>Ga0209427_10001798_pt1 | contig 24960 bp, 14 predicted proteins | sample DeeMarSWOR136_30_FD_187465 | JGI IMG/M metagenome (GOLD analysis project Ga0209427, IMG submission 187465) | Marine sediment microbial communities from White Oak River estuary, North Carolina - WOR-1-36_30 (SPAdes) (version 2) | ecosystem: Environmental > Aquatic > Marine > Intertidal zone >...
TCTTTCTATGGTTCAGGAGTAAACGGATGCAGCCCGTCATCTCCCGGCTGGCCGGGTGGCTTGCCAAACCAGGCTTGATATTCTTGCTCGCTACGCCGGCGGTCATCATGAAGCTAATCTCGGATACACAGAACCACATCCTCTTCGAGGAACACTGGGGCGGCTGGTCCATGCTGCCTCATCTGGCCTTCTTCGTGACAGGTTACTTTATCGCGATGGACTCCCGGCTGATCTCCAGCATTGAAAAACACCGAATCATCTCATTGGTCACGGCCCTCATCGTTTTTGTCATACTGTATCAGTGTACTCTCTCGTCGGCCGGACAACAATTTCTCGATTCACCGCCCGGTTCCATCGCCCGGGTATTGCACGCGTGGTTCTGGCTGGCCGCGATGATGGGCTTTGCGCACAGATACCTGACGAGCACCAATAGATTCCTTAGATACGCTAACGAAGCGGTATTGCCGCTTTATGTATTGCACCAAACGGTTATTCTTGTGATCGGCTACTATATCGTCCAAATGGATACTCCAATTATCGTTAAGTACGTGCTTGTCACAACCTTGTCCTTTGCTGTGATTGCCGCACTCTATGAGCCTTTAATCAGACGATTCAACATCCTGCGTTTTCTCTTCGGCATGAAACCCAGACGGCCGAGGGTATGACCGTCGACACTGAGAAGCACCTTCACCATCGGTTTTTGCTTTTGTCTTTTCACTTTAGCCGTTTAGAATCTGTTCATGCTCTATTTTTGGCATCACCAGCAAACTCATCCTTGGCATCATCATTTGGCTCACCGTCGCCATCGCCGCCTTCTGGCCCTGAGCCGATGCAGAGCGTCCTCCGTTTCCTGGATTTTTGCACTTGATGTGGGCGATCCTCATCTGGTATACTACGTATCAGCAACAGCAGATTCAAAACTATGGTAGTTCAACGGCAGGCCTATAACGCAAAAAAAGTCTAGGCGCACGTGGCTACTCGACAGTTGACTCAATATTGGGTGGGGCGGAGGTCGAAGCATGATAGCGGCGAGAGACTCACAAGTACTATTGGCAATTCCTTTCCTGTTCGCAATGTTCCTTTCCGGCTCACGTGCTCACGCCCAATACGGTGGCGGGACAGGAGAATTGAGCGACCCGTTCTTGATTTATACCGCCGAACAGTTGAATGCTGTCGGTCTGCATGAAGAGGACTGGAACAGACATTTCAAGCTCATGGTAGATATTGACTTATCAGGCTTTTCTTACGACAGAGCTGTGATCGCCCCTGATATGGACAGTGCGAAGACCTCGTTTGACGGGACACTGTTTGCCGGGCTCTTTGATGGTAATGGCTACACGATTTCGAATCTTACGGTCACGCGTGGGGCGTATTTGGGACTATTTGGCTCCGTGGGACCTGAAGGCGAGATCAGGGATTTGGCGGTAGTGGATGTAAACATAACCAACAGTCGGAGTAACTACGTTGGCGGGCTGCTGGGTTACAACAGCGGTGGTCATGTGCTTGACTGCTACAGCACGGGTACCGTCCGTGGCAAGAGCTGCGTCGGTGGGCTCGTAGGACGGAATCACGGTGCTGTAACGCGCTGCTACAGCATCAGTACGGCCAGCGGCGACTATCATGTCGGCGGGCTGATCGGGAGTAACGGCAATCAATGGTTCGGTAACGGGGGGATGATAACCTACTGCTCCAGTACCGGCTCGGTCAGTGGCGGTGTTAATGTGGGCGGGCTGGTTGGATACAATGGGGGTGATGTGATCCACTGCTACAGCACCGGTATCGTCCGTGGCGAGACTAATGTCGGCGGGCTCGCGGGGTGTAGCGACAGTGCTATAATCCGCTGCTACAGTAAAGGTGCAGCCGCTGGCGGCAACAATGTCGGCGGTCTCATGGGGTACAACAGGTGGGGTGATGTAACTCACTGCTTTAGCATGGGCCCAGCGAGTGGGGAAATGAATGTGGGTGGACTGGTCGGGCACAATAGGGGGATGATGGCCTACTGCTACAGTACCAGTGCGGCTGCTGGCAATGATAATGTGGGTGGGCTTGTGGGATACAACCGGTGTGAGGTGGCCCGGTGTTTCTGGGACACCAACACGAGCGGCCTATCCAACATGTGTGGAGGGCAAGCTGCTGATGCGACGGGATATGACGACTCCTTGGGCAAGATCACAAGTGAGATGCAGACAGATCGTACATACTTAAACGCCGGCTGGGATTTTGTGGGCGAGACCGAGAACGGCACGGATGACATCTGGTGGATTCATGAAGGCCATGATTATCCGAAGTTAGCGCACGAGCTTTCCGCCTTTCATCCTCATCCGCACGATGGGGCCATCGATGTTATGCAACCACTACTTCTGAGTTGGGTCCTCGGAGGATCCGCTGTGAACCATGACGTGTACTTCGATGAAGAGGAGGATACCGTCACCAATGCTACACCCGAAAGCTCAGGCATCTATCTCGGGCAACAGCCCACGAACCTAACGACCCATGATCCCGGAACTCTGGAATACGGCAAGACCTATTACTGGCGAATTGATGAAGTCAACGAAGAGAATCCACAGAGTCCGTGGAAGGGCAGGACTTGGAGTTTCACGACAGCGGACTTCATCCTTGTGCTTGTCGTGGACGATTTTGAAAACTACTCCGATGACGATTATTTAGCCGTATGGCAGGCTTGGATCGACGGTTTCGGCGACCCGAACAACGCCTCACAGGTCGGATATCTCCTTCCTCCGTATGCCGAGAGGGCGATTGTCCATGGCGGCGCGCTGTCCATGCCGGTCTTTTACGACAACACGGTCGACGCAACGATTTCAGAGGCGCTGCGGACCCTTGACAGGGATTCGGACTGGACGATCAACGACGCGGACACCCTGACGCTGCACTTCCGAGGTCGGGCGAATAATGATCCAGATACGCTCTACGTGGCGATTGAGGATCGTGCCGGCCGAATTGCGGTGGTAAAGCACCCGGATGCTGAGGCCTTGCTCGTCACCGAATGGCAGAGATGGCATGTCTCTCTGCCGGATATGCAAGCAGCGAACGTGGACCTTACAGAGGTCTTAAAGATACGTGTCGGCGTCGGCGACCGGGATAATCCACAACCTGGCGGCGCCGGCAAAATCTACGTCGACGATATCTGGATAACCAACCGAATGCCGTAGAAGGCCACACGGCCAACCATGTCGCCCAGACCACGTTCCAACGCGTCCTTTCCTGTCAAGAAGTTAGGCCGTAGGGCTCGATGAGTCTTCTGTGGCCCTTGAAGTGGTGCTGGCACTGGTCCGGCGGGGTGCCGAGGACTTCGATTTTGGATAAATCGCCCTGACCCATGCCGGCTTCGGCCATGCTGGTTAGGTACATGATCTGGGTCGGATCGAATCCCATCAGCTTGGTCGCCAGCGTGTCCATCGCCAGTGGGTCGAGGCTGGCCAGCGCCAGCCGGGTATCCACCGGTGTTCCGCTGCCCGGGCCGTTGCCCTCCATGGCGACAAAGCCGTCGATAACGCCTAAGTCGGGATAAATCTCCTGGGCCAGATGGAACATGTTGTAGTTGAGCAGCGATTTGCGGGAGAACGTGTACTCGGTGTGCATGAGGCGCTTATCATTCGTCTTGTAATCATTCAACGGCGCGCCCATGAGCACGTTCTTGAGCGACAAGGTCGTTACCACGCGGTCGTGTGTTTTCATCTTAGCCGCGGAGATAATATACACGTCCGGATCGAGGAACGTCGAGATCACCCGCATCGGTGTTGGGCGATGTCCTCTGCCGAACACGTACCGATATTCCCAGGGCTGCTTGTTCAGGTCCACCAGCTTGACGTTGTATTCCTTCTCAAGCGGCAGGTAGCCGTAGTTCTCATATCCGTGAAACGTGCCTTGCCTGGAGATCGTGGATTCGCCGATGGTGATTTGCTTTTTGTGGTGGGGCTTGAGGAAATCCAGAATGCCCCGGACCGCATCGACGTGTGTCGCGGCGAGCTGGCGCGTCGTAATTACGAAATTCGGCTTGATAAGAATCTTCTTCTCGCCAATCGAAGTAATCACCTCGTCCTCGATCTTCTTCAGGGCCTGATAGACAATGTCCCGGCGGTCATTGCCTTTGACCAGGCAGACCTTCGCCGGCCCCGGCGCCGTCCTGAACAATCCGTTCTTTTTGACCCACCGGCTGCCCGGCGCCGCGTGACTCATAGCCGGACCCAGCCACTTTCCGCCGAGCCCAAGCCCCAAAGCCCCCAATCCAAAACCCTTCAGCACATCACGCCGATTCAAACCGCTTCTACGACCTGTCATCAATAGTTCCTTTCGTAGTTCGAGCTTCTATGTTAACGACATTATACCAGCTACGAGTATAAATGTCGAGAGAGCGATAGAATCCCATAAGACGTTACATTGGCGCTTTGGACTCTTAACGCATGTCGCGAATGCGGACTTCGATGCCTTTCGAGCCTTTCAATAGTTCAACGAGCTTGTTGGGATCGGTCTGGCCGTAGTGATAGGGGTAGAGAATCTTGGGCTTGAAGGCTTTGGCTGCATCGGCCACCATCTCCGGCGTCATTGTATAGGGCACATTCATCGGCAAAAAGGCGATGTCGATGTTCTTGAGCTGCTTCATCTCGGGTGTGTTCTCCGTGTCGCCGGCCACATAGACTCTCTTGTCGCCGAACGTGATCACATACCCGTTGCCCCGGCCCTTAGGATGGTAGGGCGTTGAGCCGCGGCGCATATGGACGATATTGTACGCCGGCACGGCTTCGATTTTGAGCCCCTGAATCGTTTTGACATCGCCATTGCGCATCACAATGCCGCCGTCCACCTTTTCGGCACACGCTTCGGTTAAGACCAAGCTCGTACTTTCTTTTCGCAGGTGCTTGATCACTTTCGGATCAAGATGGTCGCCGTGCTCGTGCGTGACGAGGATGAGGTCGGCCTTGGGCATGTCGGTGTAATCGGCCTCTCGGCTGACGGGATCGACGTGGATGATCTTACCATCGAAGTCGAACATTAACGTGCCGTGCCCGATGAAGGTGATGATCAAATCGCCGGCGCTGGTTTTGATTGTGTCCTGCTCGAATTTGGATTCCGGTCCAGCTTGCCTTTGCCCGGCGCCTTCGACGCGCATCCTGACCGAGTAGAGCGAAGTTCGTGCCGTAATGAAGAGCGTATGTCCGTCCTCGCCGGCGAAGGTGACGTTGGCTGGGCCTTCGGGAACGCTAATCTCTTCAATTTTCTCACCGTTTTTGTCATAGACCGCCACGACGCGTGTCGTCAGGTAGATGTTGCCCTCGCTGTCGATGGTCATGCCATCTGAGCCTTGCGAAGCGAAGAGCTTCTTGTTGGACAGTGTCCCATCCTCATTGATTGTATAAACGAATGTTTTGCGACCGCCATGGTCGGCGACATAGAGCGTTTTGCCGTCGGGTGTGCCGATGACGCCGTTCGGCCGGACCATATCGTCGATCACGCGGATGAGCTTCTTGCGGCCCGGCGAGAGATAATAGACATGCTCTCCGTCCTGTTCCATCCCGTCCCTATTGCCATAGCGCGGATCGGTGAAGTAGACACCACCTTTCGGATCGATCCAGAGATCGTTGAGGCTGTTGAAGCGCTTGCCTTGATACTGCTCGGCCAGGACCGTCACGTTGCCTTTCGGATCGATAGAAACCAGCCGACGGCCGCCGCCTTCACAGGCCAGAAGATGGCCCTCATCGTCGAAGTAAAGACCGTTGGCCCCACCGGAATTCTCACGAAAAGTCGATAAGTTGCCGTCCAGCGACCACTTGTGAATACGATTGTTGGGGATATCCGAAAAATAGACATTGCCCTGCGCATCCGCCGCCGGGCCTTCGGTAAACTGGAACCCGCCGGCCAGTTTTTCCACCTTCGCACCCTCGGCCACAACAGAGGCCTTTGCAATACCATATCCCGTGAATACTATGACCAACAACAATATGATCAAGCTATAATTTTTCCTGTTCATGGGGAGCTCCTTTCACTTTTCGAGACCGGCATTCTGATTTTTTATACTTCTTCAATGTTAGATTATACTCATTTCGCTGTCATTGTGTATCCTTGACTTCCCGTATTTTTTTATCCGACTCATCAAGCCCTAATCCTTCGCAGACAACAATATGCTTCCGATCTGTCAGAATCAGCCACGGCAGCGATCTTACGCCCCAGTTGAAACGTGTTCTCTCCACATCGTCTTGAATCATCCCAACCGGAAAAGGAATGGTGTTCTTCTTTACCCATTCACGAATCGTCTTTTCATCGATCTTCGTCGCTTGCACAGCTACAACGGCGATATCTTTTTCTTCCAGTGTTTCAGTCTGTTTGGCGAGTTGTAATAGACAGTGCCGCGACGGCCGCTGATTCATATCGAAAAAACAAACAAGTGTCATTTTGTCACTAACGTTCTCAAGTATTACGTTCAAACGGTTTAATTCAGGCAGCGGCTTGCCCAGCAGCGGTTCGGCAAACTCCAGCGGCAACTCTTCATATGGGGCCGGTGGAGGTAAAGCCTTCGACTCCCGGAGGATTCTCTCATCCCAAGTCCGGGCGCCGTCATAAATCGGAGACAGATTCGTTCTCTGATCGTTCAGTTGCTCACTGCTTTTATATCCGAGCGCTTTAAGCGAAAACTGTGAAACCGGGACAGGCTCATTCACAGCGTTTTCAACAAACGTTACCTTCCATGTTCTACTTGTGTTTCCAAGGTATTCCGGGGAGCTCACGTCGAAGTTGAAGACAAATGTCCTGGGCACCCATACGCCTGCTTTTCGTTCGTAGGTCCACTCGCGCAGCTCTGTGTCGCCTCCGGACTGAGCGAAGTATTTCACGACGTTGCCGCCCTGGGCCAGGTCGAAGTAATGACGATTCAAAACCGTTCCGTTGTCTATTTCGAGGATCACGACATTGCCATTACGTGTCGCATTGATATAAGGCGCCCCGTCATTTTTAACACGGCGATAGAGAAACACCAATCGACCGATGAAATCATCCGTCAGTTTTGTCATATGCCCCGTCAGGTACCACATCGGATTGAAACACTCGCTATAAGATCTCCGTCGCGCTCGCTCCGGCGGCCAAATCACCAGTGTATTTAATCGCTCGCCTTCACGCGTCGTGATGCCCGGGGCGTACCTATAAAAACCATGGCGCGTTGTCATGGCACTCAGTGGCTCCAAGACCGCTTTCGTCATCGGCTGACCCTCTATCCCAACGCCCTCTCTGACAAAACGCTCATCATGGATCCACGTCCATCGCGTAACGTCCCGACGGCAATCGGAAACAAAAGCAACTGAAAACATATCCCGTAACATAATTCCATTAGCATCTCCAAGAGTGGATTCTATATCAGCGTGCCCCTGCCAGGTATCGATCCCGGCCCTGTTGGCCTGATGCGCCGTCGCGACGAGCCTGAGTAGTTCAATATCCCCTTCCGATCTGGCTCGTATAGGCAAGACACACGATACGAGGATTCCAAACAAAACGAGAGAAAAGCTTGACGGAACGGAAAACCGCTGACCGTCGATTCCAGGATTCAATTTGTTATGCATTCTCATGGAACTCTCCGTGAAAATCCATCTCATTCCAAAATAATATTTTTAACGATTCTTCTCGGCAATCTGCCTGATTTGATCGCCGAGATCATCGATTCCAAAGCCTTCGTTGATAACAATATGTTGCCTGTCTGTCAGAATCAGCCACGGCAAAGATTTGATACCCCATTTGAAATGAGCTTTCTCATTATCACCTTGAATTATACCGACTGGGAAAGGGATACCATTCTTTTCTATCCATTCATGGAGCGTATTTTTATCAACCTTTAAGGAATGTATCGCCACAATAACCACGCCTTTTTGTTCCAAGTCCTTCACTTGCTTTGCAATCTGAATAATGTAATTTCGCGATGGTCGTTGCTCTATATCAAAGAAACACAAAAGAAGCATCTTGTTCTTTGCCTGTTCAGAAGTAAAATCAACCTTAATATTCTCAAAATCCGGTAGAGATTTGCCTAAAAGTATTGAAAAGACTTCTGTAACAGTGCCAATATTTCTATCGTATACTTTGGCACCCATTGGGAATTTTATGTTAAAAAGAGACTCCGGGATATCGTCATGTTTTATAGTGATACTGTTGACATCGACCGTCATGTGCTCATACGAAATGTTGTCCTGTGAGAAATTGATACTCCTGACACCTTGGATAGGAATCCAGCCGCTGTTTGGCAATTGGTAGAGTTTGATATCCTTAATTTCACTGACACGTCTGGAATCGAACCAGTTCGGATGTTTATCGAAATACTGGATACGAAGGGGCATTCCGCGCTGTCGGTCGATCCATATTCTCGCGAAGTACGCGGGAATGGTCGGCCGCTTGACGTCGACGACGTACGTCTCTCGACCATCGATGATCTCGGTTTTTGTGTGGAGGGATGCATATTCCGGCACCAGAATCTGACTGAGCGTGTAGTGTCCTTCAAAAGGCCGCAATCCCAGCTTTGCCACCAGCACGGAGTACCAGTCATGATCGTCTCTGGGATGGATAGTGCCTTCCATCAAGTCAGGGAGTTTACCTTCCGTAACACGTTCAGGCTCAATCACTTTCACTGTGCTCCGGGCGGATTCATTGGGACCATAAAAATAATCCTCTCGCGCGTAGTGTTTGTCACCGGTCTGCGCCCAGACGCAATTGATGTGAGAGAAGCTCCGCCCACTTACGCGTTTTCCCCTACCAGAAACCATGCGTTCTCCTATCCGGCTCTTTTTCACCGTGTACGCCATCTTGATAGGATTGAGCAGCGCCTCATTACGGGCCACCATCTCCCGTATGGTTTCCAGCGTGACAGATTCAACTTCTCCGTCGACTATTCTTGTCTCCGGTGTCACGACGGCGGTCGTCTCCCCAGCCGGTTTTAAAGCGATTTTCACCTTAGCCAGATAGATGCTCGTTTTGCCTTCATGGCTGGAATAGTAACTGACGTAGAGCACATCCTCATAACAAACCAGACCCGGGTAACTCGTATCGCCGCCGCTGGGCAGTTTTGTCAATTTGGTCATCGTGCCTTTTTCAACATCGAGATAAGTCAGCGCCGTGTGCGCGCCGCCGGCGTGCATTCGTCCCGCGGCGATCCAATAACCGCCGGGGATGCGAATGAAATTAGGTCCGCCGAATCCATTGAATTCCGGTCCGAGGTCCATCCATTGCCACTGCGTGTAGTCTGGACTACTGATGCCCAATATCGCGCTGCTGGATTTACTGCCGGAGCGGTCGCGGCGTACGAGGGCATAACACGTCCCGTCTGTATCAAAACGCAACGTCACTTCGGATGGCCGGCCCTGCTCGAACAGTCTCTCGACATGCGTTTTGTAGTGAATCCCATCAGTACTGACGAGCAATTCGAGATAATTGTCGCCCTGACCGGCCGTATAGGAAACGCCGTAAGCCTTTCCCTTGTGCCACGTGACGCACCAGAGCCATCGCCCGGGCTCGACGACAATTTGCGACTTCGTCCATTGTTCGCCGTCCTTCGAGAAACTGACAAACGTGCCGGTCGGAGCGGATTGGTTGTCCTTTTCGCGCGGAGCGGCTCCGCCGATCAGCATGAGCCGGTTGTCCAGCGTGACGGACAGGTGTGCATCCCGCAAATCGAAGCCGGCCAATGAAATCAGAGCACCCGATTCCCATGCATCTGCGTCTTTCGATCTGAGAATTCGTATCTTGCCATCGGTTGATACATGTCCTCTACCCTCGCGAAACGCACAGTAGAAAGTATCATTCCAGCGTACAAGGTCCGTAAACGCGTTGTGCGGGGCCCGGTCCCAAATCTTATTGACTTCAAGGACCTCCACCGTCACTGGGACCGCGGCAAAACTATACGAAGCTCCAATCAAAATTAACAGCGTTATGAAGTGTCGTTTGTATGTCATATGAATCCTTTTCAATTTTGAATGACGCTCGACATGATGATTTCAATCAATTTTTTTCTTCAGTTTATCATCCAATTCCTGTAAATCAAGATATAAGGACCGCAATAAAGGTAAGCATAAGATCATAGCACGAAAGAGGAATGATCGGATGAAAGACAACAATATGCCCCGCGAAAAGTTGATTGCACAGTGGCTCTATTTGCTTTTTTTTGGTCTATATCTTGTTTTTTCAGCGACTTGTCAGGCTCAGGAGCGTGGCTCAAAATGGACCGTTTATCTGGCCCAGGATAAGCATCTCGACTACAACTGGTGCGGATCGACGACCGAGATCGAGCTGCGGATGACAGCACTGCTCGATTACTTTCTGGGCGCAGCCGAACAAAACAAGGTTTGCTGGAACCTCGATGGAACGCTTTGGGACGAAGTTTACCATCGCCATCGCGGCCAAACCGGCAGGGCACGTCTGCACGAAGCCATTCGCAATGGCCGGATCGGGTATGCGGGCAATTACGCGGTCTTGCTCTGGGGCATTTTGGATACGGAAACGGCGATTCGGGCCTGCTATGGGGCCGTTCCGATTGAGAGGGCCACAGGTATTCCGGCCAGGACGGCGCTGGTCATGGAAAATCCCGGCATGACCTGGGGCATCGCCAATATCCTCACCGGTTGCGGCTTTGACTTCCTGGGCAGGGGAATCTATCGACTTCGGGCCGAGAGCTATCACCACTTCCGAGAACCCTATCCGCTATTCTGGTGGGAGGCCCCGGACGGCAAACGTCTGCTTGTTCACTGGCCACCTTATCAGGATACGAAAAGCTGGGGAGGGTATGCCGAAGCCTATTGCCTTGCGGCTATGGCGGGGGAAAAGTGGGATGCGTTTCGAGTAAAATCTGCCGGCGACCGGAACAGCCCGGAAGTCTTTAAGAAGCGAAAGGCGTTCATTCAGCAAACCATCGAGCGCTACGAAGCCTACGGCGACAATTACCCGATCTCCAGCATTCTGTTGCTGGGCACAGGGTGGGACAACTGGACGCAGACCGAAGATATCTCGGCGTTTATTCGGAAGTTCAATGCGAACTCCGACGGGACCATTCGTATCGTGGATGCGCGGTACGAGGACTTTTTCGTCGCCGCCGAACGAGAAATCCGCCAGAAAAATCTGACGATCCCGAGCTTGAAAGGCTCGTTTGGCATCTGCTGGGAGGAATGGGCCGCACATCTGGCGGGACCGACCGCGGAGTTTCGCAAGGCCGAGAGGCTGCTCCGGCTGGCCGAGGCTGCACAGGCTCTAAAGACCATGGCAGGTCGTGGTGACGATAAGAACCTTCATCTGCTCCGGCATGGCGTTACCGAGCTGTTGAAGTTCGCCGAGCATGATTTTGGTGGGACGGACCGGCAACGAGCGGCCTTGTCGGCCGGCGCCCGTGTGAGTGCGGTGACGCAGGCGATGGATACCGCCCGATCCCTTGCACCGGAGTCTGAAGCACAGTCAAGGTCGGCTATAAGTAACTTCAAGGCAGAAGAAACGACCTTCTCATGGCACAGAGGGCGCGTCGTTTTCGATCCCGAGCGCTGTGGCGTTCGGTCCATCGTGGATGCTAAAGCGCGTGAATGGATCCCGGATGGTAGCAAGGAGGGTTTGGGCGAATTCGTGCACACGCGATACCGCAGCCGGGCCAAGCCCGAATCTGTCTTCCCGGAGTTCCTCGATTCGTCTCGCGAAATAGTCCTTCGTAATCTCATCTGCCGAAGGGCCGAGTGCGGGGTGGAGATCATCGCGGATTACAATCGCTCGGGTTTTCACATTAAGAGCACGTGGCTTTTCCACGCGGTGAAACCCTGGATCGACGTAACGTATCGTCTTCATGATGGATGGACGGACGCCCCGCAGTCCGTTCAGTTCTGTTTCCCCTTTGCCCTCAAGAGCCCCCAATACCGATACGATGCGCCGGGCGCGATCCTCATTGCCGGTCCCGAGAATGAAGGCGGCGACGACTTGCCGGGTGCCAATCCGGAACTCTTTGCCGGCGTGACCTTCGCCGCAGCAAGCGGCGGCGGTCGCACGGCACTGCTTCTGACGCCGGATACGCTGCTTCTGCGATTTGGCTCGAATGCACCTAACATCCCGGCGCAGATCACTTCGATGCCCATGATGAATCTAACCGGCAACGACCATCAATTCGGACAGGGCGGCCGGCGCGAGTGGACGTTCAGCTATCGGATCGTCCTTCTTGACGAGGATTTCGATCCGGTGTGGGCCGTCCAGGAGGCGCAGCAGTTTGCGACACCGCCGTTCCTACAGGCGCCGGGGCAGCCTCCGGCTGTATCCGGCCTGGAAAAACTCGACATCGACTTTTACGGGGGGCCGCTGTTGGCTTTCAAGACCGCTGAAGATAATCGACGTTTGGTCTTGCGGTTTTGGAACGTTCGAGACCGCGCCGTCCACGGTTCACTGAGGCTGCCTCCGGGATGGACGCGAGCGGAGATTTGTGATGCACTTGAGCGTTCGCTAAAACCATTGGACGTTGCTGAGAATCAGATCCAATTCGGCGCCGAGCCCCGGGGGATACTGACCATAGCGCTCTCGAAAGGCTCCTGATCCGGTCGGGATTCGTGCGCAAAACGACTATCCGCCTCTTTCCGGCGGCGCGAGCCGTTTCAACTCCTCGAACCAGTTCTGCACGACGATCAACTGCACGCCCGGGTCATCGCTCTTCTTGATCATCAAGAACCGCCGGCCGTCGAGCGAAACGTCGTAGCCCTGGCCGTAGTTTCCGCCCATCTCGTACGGCCCTTCGAACAGAAGCTCGGGCCTGCCTACGCTGAACTCAGGCTCAGGGGTGATCGGGACAACCATCATCCTGTTGCCGTTGGCATAGTACAGTTCCCGCCCATCGCGTGACCAAACCGGTGCGACTCCGCCCTCGGTTGAAACCTGTATCTTGCGCTGCCCGCCGCGACATTGGTGAAGGTAGATCTGCTCCCGACCGGACTCGTTCGACGTGTAAGCGAGCCAGCGGCCGTCGCGCGAGAATGTCGGGTTGTATTCACGAGCCCGGGTGTTCAGGAAGGGCTGTAATCGGCGCTCGTCATCCAGCGACAGAATCCAGATATCGTCCTGGGCAACGACATCCTGCACGGTGCAGGCCAGGAACTTGCCATCGGATGACCACGAGCAGGGCAACAGAGACGGCCGGCTAACCAGCAACTCTGCGGGGGCGCTGCCGTCCACAGCTTTCCAATACACGCCGGACTCCTCGGACCTATACGACCAAAACGCAACCCGGGTGCCATCCGGCGACCATTGCGGCAACCCACTGTGGCCCTCGTTCGTCAACTGGGTAAGGGCACCACGGGAGAGATCATACAGGTGCACCTGGAGCCTGAATCCACCCGTCCTGACTGTTACAGCCACGTGACGCTCGTCAGGCGACAGACGCAGCTTCCAATAGTCGCAGGCGGGGGCGGCCACGGGCTCGGCTACGCCCTGGCGGTCCACCCAGACCAGGGTGCTTTCGCCGGACTCAGGCCCTGCTGAGGCATACACCATTGTGCCGCCGCGAGAAATGGCGATCTGCGGGATGCACCCAAACCAGTCCAGCCGCACGCGCTCGACAAGGGGAACCGAGGGGCCCGTGACCCTTAGCCGCGCAAGATCGAACGGCACCGCCATGAGTACGCAGTTCCGCAGAAAGATCAGGTGCCCTGAGCGCACGTACCGGGCATAGGTGGCATTGTTGAGAATCGTCTGTCGCCGCCCTGTTTCCGGCACGAAGACATCAATTTGCGAGCCATGAGCATAAAGGACGGCGTGACCTCCGGACAGCACCTGTGGAAACCGGTAGTCGGCCTCGTCTCCCTCGGAATCCGGTGCCGTCAGAATCTCCGGCGTACCTCCATCGGCCGATATCCGCTGGAGACCGCTGTGGGCACCGAAGACGATGGTGCCGTCGTCGGCCCAACTTCCCAGCGTACAGATACCCCAGGGAACATCTTCGAGCAGGGTCACAGGCTCCCCTCCGGCCAGGGAAACCTTCTTCAGGGCACTTGTGAAAAAGCCGACCCATTGGCCGTCGGGGGAGAAGAACGGATTATGCGCGCCCTCGGTGCCGGGAATTGGCCTAGCCTCCAGATCATCCATGGCCCGTGTGTAAAGCTGAGTGGCCTGACCCTCTGGTTCGCCGACATAGACAAGGCGCGTTCCATCGGGTGAGAGAATTAAGAAACAGTGCGGAGAGCTTTTTAAGTACAGAGGCTTGTCTGGGGACACGTTGATCGAGAGCCGTGAGACGGCTGGCGGCGCCGGAGGACTTGGCCGGATGAAACTCCTGACAATAGCACCGGCGATGAGCACGCCAACCATCAAACATGCCAGGCCGACAAGAACAACGTCGCGCCGGAACAATCGAGACGTCGCCGCGCCCTCGCCCGGTAGAAGGAAGGCTTCCGAAGCACCGGACTGAATCTCACCGATCTCGAACCACGCTTCGCCGATGTCCCGCAGGCGCCGGCGAGGGTCCTTCTGCAGGCAGCGCCAGAGGAGACTGCGAATCCTTGGCGGCGTCTTTGCCGGCAAGGCACTCCAGTCCGGCTCGGTTTCGAGTATCTTGGCCAGCGTGTCCGAAGCCGTATCGCCTTTGAAGGCGTATCGACCCGTCAAGGACTCGTAAAGGCAGCATCCAAAGGCCCACACATCGGCGCGTTTGTCGATCGACATGCCGCGTGCCTGTTCGGGGCTCATATACCCCGGCGTCCCGATCAGACCGCCAGACCACGTGACTGTGCTGCCCTCGTCCAGCACGTCTTCTCCCATTTCCTTGGCGATGCCGAAGTCCAGGATCTTGACTCTGGCCTCCTCCGTGATCTTGATATTCGCCGGCTTCAGGTCGCGGTGTATAATCCCTGCATGATGGGCCGCTTCGAGCCCCTCGGTGATCTGGCCAAAGGTAGCCAGCGCCTCATCCAGCGGGATCGATCCGGCCTTGAGTCTATCGGCCAGTGTTTGCCCCGGAATGTATTCCATGACCAGATAGCCCCGGCCATCCAGCTCTTCGTAAACCTCGTGAATCGTCGCGATGTTGGGATGATTCAGCGAAGCCAGCAGCCGCGCCTCACGCTGCCAGCGCGAAAGTATCTCCCGCTTGTCAGTAATATCGGCTGGTAGGCTCTTGATGGCCACAGACCGTTCGAGCTTCGTGTCGTGGGCCAGGTACACCACCCCCATACCCCCTCGCCCAAGCTCCCGCTCGATCCGAAACTGACCGATCCGGCGGCCCGGCCTCACCGCTGAACCGTCAAAACTCGCGGTCGGAGGGGGACCTTCCCCACTCCTCCGGTCGTTGCTGCGTTTGTCGGAATCGCTCATTAGCGTTTTTCTTGTGATTTACTTGACGCCCTCAACACGCATCCGCAAAGCGTAGAGTGAGGTTTGCGCCGTAATGAAGAGCGTATGTCGATCCTTGCCGCCGAAGGTGACGTTCGCCGTCCAGCCGGCGTCAACCGGGATATGCTCGATCTTCTCGCCTGCCGAATTGAAGACGGTGACACCGCGGCCCGTCAAATAAATATTGCCCTCATTGTCGATGGTCATGCCGTCCGAGCCCATCGAGCAGAAGAGCGTCTTGTTGGACAGCGTCGCATCGTTGTTAATTTTGTATCGATAGGTCTTCCTATCGCCAATGTCGGCGACGTAGAGAAATTTCCCATCGGGAGTGCCGATGATACCGTTGGGCTGAACCAGATCCTCCGCCACCCGTATCAGCGTCTCGCGGTCGGGCGCGAGATAGTAAACATGCTGGCCATCCTGTTGCATCGCCGGATCGCGGGTCCAATAGGGCCTTTTGTAGAGTGGATCGGTGAAATAGACGCCCCCTTTGGGATCTTCCCACAAATCATTTGGGCCATTAAGCCTTTTGCCCTTGTAGTCTTTAACCAGCACGGTCGCCTTGCCGCGGCTGTTAATCGACCACAGCTCGTTATCCATGTCGGCACAGGCCAGCAGGTTGCCGTTTTTGTCGAAGTACAGACCGTTGGCCCTTCCAGGATTTTCGTGCCATGTCGAAAGTTTTCCATCTACCGACCATTTGAGAATCCGGTTGTTCGGTTGATCGGTAAAAAATACGTTTCCCTCGGCGTCAACGGCGGGGCCCTCGGTGAACTTGAAGCCTCCGGCGAGCTTCTGCACTTTCGCCCCGGGCGCGATAATGTCGGATGGTGCCACCGTCACGAGCTCAATGCCGTTGCCGGTCCCTAAGTTACGGGAGTACTTCTTCTCTTGCGGATTGTTCCAGTGCTCGTGCACGCCGAGGCTGGCGAGCCTCTTGACGTTGCCGGCATGGTCCGGATCGTAGAATGTCCCCGACTCAGGATTGTCCGCGCAGGCCGCCTCGTGGAGATAGTCATCGACGCCGGATCTTCGGGCAGGATTCTCGTACTCGGCATAGAGGAAGTCGAAGCCGACTGAGTCGATGGCCACCGCGTCCTGTGAAGCGAACAAGCTCGACGTCCAGTCCCCGTTGAAGGGAGATGACTTCCATCGTCGCGGCGCTCGATCCATGTCCACCGGATGAATCCCACAGTACAAACCGTCGATCAAGTGCAGCATCGTCTTGCCCCCGATATGCGAGTGTCCCATCAGGTCAATCTGGTTCCGGTATATTCCTACATCTTTGGAGAATGCCGCCTTGTGCAGATCATAGTAACCTTTCTCCGCCGGCCACCGGATCAGCGAGCCATAGTGGTTTTTCGCACAGAGCGTCACGCCGGAACCGCCGTGGGCCTTGAGGTTGGCAAAGTTGATCAGGTACTCCGCTTCGGCAAAGGATTCGGGGACATAGTCCTGCTTGAATCCCGTCGGATTGCAGCTCCAGTACAGCGGAACGGAAGACCGTTTCATCTTTACCCGCCCGAACTTGCCGGTGCGGTCCAGACACCGCACGCCGGGAAACTCCTTCTTGATAATGTCAAAGTATTCGTTGGCGAAATACGCCAGGCTGTCGCAGATAGCGATATCGGTTTGTTTGACACCGACCTCGTTGACGAGCTGCCGCAACAGAGCAAGGAGCATCTGCGGCGACGTATTCATATAGTCCCTTTTGGTTTCCAGGTTGTAGTTTTCCGAATTGACGCCGCCGTGCGTAAAGATAAAGCCAACGAAATTGACTTTGATGACGATCTTTTCGCCGGGCTCATACCCAACATTTCCCTTGTCTCGGGTTTTGTTGTGGTATTTGAAGAGCGCATCCCACGCTTTCGTGTCATTGGCCGCGCCGGTCAGCTCGCAAACGGCGCGAGACATCATCGCGCAGACCCGATCGAGATCCGTATGCTCGGCTTGCCACGGATGTCCATCTCCAGGCCCGTCCCAATCCGTTGCCTTGGGATCATGTACCCACACGACCCGGCCGGGATGAATACCCTTTGCAACGCCCATTGGCTCATTGGCAGGCTGCGGTTCGGCTATCGCTGATGTCTCACTCGTTGCGCTGACCGCAACCCACAAGGCGCCCACACTCAAGACCACACACAGCAGGCCCAGCAGATACCGTCGGCGCGCAAAGCTGAGCTTGGCCCTTCGAAAGGCCACCGCCGAAGCGCCAAGGCCGAGCAGCCAGGCCACAAATCCCGAAGCCAAGGGAAACGCCACCCGCTGGCATGGATAGAGCGCCCGTGACGGCTTGGGTATAACCCTGACCAAAAACCATATCAGCGAGGCCAATCCCGCAATTGGAAATACGTACTTCAGCCAGCCCCATTTCCAATTGTGTTCTTGTGACGTAGCGTGCTTGGGACAGGAATGGATGTCTTTTTTCGAGAATTGCATTTTTGCCTCCAGAATAATGCGACCGACTTCTTAAATCCTCATAAGGGCAGCCCCGCCTTCGCAACGGAGGCGAGCTTCGGATAACGAATTCTGTTCAGATTGTACTTAAACAGACGATAAGCGCCAAGTGCAAATCCCCCATCGCACGCCGGCAGATGAAGCGAAGCCTTCCGCGAAGACGCAGGATTCAAACAGATATTCTGAGATTGATGCGTTCACTCAATCCGGCTCGTTGGCGGTTTTCGATGGCCTGCGTTTTTCCACATAGCGATCCAAATGCATGGACAACTTTCCAAGGCCAACCAGCACGATGACTGTAATGACAGTAGATAGAATCGCGAGTTGATAGAAGCGTACGCCGCAGGCCATTCCGATACTTGCCACAAGCCAAATCGTCGCCGCGGTTGTCAGGCCATGTACCCCGCCTCGATCCTGAATGATGGCACCGGCACCCAGAAAACCGACGCCGGTGACAATCTGAGCCGCGATTCGCGTCACCGAGTCCTCCGCCGCCATTTCTCTGGAGATGATGGTGAAAACCGTCGCACCAAGGCATATCAAAAGATTCGTCCTGAGCCCGGCGGCCTTGCCGCTCAGCGCCCTCTCCAATCCGACGCTTGCTCCAAGAACACTCGCTAAGATTATGCTGACCAAATCGTCCGGCCAAACCATGGTTCTACCTTTCGATGAGCGTTTCATCGACCTTCATGCCGAAGTGCCTGCCGGCCTTTTCGATATGGCCCAGGACTTGATCGCCCGGTTTTAGCGTCGTCACTGAAACGGCTTCACCGTCCGGTCTGACCAATCGGATCGTCTCGGCATTCTGCATGACCAGACTGATCGGCTGGCCCTCAGCCTCAGCCTCGATGAGCATCATGGGCCGCTTCTCGATCTTGTTCCGGCCCAGGTAGGCGATCTGGCTCTTGCCGTGACAATCCACCAGCATCACCTCGTCGCCGGCCTTCAGGTCAGCCAGGTATTTGGTCTTGCTGCCCGGCGTCAAGGTATACGCGTGAACGGCTCCGGCGTTGACACGGAACGGCCGGGACGCCACGTACGGATTGTCAATAGACTCGGAATGCACGAGAAAGAACCCCGCCGCGGTATTGCCCACGAGCATTCCTTCCCCCAGGGTCATCTGCGTGCAGGTATCCAGGCACACCCGGTCCCCCATCCCCAACTGCTTCGCGCCCGTGACCGTTGCGGTGACAAGGTCGACCTTTTCGCTGATGCCCTGAACGATTTCGGCGCATCGTTTGATCTCATTCACATCGTCGGTCTTGAGCACCACGCCGTCAACACCTTTCTCCAGTATCTCGACCATCAGTTTCGCCTGTTCACTGCTGCCAACCTGGACCAGAATATTCTTACCCCGCCGGGCGAGCAGGTTCTCGATAGGGATGATCGTCCAATCCAGCATTTTGAGGACAACGATTCTCTCAGGAGGCACCGCCGCGGCCTTGTCCTCGTCCTCCTTGCCGGCTATATCTATGAATTCCACATCCACACCGGGCTTGAGATCGCCGTTGTCCTCGACCGTCTTGATCTTGCCGAACTGCCGGACCGTGTCACTTTGCCCATCCGGCAGCACCACGGCCTCCGCCCCGCTTTCCAGTGCCGCGATGGCGATCTCCTTCTCATACGGAACGACATCGACCCACAGTCTCTTCATTGCTTTCACCTTATCCCTTGTTCACAAACTGTCATCCCTGCGAACTCCGTCCTCACTGTGGTCGAAGGAGCAGGAATCCAAGCCCTCATGGCAAGTTTAATGCCAATCCGTCAGGCCTGTCAACCCTTTTCATTGAAGCGCTGCCAAGTGTCGCTTCGCGACATGTGACGCGCTGCGACGAGTCTCGACGTCGGTCAGACGCTCTTTTCAACTGTGAGGCGAAGAAGTGCTCCATTTCGAGGGAGTTGCCAACTTGCGCGCATTGCGCAGACTTCCCATATTTCGTTAGAGAGGTATGGACAAAATGGCCCAGCCTAAAGGAGAGGGTCGAAGCGATGCGCGCGAAACTGGGGAGTGCCAGGCCTATCCTGCGGGCCGGGCACTCACGCGCCCCGTCAGGCTCCAGCCCGCGCTCCTTCCGATATTCATGACGTTTCGAGGGTCGTTTTTTGCGTTCTTATCGGATTTTTTCGTTTTGCCCCCGGATTTTCTGTGCTGATACGCCCTTTTTTGTCGATGTACGGATAAAAGCATATCTCAGACAGAGGCAGTGAGGAAGTAGATTTCTCACTTCGCGTTCTTGGCCGGAGTGTGCGTTACGGAATGGAGTCCAGGAGTATGTCGTATTTCGGAGAAATCACGATGACCGCGAACAAGAAGAGCGCCCGAAGGAAAAGCATGAGAGGATTCATGGCTCATCTGATGATGGGGCTGCTGACCAACTTGCTGATTGCTCCCCCGTTGGTTGGCATCTACTTCCTGGAAGACCCAAGGCACAAACTCGTAGCCGGCATCGGCGTGCTGCTGGCGTGTGAGTTGCTGGTCATGATCACCAGGCGGCTTGGGCGGGTCTGGAAAAGCATGAAGCCGCTGGGCTACTACTTTCTGTTAACCACGGGCCTCTTCTGGTTGTTGGACCAACGCCGGCACAGGTTGAACGCGGAAGCGCGAACGGCGCGGTTGAGAGAGCTTATCGCCGCCTGGCCGGATCTGAGCCTCAGCATCGTCACAGGGATCATCGACCCTGAGCAGCAAGAGAGGACCCTTACCGTCCTTCTCAATGAGATGGGTGCGATGAGGGACTCTCGTTTGGCCACACTGACGGACAGGTTTCGCCACTATCTCCCGGACATTCTGAAATCAATAAGAGACAACGGGAACTATGCGCTGTTCGGACAGGTCATGACGCGCTTGTCGTCGTACGGACCGGGCAAGTATCGCCGAACATACAAGCGATTCTTGTGTCTCTTATCGGATGCGTTTGATGCTTCGCTGCCGGGAAGTTTCGACAGGCAATTCCAGAAGCACATGAAGGGCCCGCTGCAAAATGCCATCGAGCACGCGGGCCAAGCGTACGCAGGTTATATCCAGCGCATTGCCGGCGAGATCATGGCCGATGACGAGGACAACCACGAGATCGCCAACAGCGTGGCCGGGATGCTTGTGCAATTGGATTGGAATGAAAAGCGAGACATCTGTCACGTTATCTTCAATGAAAGCCTGAAGCGGGCATTTCGCTTGCCTAAGCATTTCGGCATCGACTTCCTGAACATGCTAAGCAAGCTGGAGCACCGGATATTCTGGCTGGACGTCGAGTCGTTACGCAAGGTCTTGGAGGAGTCTCTCAATCAGCCGGCCGCCGGACTGATCAACCTGAACCGCGGGGTCTACGGTCAGCTTTGTTCGAAAGTGCTGGCCCCTCTCGATCTCGAGAACCTCGAGTGTGACCGAGCCCGGAAGGCCCGCGTATTCCGGCGGTTAAAAGGCAATGACGGCAAGGTGAGAATCGAGTGTATCTTGCCGGACGGCGGAATATGCCGTTGTGAGGGCGAGAGCCTGAGCTTGCGAGGCGTTTACAGCAAGGAATGCCGCAGGGACGTCGGCGAGAAACTCACGATGAACATCATACCCGTCCAGGAAGCCCAACGCCGGATCGCCGTCAGGGCCTCGGTAGCACCCCTTCACGCCTATGAAGCTGGCAGCCAGGGGCCGGGCCGGGGCGCGTTCTTCGAAGAAGCCGAGCCGCCGGCGGTCAGAGAGCTCTACGAGTACGTCTCCACAAGAGAATAACTCTGGCTAAGCCAGTTAGGCAAATCACATTCTCGACTTGTCTCTTCTGCGACGGGTCAGCTCCCGCCCGGCCCGCGGTGCGTATCCAGCCTGCTCGTAAATCCCGCTTCGATAGGATGTGAAGCCAACAACGGTCCTGTTGGGGCCTCACCCACGTCCGGGTCCCTTTTTTCCAGAAGAACGACTTGCCTTTTGTCCGACTCTGCCATATTCTGGAGCGTTCGGGAGTCAAGTCGTGACGTTCAGCGGCAACGAAAGTGGAACGTGCATCTTTTAGGAGACCTATCATGAACCAGATCCGAACGAACAAAGCAAGTGTGAAGTCTATTGTCCTGACCTGTGCCCTGCTGCTGGGGTCAACATCGCTCGTCTGGGCTGAGAGCATCACGGGCATCTGGGAGATGACAATGGACTTCGGCGGCCGGCCGAGCTACGCCACGCTGTCTGTTTCCAAGAAAGCTGATGGCTCCCTCGTGGGCAAGTGGGGCTCCGAAGAGCTGTCCAACGTCAAATTCGCGGACGGCAAGCTCACGTTTGTGCGCACAATCACGTTCGGCGACCAGGAGTTCACGATGCACTATAACGGCGTGCTGGAAGACGGCAAGCTCGATGGGCTGCTCTCGAGCGACCGCGGCGAGTTCGCCGTCAAAGGAGCCCGGAAAAAACCCAAGAGCCCCGTCCTGGGACACTGGGACATGAAGTTCAACGTCGGCGACCGGGAAATCACCGGCAAGCTGTCAATCTCGCAGGAGCCGGACGGCTCCCTGGTGGGCGCATGGGCCAGTCAGCGTGGCCAGACGGTCATCTCCAACGTTAAGTTTCAAGGCGGCAAGCTCACGTTTTCTCGCAAGAGCACGTTCGGCGACCGTCAATACGAATCGACCTTTGACGGCACGGTCAAGGGCCATGAGCTGACCGGAGCCTTCAAGAGCCAGCGAGGCGAGATGGCGGCGGCAGGGCAGCGCATAGGAGTCGCACTGATCGGCAACTGGGAGTTGACATCGACCTCCGAGAGGGGCACGCGGACCAGCATGATGAGAATCGAGACTGATCTGAGTGGGAGGTATGAGTTCTTCGGCGGAGAGATCCCCATGAAAGACATCAAGCTCGAAGGCGACCAAGTCACATTTGTTATCGAGATGGGCTTCGGCGATCGGACCTTCAAGCTGGACTTCAAAGGTAAGCTGGACGGCAAGACCCTCAAGGGCGAGATGGTCTCCGAAAGAGGGACCAGCCAGATCGTCGGCAAGAAGATCGAAGCGGCTGCGTCCGCCGTCGGGACCTGGGAGTTCACGAGAGAGACGCAACGCGGCACGCGCACCAGCACGCTGAAGATCAACGACGACATGACCGGCACGTATACGTCTCGGGACAGGGAAACGCCCCTCACGGATTTGAAGGTCGATGGCAATCAGGTCAGCTTCAAGATCACCCGAACGTTCAACGACCGCCAGTTCACGATGGAGTTCAAAGGTCAGGTAGACGGCGACACCCTCAAGGGCGAGTTCACGACCTCCAGAGGCACCCGCGAAGCCACCGGCAAAAGAGTCGATTGACACAGCAATTTGCCACAATGAACAAGATATGTGAGCTTGAAAAATAGAAAATTGTCAGCCGCGCTACGTAGCAGTCTTATCTACCCTTGAACACGGCAAAAGGGATGACATGTGGGTAATATCCGTAGCGATGAAGCGTCTATTCGTCGTACAAAAGTGGTCTACATCCCTGAAATGCCGAATTCGCTCCGAAGTGGAACATACCAAAAAAGAGCTTAGAGAAACTCTAAGATTATGCTGAAAAAATGCTTGACTTATTGTCTTTAAATCGTTTATCATCAAGGGAATAGAGTGAAAGAGTCATTTCCTTAAATAGCCGATTTCGGCAGGAGGTAAAAGTATGAATCCGCAAGGAGCCAACTCAGAGAAGAATAATGAATCAATCCATCAACCGGCCCTCAGACCCTGGTTGTTACTTGTGCCGTTGCTTTTGGTTCTGCCTGCCTATGCGAAATATGGTGGCGGCACGGGGATAGAGGCAGACCCTTACAGAATCGAAACGGCCGAACACCTGAACGATATTGGCACACATGATCAGGACTGGGATAAGCACTTTATCCTCGTAAACGATATTGATCTCACACAATACAGCGGCACGCAGTTTCAAATCATTGGAAGGGGGACGCACTACTCTGATCCCGACTTCAAGCCATTCACAGGTGTTTTCGACGGCCAAGGACACAGGGTCTGGAATTTCACATGGATCTCCAGCAGCCCCACCAGTGCAAATTGCATCGGTCTATTTAGATATCTATGGCCTGGCGGTCAGGTAAAGAACCTGGGCCTGGAGAATATAGATGTCGGCGCCGCAACCGGAGAATATGTGGGCGGACTGGTGGGGGTTAGTTTAGGCGTGATATCCAACTGCTATTCGACAGGCAGCGTTTCAGGAACGACTGGTACCGGAGGGCTTGTGGGTTTTAATTGGAATAACCTAATAATCAACTGCTATTCGGCCGCCGACATCTTTGATTGCACGGAACTCGGCGGTGGGTTGGTAGGAGAAAACCAGGGCACGATCATCAACTGTTACTCGACGGGAAGGGTCTCAGGAGTAGGGCCGACTATCGGCGGACTGGCAGGAGGTCCGCTTTCGGCCGTTAATTCTTTCTGGGACGTTGAAACTTCCGGCCAATCCATGAGCGGCGGCGGAACAGGCAAAGCCACTGCCGAAATGAAACTGTCCAGCACCTATTTCGGATGGGGAGGATGCCAAAGCGAAGGAATTTGGGTGATTGATGAGGGAAAGGATTATCCGCGACTGGCATGGGAGGGCAAGCCCGGTGAACCATTTTCAAAGCAGCAGTTGTCGGATTTGGTCGCAGGCAGTGGGACCGAGGCAAATCCCTACCTCATCGACACACCTGAACAACTTAATGCAATTGGGATATTTCCTTGCGAATGGGCCTGGGACAAGCACTTCAGATTAATGGCAGACATTGACTGCTCTATGTACAAAGACGTTCCATTCAATCCGGTTGGTGTTGGATATCGTTGGCCCTTCATGGGCGTCTTTGAAGGAAATGGGCACACGATCTCGAACTTCACATACCATTCTAACTTGGCCGACGCCGGGCTATTTGGGAACCTTACCGGTGAGGTAAGAAACCTTGGATTGATAGATGTAGATGTATCTGGCGCCTGGAACGTAGGCGGACTTGCAGGCAGTATGGGAGGTATCGTTTCTAATTGCTATGTGACAGGAAGAGTTTCAGGACACTATGATGTCGGCGGCTTGGCAGGGCGACCTAACGGCAGTTTCCAAAATTGCTATTCAATGGCTGAGATATCGGGAGATTGTAGGGTCGGCGGTTTGGTAGGGCTCAATGATGGAGGTTTCATTTACAACTGTTACGCAAATGGAAAGGTTACCGCGAGGGAACAAGCAGGAGGTTTGGTCGG
>Ga0209427_10001799_pt1 | contig 24946 bp, 12 predicted proteins | sample DeeMarSWOR136_30_FD_187465 | JGI IMG/M metagenome (GOLD analysis project Ga0209427, IMG submission 187465) | Marine sediment microbial communities from White Oak River estuary, North Carolina - WOR-1-36_30 (SPAdes) (version 2) | ecosystem: Environmental > Aquatic > Marine > Intertidal zone >...
GACCGCGACAGACTCGCCGCTTTGAATTTGTCGGTTGAGCAGGTAAAGCTGGCTCTTGCCGCCCAAAACATCAGTACTCCCGGCGGCAACTTAAAAACCGGTTACAAGGATTATTTGCTCCGAACACCCGAGGAATTTTCCAGCCCCGAGGAGGTGGCGGAGGTGATCGTGGCTCAACGCAACGGGATACCTGTCAAGCTCAAAGACGTGGCCGAAGTAAGCGATTTTTTCAAAGAGCTGACATTCGATGTGAGAATGAATGGCAAGAATGCAATGGCCATATTCATCCAGAAGCAGAGCGGTGAAAACACCGTAGCGGTGGCAAGGGCCGTTAAGAAAAAACTCGAAGAGATTAAACAAAAGCTGCCGCCAGATGTGCAGCCCAAGATGGTAATGGATAATTCGGAATTCATCCTGGCCTCCGTTGGAAATTTGCGCGGTACGGTTCTTTGGGCGGTTTTCTTTGTCTTTATCGTGCTTCTTTTCTTCCTAAGGGACCTTCGCGCCAGCCTGATAGTAGCTACGGCCATCCCGACTTCGTTAATCATCACATTTCTCTTGATGTATTTGGCGGATTACACAATTAACGATAGTTCTCTGGCCAGTCTGGCCATTTCGGTAGGACTTGTTGTCGATAACGCCATCATTGTTGTGGACAATATCAATCGCCATCGCAATAAGGGCCAGCGCCCCAAAGAAGGCTCTATTTTCGGCGCAAATGAGGTCGGAGTGGCCGTGATTGCATCGACCCTGACCACCATTTCGATTTTTTTACCTATTATATTTGTTGGCGGGATAACCGAGGTTGTATTCGGACAGTTTGCTGCAATTATTACAATGGCTCTGGTAGCTTCTCTGTTTACGGCACTTATGCTCGTTCCAATGCTCTCTTCAAAGCTGCTTGTTGTGCGAAATCCCGACTCGTCAAAAACGGTTCTGGATTTTTATTATCGATGGGGCGAGGCAGCCTTGAACAGAATCGAGCAGTTGTACGTCAAATTTCTGGACTGGTCCTTGAAGAACCGGAAAACGGTATTTGTTTCCTGCGGATTGCTTTTTGTCTGGAGCATTGGAATTGTCGGAACCATTGGCACCGAGTTTTTCCCCGAGCAGGACCAGAATCGGTTATCTGCGAATTATGAGTTGCCTATCGGTACGCGCTACGAGCGGACCGGTGCCGTTGCACAGCAGTTCCAGGAAATAGTGGAAAATCATGTGCCGGAGCGGCGGGACAGTTTTATTCGCTGGGGTGTTTACGGCGGCGCCTCCTCACAGTTCGCAACGGAGGAAGAGAGTTATAAGGGGATAATGTTTATCAGCTTGAAACGCAAGAAAGAGCGTGATACTCCACCGAATGATATCATAAAACGGCTTCGCCGGATTACAGATAGTCTACCGGGGACGGTCATTCGTTATAGTGCAGAAGATCCCATCGAGGCATTGGTTTTCGGCACAGCCGGAAAATTGGCCGTTGAGCTCTACGGCCATGACATGGAAGATGCCAGAGCGTATGCCGAGCTTGCCAAGTCGGCGATTGAGAGGGTTAAAGGGGTGCAGGATGTCCAAATCAGTCGAAAAGAGGAAAAACCCGAGATAAAAGTGGTCATCGACCGCGAAAAGGCCTCCAGGCTGGGTCTTGATGTAAGAACAATCGGCAGGCAGATTGAGACTTATTTTGCAGGCACCGCCGCAACGATGTATCGCGAGGGTGGAGACGAATATGATGTGGAAGTCCGGCTCCAGCCGAAAGACAGAGACAGGATTGAAGATTTGCGCGATGTGTTTATCGGCACTCCTTCGGGAAGCCAGGTCAACCTGGCTAATATAGCGACGTTCGAGTATGGGCTTGGCCCGACGAAGATTGAACGAAAGGACCAGGCCCGCTATATCATGGTCTCCGGCACGGTCAGTGACAGAGATCTCGGTTCGGTTGTCAAGGAGGTCAAGGTTGCTCTGGACAAAATTCCCGCCCCGCCGGGCTTCAGCTATAAATTTGCCGGCGCCGAAGAAGAAAGACAAGAGGCATTCCAGTTGCTGATTATAGCCGTGTGTCTGGGGATGGGCCTGGTGTATATGGTTATGGCTTCCCAGTTTGAGTCGTTCCGCGATCCCTTTATCATATTCTTTTCAATACCTTTCGGAATTGTTGGTGTCATACTTGCGCTGGCTATTACCGGTCACACAATGAGTGTTATCAGCTTTATTGCACTGATTATGCTGGTCGGCATTGTCGTCAACGACGGAATTGTTCTTATCAGCTATCTTAACATATTAAGGCAGCGGGGACTTGATGTCTATGCCGCGATTATCGAGGGAGGGCGCAGCAGGCTGCGCCCTGTGATATGTACGAGCGTTACCACAATGCTCGCCATGACACCTCTGGCCTTCTCAAGTGGAGAAGGTTCTGAAATCTGGGTGCCTTTCGCTATAACGGTAATTGGTGGGTTAGGAGTCGGGACAATCATAACTCTGATTTTGATGCCCGTTCTTTATAGTGTCTTCGAGGGCTTCAAGGCCTCTTTTGTAAAAGGATGATTATGAAAGCTGTTTTGATAATCCATAATGCCGCGATAGATGAGGAGGTCAATGAGGCTCTTGCCACAGTTGGCATTGAGTGCTATACGAAATTCCCGAATATCCTGGGTAAGGGCCAGTTGAGTGAGCCGCATTTGAATACGGAAGTATGGCCTGCGATAAACTGCGGCACTTTGGTTGTGACCGACCAAGCCAAAGCAAAAGAGCTGATGGACAAAGTCCGACAGATGCGAACGAAGCTGGGCAAAGAGGGTCTGAAGGCGTTTATATGGGAAATTGAGGATGTCACCTGAATATAATTTTATGTCAATAAGGATATTTGTCGGATAACAACCGTGTTTGAGTAAATTGAAGGTACAGAAGGGTACTTTTAGGTATGAAAAAGCCGCTGATTTTAATGTGTTGGTTTCTTGTTTTTGGCTTTGCAATGCTTTCAGGCTGTATGGTCGGGCCCAAATATTCAAGGCCGGAAGCTGTTGCAGATGTTAACGAACCTTTTGTTCACTCAGGCAACCGCAATCAGGATGTCAATGACCTTGAAAAGATAGACAACTGGTGGGAGCAGTTCGGCGATCCGACGACGACCGTTCTTGTTCGCCAGGCCCTGGAAAATAACTATGATCTGAAAGCGGCCGCAGCAAGAGTGCTGCAGGCCCAGGCGGCCCTTACCGAAAGCAGGGGCCGTCTCTGGCCGGATGTCTCATACGGTTTGTCTCGTGACAGAAGCAAGCGCTCCTTTACCTTCGGTAGTGGATTCGGGGGCGGGGGCAGATTCAGCATAATGAGCACGACCTGGTCACAGGATATTTCTGTCATCTACGTACTGGATTTATTCGGTAAACTCAGACATGCAGAGCGTGCGGCCTGGGCTGATATACTTGCTGCCGAAGCCGGCGAGCAGGCACTAATTAATTCGATTATCGCCACGGCAGTGAAGGCCAGGACCGATATCGCAACAATTCAAAGGCGTCTGGAGATAGCCCGCGCAAATACTGAAAGCCGCCGAGATACTCTGGAGGTTGTAGAGCGCCGTTACAATAGGGGTCTTGTTGGACCCGTTGACATAAGACTGGCACGGGAAAACCTCGAATCATCGAAATCTCTTGAGCCTGGTGTTGAACTCTCGCTTATCAGGGCGCAAAATGCGCTCGATGTCCTGCTTGGCCGTAGGCCGGCTGCTTCCGAGTCTCTGCCGGAAACCTTACCCGACCTGCCGGATTTACAGCCTGTTTCAATCGGGCTGCCTGCATCACTGCTCGACCGTAGGCCCGATGTCCGGGCGGCGGAGCTGGCCCTGCGTGCAGCTAACGAACGGATTGGCATCAGTATTGCACAGCTATTTCCCGACCTGACCCTCTCTGCCGGCACCGGCCGCAGCGCCGACACATGGGAAGATATTTGGACAGATAAGACCGAGACTTATTCAGCTCTATTTCTACTTACCCAGCCTATTTTCAAAGGCGGCCAGTTGAAGGCACAGGTCGAGGCCGCTAAAGCTCGTTATGAAGAGCTGCTGGCTAATTATTCTGCGACTGTTCTGACAGCTATACGTGAAGTCGAGGACGCCCTCGCTGGCGACCAGTTGCTGCAAATCCAGCTTAAGCATGCCCAGAGGCGTTTTACTGAAGCAAAAGCAGCAGAGCAGCTTTCTAAACAGAGATATCAGAACGGAGTGGATCCCATCCTGACCGTTCTCGAATCCGAGCGGCGGCGCAGAATAGCAGAGGAAGCAGTAGCGATTCTAAAGGGACAAATTTGGACCACAAGAGTTAATCTTTTCCTTGCCCTGGGTGGTGACTGGGCAGACGAACAAGAAGCCGAATTAAAAGAGGATCAATCATATGGCGGTAAATAATCAAACCAAACCCGTAATCGAACAGGAGCTTGAGAAATCCCCAAGCCGTCTTAAACAATTGCTAATTACTTTGAGCATAATGTTCTTTGGGATATTTGTTTTTGTTGTTCTGATTATATTTTGGAAGTCTCCGGAGAAGGAAGAACAGGAAGTCCTCGCGCCGTTAGTGGTGGTCGAGCGATTGAAACCCAAAGACATTCAAATGGTAATTAGTGCTTATGGAACAGTAAGTCCCAAGGTGGAAGTGGATGTCGTACCTGAGGTTTCCGGCAAGGTGGTTTCAATTAATCCTGGGCTTCAGACAGGTGGTCTTATCCCGGCCGATGAACAAATACTTAAAATAGACGAAAGGGACTATAAATTTGCCGTTCAGCAGGCACAGGCCCTCGTGGCTGATGCGCAGGTCAGATATGACATCGAGGTGGCCGAGTCCGATGTTGCACGCAGGGTATGGGACGAGTTGCATCCCGGCACCGAACCGAATTCACCGCTGGTCTTGAGAGAATCACAGGTTCGCCAGGCCAAAGCCGCGTTGGAATCGGGACAGGCGCAGATCGAAACGGCAAAGCTCAGGCTTGAGAGGACAAGTCTTTCTTTACCGTTTGATGCCCTAATAATAAGTGAAAAAGTCGACCTCGGTCAATATCTGATGGCCGGCCAGTCTGTAGCTGTCGCTTATGGAATCGACGCCGTTGAGATTAAAGTACCGCTTGAGGATGAAGAGCTGGCGTGGTTTGATGTCTTTGAGGATTCGGCTTCGCTCAACGGCAACAGGTCTTTAAGCGTGAAAATACCCGCTGTAGTGAAGGCCGATTTTGCCGGTGCAGAGCATGTATGGGATGGCTATGTCACTCGAACAACGGGCCAGGTCGATAAAATGTCGAGAATGATTTCCGTGGTCGTTGAAGTGCCGAAACCCTTCGATTTTGCCGAAGACAGGCCTCCGTTATTGCCGGGTATATTTGCTGAGGTCCAAATTCAGGGCAAAGTGCTCAAAAGTGCCTTGGCCGTGCCGCGGGATGCGATACATGAGGGCAATAAGGTATGGATGGTTAAAGACGACCGTTTATATGTCAAGGCTCTGGACATTGTCCGTGCAGATAAGGATTTTGCCTACGCCCGGGCTGATATTAACCAGAATGCGACCATCGTTATCAGCTCTCTTGATTCGGTCATGGATGGAATGGAAGTACGCACGCAGCCTGGTCAGACGGTCATGACCGGGCAGATAAAACAAGACCCTAATAGAACCCAAAAATAGGAGCCATCCTCGTGAAAGACTCAAAGGATAGAAAAGGTGTTCTTGCATGGTTTGCAGCAAACCACGTTGCGGCAAATCTGTTGATGATTCTAATAGTGGTTGCCGGCCTGCTTTCCATTCTTAACGCAAAGCTGGAAGTTTTTCCTGAATTCAGTCTCGATATGATCAACGTTACCGTACCTTATCTCGGAGCGTCTCCCGAAGATGTCGAGGAGGGGGTCTGCCTTCGGGTTGAGGAAGCTATCGCTGCTGTGGAAGGCATAAAAAGGATAAACTCAAGTGCCGCGGAAGGCGCCGGTTTTACCATAGTTGAGGTCGAGGAATATGCCGACCCCACGGAAGTGCTTGATGATGTAAAGGCCGAGGTCGATACGATAATTACTTTTCCCCAGGAGACGGAAAAGCCGATTATCTCGGAAGTCAAGATGCGCCATAAGGTAATTACCATTGCAGTCTATGGCGATGTCTCCGAAAAAACCCTCAGGATACTCGCGGAGCAGATTCGGGATGATTTGACAGCTAAGGACAATATTAGCCAGGTCGGCATAGCCGGCGTGCGGCCTTATGAAATATCGATCGAAGTATCCGAGGAAAATCTGCGTCGTTACAACCTCAGCTTTGACCAGGTTTCAAGGGCGGTCCGCAATTCGTCGCTGGATACCCCCGCAGGCTCGGTGAAGACCTCGGGCGGAGAAATCCTCGTGCGGACCAAGGGACAAAGATACTTCGGCCGTGAATTTGAGAAAATCATAGTCGTTACCAGAAACGACGGAACACAGGTAAGGCTCGGTGATATTGCAACCGTTAGAGATGATTTTGCAGACGTTGACCTTTATGCGAAGTTCGACGGCAAAAGAACGGCTCTTGTACAGGTCTCACGTATCGGTGAGCAGGATGCGCTTGATATAGCCCGCACCGTCAAGGAATATATAAACCAGAAGAAGCAATACCTGCCAGAAGGAGTATCGCTTGCCTTATGGGAAGATGATACGCTTATTCTGAAAGCGAGAATGGATCTTCTGCAGAGAAATGCCTACATCGGCCTGGTCCTTGTATTTCTGTGTCTGATGCTTTTCCTGAATTTGCGTCTTGCCTTCTGGACAACGATGGGCATACCGATATCCTTTCTTGGGGCGTTCTGGCTGCTGCCGCTTTTTGATGTAACCATCAATATGATAAGTCTTTTTGCATTTATCATGTCACTTGGTCTGGTTGTGGACGACGCCATTGTCGTGGGTGAAAATATCTTCGCATATCGCCAGGAGGGGATGGACAGGATTGACGCGGCAATAAAAGGCGTAAAAGAAATGGCCATGCCCGTTACACTCGCTGTTCTGACCACGATGGTGGCGTTTGTGCCATTGGCTTATACCCTCGGTATTATGGGCAAAATACTGCGGGTGCTGCCCATTGTGGTCATTAGCGTTCTTTCGATTTCGCTCGTCGAGGCGTTGCTCATCCTGCCTGCACATCTGTCTACAAAAAGGTCCTGGAACCAGTTTTTCCTGTTTCGATTCACAAACAAAATTAATCAGGGTACACACAAGGTGCTTTGGTGGTTTATTGACGGGCCTTTTACCCGGCTTGTAAAAAAGGCGGTCAGGTGGCGCTATGTAACGCTGGCCGTCGCTTTTGTGGTATTTCTTGCAACGGTCGGTTTTATTGCGGGTGGTTATATCAAGTTCGTATTTTTCGATGCTGTTGAGGCCGACAATATGCTGGCCATGTTAACGATGCCTCTTGGCACTCCCGTAGAGCAGACTACGGAGATAATAGAGAGAATCGAGAAGGCGGCCTTTCAGACGATAGAGGAATTTGACAGCAAACAACCGGGCGAGCCCTCACTTATGAAGCATATCTCAACGACGGTCGGTGCTCAACCCACGTTGGCGCGGGGTGGTCCTGTTCAGCTTGACATGGAAGGCGGTGGACAATCACACCTGGCCGAAGTCAACGTTGAGCTCCTCGGGGCCGAAGAGCGCAACGTCTCGAGTATGGAGCTTGAAAGCCGATGGCGCCAGCTGGTGGGGGAAGTACCCGGAGTTTCATCGCTTACTTTTATGGCCGAATGGATCAGTACCGGTAATCCGATTGAGGTCGAGCTATCGCATGAAAATTTTGAAGTGCTCCTAACTGCATCTGAGAGATTCAAGGAAATTCTTCGTGATTACACTGGTGTCAGCGATATCGCCGACGACTTCGAGCTGGGCAAGGCCGAGCTGAAACTAAAGCTCAAAGAGACCGGCCGTACTTTGGGCCTGACCCTATCAGATCTGGCCAAACAGGTCAGGCAGGGCTTCTACGGTGATGAGGCACAACGAATCCAGCGGGGACGTGACGATATTCGTGTAATGGTTCGCTATCCTGAAAATGAGAGAAGGAGTCTCGCTGATGTGGAGAATATGAGGATTCGATTGCCCGATGGTACCGAGATTCCCTTTAAGACCGTTGCCGAGGTTCAATACGGAAGAGGGTATTCCACCATCAAGCGGATCGACCGCAAGCGTGTTATAAGTGTCTCTGCCGACGTTGACGAAGCAAAGGCAAACGCCGGCGAAATTAACAAGGAATTGTCTGCAAGTGTGCTGCCCAGTCTCATGCTTGAGTTCCCGGGCCTGCAATGTCGTTTTGCCGGTGAGCAGCGGGAGAGGAACGAATCTCTCGGCAGTCTTATACCTAATTTCGCAATTGCGATGCTGGCAATCTATGGCATGCTGGCTGTGCTGTTTAGGAGCTATTCCCAGCCCGTAATCGTAATGTCTGCAATTCCGTTTGGAATAGTCGGTGCAACGATAGGTCACCTCCTGATGGGCTTCAACCTCAGTATTCTCTCGATGTTTGGAATAGTGGCGCTGTCCGGCGTGGTTGTTAATGATTCGCTCATCATGATTGACCTTATCAACCGCGAACGAAAAAGCGGGATAGAGCTCCTACAGGTACTTCGTGACTGTGCGACCCGGAGATTCCGCCCCATTATGCTTACAACTCTGACAACCTTCTGCGGTCTGCTGCCGATGATTGCGGAAAAGAGTTTGCAGGCACGCTTCCTTGTACCGATGGCAATAAGTCTGGCCTTCGGGGTTATGTTCGCCACCTGCATTACACTTGTGCTCGTGCCGTCGTTATATATGATTCTCGAAGATATCAAGACTCGCTTATTTTCGTAGTCGGCTCAGTAACGCATTCTTCCTCCTAATAAATTAAGGCTGAATTCACAATAGAATCTGATTCTGTATAAAGCACATTTCTGATACGACTTGAAAACTGTCTGTTCTGTAACTCTTTTTGTTATCTAATCTTAGAGAACTACCTGTATATATTTCCTTTCTTTCTCAAAATTTTTCTGGTCAAAACGTTTCTGAAAGCGCATAATAGTATTGATATGCTCCTGTGGAACAGGGATTTGCTTTGCTTTTAACGGCAAAATCAACACAATGAAAGGGGGAAAAAGGAATGAAGGCCCCTACACATTATGAACCGAATCTTGAAATAGTTTCCGGCCCTGAAAATCTTGCGCAGAAAAGTGTTGAGATTTTCGTTTCAGAAGCCCAAACCGCAATAAAGGCCAAAGACGCTTTTCGCGTCGCAATTTCCGGTGGTCATACGCCAAGACGTTTTTTCGAGCTCCTGGGCGATGTGCCGGAAGCGACCTCTCTATCGTGGGATAAAATACATTTGTTTTGGGTGGACGAGCGATATGTTCCACCGGATTCGCAGTGGAGTAATTACAAGCTCGCCGCCGACACCTTTTTATCTAAAGTTTCCATACCTGAGGAAAACGTTCACAGGATTCCCACAGAGTTCGATGATTTTAACATTGCGGCTCAACGTTATGAGGAAACCATCCGAAGGGTTTTCGGCTTAGAGCAAAAGGGTGTTCCTGAATTTGATCTTATCTTACTTGGCATGGGTGTTGAGGGACATACAGGCTCGCTCTTTCCGGATTCTTATGCATGTCTGGATATGGAGGATTTGGTTTGTGTCGTTTATATACTGGATGACAAGCTAAATCGCATAACACTGACGCATCCGGTTCTTCGTGCCGCATCTCGTTTGGCTGTTTTGGTCTCCGGCGAGGAAAAGGCCGCTATCTTGAGAGAAGTATTCACCAGCACACCCGACGACGTCCGTTATCCCATTCACATCCTCTGGCCAATCCTCGACAAGGTAATATGGCTCGTTGACGAAAACGCCGCAAAATTGCTTTAAGCTATAAAACGGGCAATTTGAGTCGGAGGGTGAAAGCCGATAGATCGGCTTTTAATCCATTTTTTGTCCTTGTTTGAAGTAATTTGCACAATATTATCTTTTTTCCACTTGAATTTACGGCATCTCTGTCCTATAATATAACAGATAAAAAAGATTTGTCGGAGGTTATAGAGATGAAGAAGTTAATTTTCGTTTTAACATGCCTAATTTCTGCCATTCCCTGCCAGGCAAGAATAATCACCGTAGATGACGATGGCTTTGCTGAATTCAACAACATCCAGGCGGCAATCAATGATTCCAACGACGGCGACATTATCATTGTTCAGATTGGTCAATACATAGAGAACATCAATTTTATGGGGAAAAATATTACACTCCGGTCAACTGAACCTCTGAATCCAAGCGTGGTCGAAAGTACGATTATTAATGGTAATCTGAGTGGCTCAGTAGTTACTTTCGCCGGCACGGAATCCCCCACCTGTTATCTCTCCGGTTTCACCATCACAAATGGCAGCGGCACTGGAGTAGGAGATAACTATGGAGGAGGCATCTATGGCAATGGTACTTTGGCTACGATTCAACATAACATTATATCGGGAAATCAGGCGGCTTCTTATTATTGGCCTTGTTCTGGTTATGGGGGTGGGATATATGACTGTGATGGCACCATTCGGTATAATGTCATTTTGGAAAATCATGCAGTATGTGATGAAGGAACTGCCAGTGGCGGCGGTATATATGGCTGTGATGGTATAATTAAAAGCAATAGCATTTGGGGTAATTCGGCTGGTGGTTTTGCTGGAGGTTGGGGTTTTATTGAAGGTGGTGGGCTCTCCAATTGCAATGGTGATATCCTGAACAATGTGGTTTCAGGTAATTATGCGGGTGGATGGTGGGGAGGTGCCAGAGGCGGCGGCCTTTCGAATTGCAATGGCACCATCCAGAATAATACTATTTTCGGTAACAGGTCAGAGGAAACAAGGAGCGGATACATAGATTATGGAGGCGGATTAAGTGGTTGCGATGGCACCATAAGAAATTGTATTATCTGGCAAAATATTGCCGATCAAGGAACGCAGATTTACGAATCTTCCACACCTTCTTTTTCATGTATCGAGAATTGGGGAAGTGGCGGTGATGGTAATATTGACTTTGATCCTCGTTTCGTTAGCGTTGGTTATTGGCATTTATGCGGCCTACCTCCCCGTTATCCCTGCTGGGTGGAAACGGGAGACTATCACTTGCGTTCTCTTGCCGGTCGCTGGGATCCCGATGAACAAATTTGGTTGTTAGATTCTGTGACAAGTCCATGCATTGATGCGGGTAATCCCGGCTGTCCTTTGGGCGATGAGCCGGCACCCAACGGCAACCGAAGAAATATGGGTGCGTATGGCGGGACAGCCGAGGCGAGCAAGTCGCCGGCCAACTGGCGCAGCATCGCCGATTTAACCAATGACTGGGCAGTAGATTCCAACGACCTGAAGGTGTTCGCTGATTACTGGCTCGAATCGGGCGAATGTATTCCCAGCGACTTTGACCACAATCAATTTGTCGATTTCAGTGATTTCGCTATATTCGGCCTGCAGTGGTCATATCCATCGGCTTCAGAGCCGGGCATAACTTATCAAATAGAGAAGTGCGACCCGAACTCGTTTCGCTCACCAGCGGCAGAGCAGGAGACAGAAACACGATTCACTGTTATCGTCGAGGGCAGCTACATTCATTTCACAGATATGATGGTTGCCAACTGCTGTACTGATAAGCTTGGGCTGGAGATGACCGTAGAGGATAATCTTATCACAATTTACGAAATTGAATATATTCCCGGAGTATGCTTTTGTATATGCGATTACCCGGTAACAGCAACACTTGGCCCCTTTGAGCCGGACGCTTATGTTCTCGAAGTTTATGAGGATTGGGGCGGTTTTATCGGAAGCACAATCGTCGTTATAGACCCACCCCTGTAACCGTATAACGAATTTATTCGGGAATGATTAATCTTATCCCAAGCCTGAGCCTGTTCACATCCTGTATGACGTCTCGGTTGGCATCAAGAATCTTTTGCCATTTGTGTTCAGTGCCGTAGTATTGAAAGGAAATGCTCGAAAGTGTTTCTCCGCTACTAACGGTATGGTATCGTGGGCTTTTTACGGTTTTCGTTTCTTGCCTCTCAATCTCGGTTTCTTTTTCGACTAAGCGGCTAGGCGGCGGATTTGGCTCGATGCTCATCCGCTCGAGAGGTTCCGGCTTTATCTCGTTTTTCTCGGAACCTTCAATGCTTGCTCTTATACTTAAGCCGGGGTGCAGAGACAGCAACAGCCCGGCAACGATTGCCAGTACCACGCCGCAGAGCATTCCGATTTTGTAATCCTTTGGCATTTTTTTAGCTTATATATGTATGGATTATCTGTCAGATTCAGCGAAATACTTACGCGTTTTTACCCTTCTTTTCTTTTGTATTTTTGACTTTGGCGCCAAGCAGCAACAGCGGTGAGGCTATCGCGATAGACGAGTAAGTCCCTACGATAACACCGAGACCGATTGCGAAGGTAAAACCTCTTAGTCCCTGCCCGCCGAAGATATACATTATCAGCACGACTATAAACGTCGTAAACGAAGTTAAGATGGTTCGGGAAATGGTCTGGTTAATGCTGTTTGTAATTATCTGTGGATTAAGCTGGGCCTTGCGTCGGTTTTCACGAATACGGTCAAATATCACAATCGTATCGTTAAGTGAGTATCCGATGATTGTCAGCAGCGCCGCTATTATGGCCAGGTTGATTTTGAAATCACCTATCAAAAGTGCATCTCCTATTACCGTTCCCGCGATGTATGTACAGGCGGTAATGGCTCCTAATGTAATGCACACATCGTGCACCAGTGCTGCAATCGCGGCCAGGCCATACCGGACGTTGCCGAAGCGGACCCAGACGTAAGTAACGATTGCGGATAACGAAAGCACGATGGCAATAAGCGCACGTGTCTTTGCCTCCGCGCCAACCGATGGGTCTATCTGTGTCACTCGCGGGAGTGACGTTTCGAGTCTCGCTGCGGCCAGAATCTTTGTCCTTTCGTTCTCGGAAAATCTCGTCCATTCATCCTCGCTAAGTTCACGGAAGCTGGCTTCCGGCTCGATACTTACATACACAAAGGAATTCACCGGCTCATTTGGCTCCGTTTCCGTAATGTTTGCACTGAGGATTTTGTGTTGATACTCGACAAGATTTTGCATGTCCGGCTTGTATTGCAAGTCTGCCAGGCGGACGTTGAGTTCTTTTATTGTGGCGGCTCTTTTGTTTGTGCAGGTGATTTTAATGCCGCCCACAAACTCGGCAAGTTCCGGGTAGGAATCAATGACTTCTTCGGTAATTTTTTCTTCTCCGGTGATTGTCGGGATGAGATTTCGCTGGATTTCCAGCTCGTCTTCAAAAGCCTTTAGTATCGCGTTATTGACGACCTCATCAACTTGTGGTTCTCCGACGTTAACATCGGCAAAGATGTTGGCATCGGCAAAAGCGGTGGTCAGCACATTTGTTACGAGGGATTTGTTCATTTGGCTTGTTGTTGTCACAAATGTGCCGCCGCTCTGTTCTGTTACAAGTAAATTGCTTAGTCTTTCTCCGAATTTGTCCTCGGCCTTTCTAATTGCCGTAGTGACAGTATCAACCGTTTGCCCGGCCGGTTCCGCGAAAGTAATAGCTGTGATCGTCTTGTTCGTTTCTGTTGTGTTAATTTCATATTGATTGTGTATTTTTTCCCCATCTTCAGTTTCTTTGATCGGTTTGCCGATACTGTAGACGCTTGCCGTTGCAAGGGCGGGATTCGGATTGTTCGGGTCCGTCCCGATTGCACGTATTCTGTCTTCAACATCCTGCCTCGTAAGCTCGACGCCATCTTTTAAGTTGATTTGTGCGCTTGTGCCTGCCGTAAATTCGATGCCGTATTTATTGTTCTTTGAATCGTCCCGGGTGAAGAACACAAACAATCCCGCCGCAATGAGCAGAGCGGATATGCCCAGGAAAATAGGTCGCGAAGCCATCCAGTTTATCGTCGGTATGCCGATAAGACGAAGCATAATTAAATGGTCTTTAATAATTCGCTTGTTCAGAAGAAAATCAAATATCACACGTGTCACAAACAGGGCCGTGAACATACTTGACACGATGCCGAGCATAAGGACCAGGGCAAAACCTTTGATTTCTTCCGAAGCCACCCAGAAAAGGATCGCAGCCGTGATGAAGGTGGTGATGTTGGCATCCAGGATGGTTCTGAATGCCCGCTGGTAGCCGTTTCGTATGGCTATTCTCAGCGATGAGCCTTTTTGCTGCTCTTCACGGATTCTCTCGAAAATAAGCACGTTTGCGTCGACGCTCATGCCGATTGTCAGGATGATGCCGGCGATGCCCGGCAGTGTGAACGTTGCCCGGATAAGCGCCATAGTGGCCAGCACAAACAGCAAGTTCATCAGCAGTGCAACATCGGCAATGGAGCCGGCAAGCGTATAGTAAACCAGCATACAAAGTACTACGAGACCCAAGCCGATTAGGCCGGCCTTGATACCTTTATCGCGGTTGTCGGCGCCGATGGACGGGCCGATTGTCTTAACCGATATCGGCTGCTCTATCAGCCTCGCCGGCAAAGAACCTGCATTCAGTTTATCGACCATATCGAAAACTTCTGTTTGAGTGAAGCTGCCCTTTATGATACCGGATTTTCCAATTCTTTCATTGATACTTGGAGCCGATATCGCGATACCGTCCAGCAGGATACATAAAGGCCGGTCAACATTGCTGCCTGTGAGCCTGCCGAATAGCAGCCCACCTTTATCATTCAATGTAAAACCGATGGCCCGTGCACCCACTTCGTCTGAAGAGGGGAAGGCCCTTTCGAGCTTCCAGGCCTTTGTTCCTTCCGTACTGTGCAGGAGGGTTTCATTTCTTTGGTCACTTCTTTGGTCACTTGCCAGTACGAAAAACTTCTCACCAAATTGTCCGATGGCCGTATTGGGTGTCTTCCATTCATTGATGTTTTCTATTTCACACCATTTATATTTACCCCTTGAGGCGTTTGAGGCAAATTGTGGCCCCTTTGTCTTGAGCAGTTCTATCTGTATAGTCATCTCGTCAATATCTGCCTCCGGATGGTCAGCAGTCGGAAGAATTCTAAACTCCAGTATCCCGGCGCCTTTGAGCATCCGCTGGAGGTCTCTCGGGTCGTCAAGTCTGCCTCGAAACGGACGGTACTCCTCGAATGCCGCCACTACGGCATCAATTTTGTCCGCACGGTCGGTAAATTCGGTTTTCAATCTTTGAATTTCCGCCCGTCTTTCCACTGATTTGGCCGGCATTTCGAGGCAGAAGTTTATCTGGTCTTCCGTCAGGTTTAATTTATAAAGAGCGTTTTTCGCGCTCTCATATTTTTCGACAAATTCTTCATCAGTTAGCTTGTTGACAGCCTCCGCCCACTCGGAATATTTCTGTACGTAATTGCCGAGTATTTCAACGTGTTCATTGGGTTCATTAGGTCCCGCAAATTCTTTCAGTGAGGCTGTAAGCTCATTTGCATCGAGCTTGACCCAGTCCGCAACATTTAGCTTTACCTCGTTGGGATCAATACCGGCCGATGCCATCGTGTTTTCTGCGGTTTCCAGTGCCGTATTGAGTTCGTCTCTTTTGTTTTGCAGTTCCTTGCGTTCGTCATAAACTTCTGCCAGAGTTTCGAGAATTGAGAGTCTGTTAGGGTCTCTCTGGGTGAAATCATTGAAATCCACCGCTCGTTCCCCCGCCGGCTTGTCGAGCGAACGCATAATTTTGGCCGGACTGATATTTTCAATCAGCAGGTTGTTCCTGGCTTCATCGAAGTTCGCCCGTTTCGTACGAGCCTCTGCACTGGCAAGCGGCATTTGTATCTCGAAACGCGTGGCGCCCTGCGGCCGCCATATCAGGTTTTGGATGTTGGCGGGGTCTATACGCCTCCGCAGAACGTTTATCATCCTCTGGGAAAGATCTTTTTTTTCGGCCTCTTCAAGCCCCTGAGTGTCAATTTGATAGATAAGACTTGTTCCACCTCCAAGGTCCGGGCCCGGCTTTAAGGTTTTATCCGGTGGATATAATGTCCAGACTGCAACAACGACTAAAACAATAATCAAAACAATTTTTGGCATTAAATTTTTGCCCATAACATCCCTCGTATTTCGTATCAAGTATTACCTGATTCGCAGCCTGTGAACTACGAACTACTATTCCGCCGACAAATTTTTCCCTATTGCTGAAGCAACAATCGTTATTTTTGTATTATTCGACTCATCGATTTTCAACGTAATCTCGTCACCCTTGATATTGACTATAGTTCCGATAATTCCGCCGATTGTCTGTACTCTGTCATTCTTTTTCAGCGACTGCACTAATTGTTTGCGCTGCTGTTTTTGTTTTTGAGGACCTCTGAAAAGCAGAAAATAAAATATGACGAGCATCAGGCCGAGAAAGATGTACTGGGAATATCCCAGCCCTTGTTTTTGCCTGGTTGTTGCGGGGACGTTTGAGTCCGGCACGGTCGTCAACGCTTCGTTTTCCTCTGTGACCGGCTCTGAGGTAATCCCTGTTGGTCCCTGGTTCGACTCTGCCTGAGCCAGTATCCAAATATTATTCATCTTAATTTTCCCTTCATACTGAATTAGTGGTTAAGGAACATTCGCAAGATATTAAATGATTGATTATCAATAATCAACAATCATTTTAATTGTTCGGCCGACCATGCGGCAAATTCGTCTTTTTCGATTAAATCCCGTATTTTCGCCATCAATCGCTGGTAAAACCGAAGATTATGCAGGGATACCAGGATTGGCCCGAGCATTTCTCCGACATTGAAGAAATGCCTCAGCGACCCCCTGCTGAAATGTTTGCAGCAATGGCAGTCACAGCCGGCTTCGATTGGCGCTGTGTCATTTATGTGGGTGTTGTTCCTTAATCGTACCGGGCCATTCTCCGTGAAGGCGAAGGCGTTTCGTCCGTTTCGGGTCGGCAGAACGCAGTCGAACATGTCTATACCGGCCTTCACGGCGGCAATAATATCCATCGGTCGGCCGACACCCATCAGATAGCGAGGCTTATCCTTCGGCAATATCTGCGTTGTAAGAGCTACTGTTTGTATCATATCTTCGTGCTCCTCACCCACACTTAATCCGCCGATGGCATATCCGTCAAATTCCAGTTTGATAAGTTCAGAGGCACAGTCTGTTCTCAATTCCGGGTTTGTTCCACCCTGAACAATGGCGAAAAGCATCTTTTTGTAGTTGCTGTGTGCCTCTTTGCATTGTTCGGCCCAGCGGATAGTCCTCTCTACGGTTTTGCTTAGCTGTTCTATGCTCGCGCCGGATGGTGCGCATTCGTCGAAGCACATGATGATATCCGCACCGAGGCGATTTTGGATTTCCGTGACATTTTTGGCGGTCAGGTATATTTTTGCCCCGTCTACATGGCTGGAAAATTCAACACCGTCATCGTCGACCTTCGTCAGCCCGCTCAGGGAGAAAACTTGATATCCTCCGCTGTCGGTCAGTATGGGACCGTCCCAGGACATAAGCTTATGCAGCCCGCCGAGTGCTTCCACTACATCTGCGCCGGGTCGAATCAACAAATGGTAAGCGTTTGCCAAAACAATGTCCGCTCCGGTTTCTTTTAGTTGTTCCGGGCTGATACCTTTGACCGCGCCCGCGGTACCGACAGGCATAAATACAGGTGTTTGCACTTGACCGTGTGCTGTGGTTAATAATCCCCGCCGACCTGCTGAGCCGTTATCTTGATGTAAAACTTCAAAATCATTCATTTTTTAATTCTGCATATTACGGATTCGCCGTATGAAAAGTACCGTTATATCAGCACGCAATGCTGCTTAATAGATTGTTACAATCTTCGAGCCGCGATAATAAAAGCCAAGTATCTCCTCCGCTTTTTTACCTGCTCTTGCCATTCCCTGGGCGCCGCATTGGCACATTCCTACTCCGTGGCCGAAGCCCCTGCCTGATAGAAACGCCCATTTGTTATTATTGTTGACAATTTGAAATATCGCGCTTCTTATTTTACGTCCGCTTGGGTCAATGGACAGGCGAAAATCCTCGCCTCGCAGAAAATCGCTTTTACCTTTCGAGCCCGACAGTTTGACCAGCGTCAGTCGTGAATATTTTCCATAAATACCTTGATAATCACTTTGCTTTTCTGCTTTGATATTTGTAATTTTGCCAAGCTGCTTGAGCTTGGGATACCTTGTTTGCAGCCTCTCTGTTACATATTTCTTGTCGAATTGAGCCGTAGGCCAGAAATAAGAGCCGGGTTTGGCAACATCCTTGCAATAGGGACAGGACACACTGGTTAGTGTGTCAAAAGAATCGCCGAATACACCCTTACTGTCTTCCGTGTAACCCCCACAGACGGAGCTGTAGTAAGCAGGAAAGATATCTTCGCTGTCGGAAGATCCCTTACAGACCAGAACCTGTCCATGGGTTTTGTTGACGGCGTCCCAGACTTGGGCCGATTCTGCTTTGATGCCGAGGTAAACCTGATTTGCCTGCGACTTTTTCACGTCCCAGCTGCGATTGTCACCGAAACGCTTTTTGATGTAAAGACAATAAGTTCTCGATGCAATTGCCTGGGCCTTAAGCGCCTCCGGTTCCCAGTATCTTGGCATCTCGGCTCCCACTACGCCGGCTAAATAAGGTTCAAGCGGAACAGGATTGACGGCATCGAAAGAATTACCGTCGGAATTGGTTATTAGTTCTAATTGTCCGCGATAATCATCACCGTTAAGATTAAAGATATATGGCTCGTTCGGCGAAACAATGACCTCATTACCTGAATACAGTTGGTCGCCGATAGTGATTTTTCCCTCTGTTAAATTAACGTTTAAAACCGTATTGACTTGTTCAACATGCTCTCTGGTTGCTATTGGATTGTCTATTGTGCTAATACTGAAGGGCGAGGAAATCTTCAGTTTGCAGTCCGTGACGTCGTCGAGCAGCAAAACCCTTACCCTGAACTGTGGTTCGATATCCATTTGCGGCGTGGTTTTGGCCAGCCGCCTTGCCTTGCAGCCGCCGAGAATTATCAGAAAAAGCAAGGCAATTCCTGTCTTGAAAATGCGAAATTCGAAATAAGTTCCCGAAGGCATTGAACAGACCGCAGCTTTAGTACGTTTTGCAGACGGTTGGATGTTAGTGGACAACGTAAATTTCCCCGAATATCTCTCGTATTGAATCCCCAAATAGATTTGGAGATTGTTAATTTCGTATTTAGCTACCAATTGGTTGGATGTTTATTTGACCCTTAATCCAGTTTTCGCAGAGATAAGCCGAGGTTGCCAATAGCCTTTTTGATTTCGTTTAAGCTTGTTACGCCGAAGTTCTTACAGCCCAGAAGCTCCGCTTCCGTTTTGCGTGTCAAATCATCGAGGGTGCGAAGTTCGAGTTTTTGAAGACACTTGCGGGAACGCACCGACAATTGCAGGTCATCTATGGATTTGCCCAGCAGTTGTTCATCTTTATCTTCTGCGCCGCCCATATCAGATGTTTCTGTGGCAGCCAGCTTCTCTTCCAAAGCCATACCCAGATGCAGACCTTTTGTATCGAGCAGGGCCTTGATTTCTCTAAGTGAAGTCTCGCCGAAATTCTTATAAGATAACAGCTCTGCCTCGCTGATATTCAAAAGGTCGCCCAGCGTTATGATATTCATTTTTTTCAGGCAGTTTCTGCTCCGTACAGAAAGCTCAAAATCAGAGATCGGCGTTTCAAGGATTTGATTTTTCCGGGTCTTCTTCTTTTCCTTTTCCTCGTCATAGAACATTGTTTTTGAGCTTTCGATGTCTTTTTTGAAAAGGAGGGCTCGTTGATGATTCGGATGAAACTTCAGCACCGTATCAACACATTGGGATGCTTTATTAAGCTCTCCATGATCTTCATAGAGTACTGCTAAATTCAGCAGAGCGCTTACATAGACCTGATTTCCCGTGACAATTTGCTTGTAGTAACCGATTGCGGCCTCTTCGTCACCCGACAAGTCACAACGGTAAGCTAGGTGGAAGAGGGCCTTTTGATGGGTGGGAGATAATTCCAGAGCTGCTTTGTAGTTGTCTATGGCCTCTTCGTAGAATCCCTGCGCTTCCTGAAGACGGGCGACCTGAAAGTGGTATTCGGCGCTTACGTTTTCATAATTTGTGCATGTTTTGAGTTCTCTTGCGGCGGCCTCAAAGTCGGATGCATAACGATATATGGCTGCTTTTTCCAGTGTTGTGTTTAATTCGTTGGCACCGTGTTCGAGACTTTTGTTCAGTTTTTCTATGGCCTCTTCGAATTTGCCTGTTCGCCGAAGTGCAAAGGCCAGATATATGAATTTTTCCTTACAGTCTTTTGTGTTTTCAAGTTTCTCGACGGCTTCGGCGTTTCTTCCGACAATATACAGTCCGATGCCTGTCGTCAAAGAAGCCTTCTGCCCACCCTTGGAAATATTGTCTTCCAACTGTTCATTGAATTTGAGCAGGTCGCTCTCGCTGGAATGGACACGCCCGCAGAGCTGCTCAATTTCTTCCATTGACGGCATGTCTTTGGTAAATAAGTCGATTTCCGGCTCGGTAATTGGTTCCATAACAATCTACTCCTTACTCATATTTTGTATATTCTAAGGGGTATTTGCTTTCTTGTTTACTTAATTCTCATGACAATGTACGAAGGTATTATAATCATTATACACGCCTTTGCAACAAATTTTTCGTCCAATGGGCCTCGGAAGAATTTTTACAGCAAGCTCCGGAAGTCATCAAAAATTTTCTGGTAACGACGCCACAGATTTATGGGTAGAATGGAATGCCGGCCTTTTTGCAAAGGGGGCTCGATAGTAAAATTGATGATGGGTCCGAGAAAATGTCTAATCTTGGCCTTTTTCAGTTGACAGCACATGTTTTTAAATGAGATAATTGGGAAATTCTGTTGAAAGTGAGGCCAAAAAGGGTATAATTATATTTGCATTTGCGGATTTTTACGACAAAATCGAAGAGAACACACCATGCATTTCGTCATGTTTGAGTTGTAAGGCTTTTACAGCGGGAGCATCTTGGCTCATTAGATGTGCCGAGAGTGTCAACTATATCTTCAGGAGGTATAAAAATGTACGGGCCACTTCATCACACTTGTGGGATATTTGTTGTTTTGTCGTTGTTGTTGGGGGGTATGGGCCAATCCGAAAGCTCGGGCAAGACTATAGGTCCTCTCTGGAGTTTCACGACTGTCGTAACGCCATAGCTTATGAAGGCCAAAATCGAACTTTTCTGCATCGAATTGCATGCCTTTGAGATTTTACAAAGTTTTTACTTGAAATTATACAGCATTTGTGGAACAATATTTCAAGCTTGATAAGGAGTTAATCTGCAAAAACAGCGGTTAATTTTATGGGCATAAGGAAGAACGGCCCTGTTGGGGCAAAATAGACTTTCTTGCATCGAAGCGCATCCCTTTGCCTTGTTCTTGTCATAATGGTTTCCGTTGTGTGGCTGGAATATTTTTTTAAAAAAATGAACGGGCCGGCATCATCTTAAGACTAACAGGGCGCGGCAAGCACTGTCGCCGTTGAGTGAGTGTAAAATGGGAAACTTTGATTCAAAGAACGGAAAAGTTCAAACACAGTGAAAGGAACTTTAGTTTAGAGGGAGGACAAATTATGAAAGGGTATGGAAGCAGTAAGTTAACAGCGGTTGTAATTCTTGGTATGACGGTATTGTTTTGGCAGGCTGCTCAGGCCGATACGACCTTACTCTCCGGCAGTTTCAATGCGGCAGAGGCCGAATATCAACTGGGGTCTTTCACATTTCAGGCCACGGTTGACGGGCAGTTGCTTATTAAAATGGACAATCCGGATGGGTCGGCAGACGGAGAAATTGTTTTCACAAACGTAACGACCGGCCACCGTTACAACGATGGATTATTTTATGGCACCACGGATTATCCGCTTTTTAATCCTCATATTTCGTCGCGTATCAGGATTACACAAGGCCGGGTTCACAGTTTATATGTTTTGCCTGTACGTGCCGGTTGGGGTCTCTGCAACTACGATGTTTCATATGTATCCTGGCGAGGTACACAAAACTCAGGGACCAACAGCATAACGATAACATATATTCCACGGCCTCTTACCACGGCTGATGCCAACCTGCTAGTCAGTCTCACTTCGGAACGGTTCGAGTCTAATTCCACCTCCGCCACATTTGACGCCGGCAAAGGGGGCTGGTTGATGCTCGATCTGCTCCAGAGCGGTACCGGCGGCGGTTACCACTCTGTTTATCTTAACGGTCGAGGCATTGAATACAATCAGGTCGGTGATCCTCATAGGGTGATGGGTGTCCACACGGCTATCGAGGTCAGTGCGGGTACGCACGACCTGATGATTCGCCACGAGGATGACGCATGGGGGGACAATGCAGGTGTCCGCCGGACGGATGTTTACTTCATTCCTTACCCCTTCGAGACCTATTACGTCGACGCAGATGCAAAAGGTGCAAATGACGGTTCAAGCTGGGCGGATGCTTACAACTATCTTCAGAATGCCCTGACTGTTGCCCTATACGGTGACGAAATCCGCGTCGCTCAGGGTATTTGCAAGCCAACGGATTACTTCCTACCTCCACCTCCGCCACCACCCATGGGTTCAAGCAACGACCAGGGCCCTATCGCATCAGCAGCCGATCGGACAGACACCTTCCAGCTTATAAATGGCGTGACGATAATGGGCGGGTACGCCGGCTTTGGTGAGCCAGACCCTAATGCCAGAGATATTAAAATATATGAAACTATCTTGAGCGGTGACCTTGCGGGCGATGATGAGCCGAACTTCGTTAACTATGAAGAGAACAGCTACCATGTGGTAACCGGCAGTGGGGCCGATACAACGGCCGTCCTCGACGGTTTCACTATCACTGCGGGCAATGCCGACGAAAACCAGAATGTCCCCCGGGGATGCGGCGGGGGAATGTACAACCACTATGGTAGTCCAACCGTGACTAACTGCAGCTTCAGCAGGAACTGGTCAGGATGGGACGGCGGCGGTATGTACAACCGCGACAGCAGCAAACCTATTGTGACGAATTGCACATTCATCGGGAACGCGGCAAAATACGGCGGCGGGATGTACCAGAGGCGGAACAGTAACTCCACTGTAACAAACTGCACCTTCAGCGTCAACTATGCTCGAACTGATGGCGGCGGGATGTTTAACTACGAAAGCAGCAATCCGATTTTGACCAACTGCACATTCATTGAGAACTCGGCAGAGAACACCGGTGGAGGGATGAGAAACGAACGTTTCAGCAGCCCGGTGCTAACCAACTGCACGTTCAGCGACAACTCGGCCGGAATTTGCGGCGGCGGTATGTTAAACAACTCCGAAATCAGCCCTTTGCTAATTAACTGCACCTTCATCAATAACTCATCAGGTAGGTTTGGTGGGGCGATTTACAACGGGCACAGCGAGCGGTATGACTACTCCGAACTGACGTTGATGAACTGTACTTTTAAAGGGAATTGGGCATTGGTCAACGGTGGCGCTATTGACAATTCTGATAACACTGCCTCGACCATCGTCAACTGCATATTCACTTCAAACGTAGCAGGACAGTCAGGCGGTGGGGTTAGCAGTTGGGTCAATAGTAGGCAAACCTTGACAAATTGCACGTTGAGCGGAAATTCAGCCGGCAATGGCGGCGGGATGTACAACAATTCCAGCAGCCCAACGGTGACAAACTGTATCCTCTGGGGGAATACCGCACTAACTGGGCCACAGATAGACATCTATGGGACGAGTTCGGCAATTGTAAGTTACTCCGACGTTCAGGGAGGCTGGCCGGGCCAAGGTAACATTGATATTGACCCGTGTTTTGTTGAACCTGAATATTTTGGACCAATCGCTTACTGGAAGTTCGATGAAGCCGACGGAACAATAGCATACGATTCGGTCGGTGACAATCATGGAACTGTTTATGGAGCACAATGGACAAACGGCCAAATTGACGGTGCATTGGACTTTGACGGTGTGGATGATTTTGTTGGGATAGCGTGGGATGAGAGCCTTGCCAATGTGGCCGATAACTTCACGATATTGTTTTGGGCACAACCGTTGTCCACACATCAAATCGATCCTGAAAGCAATTCCGGGACGAGGGGCACAAGCGGGCAGAAATACGCCATCAGTGCAAGACAGGGGGATTATTTCTGGGGAAGCGGCCATGCTGGTGCAGGGATATCCATAGGAACAAACGGGGTCAGCGTCTACGAACATGCGGCTGACTACATGCCAGCCGTCCTTGTGTGGTCGGGGTCCGTGAGCGGTTTCACTCACGTTGCAGTTGTTTATAGTGATAAGCAACCGTGCCTATATATAGATGGTGAATCAAAAAAGACAGGGCTGCAAAGTTCAAAAATAGTTCACATCTTGTCGAATATAGGGGGCCACCGTTACGGTTATTTCAATGGGCTAATTGACGATGTTCACATCTACGACCGGGCTTTGTCTGATGAAGAAATCTTACAGCTTTATGAGTCGAGCGGCTATCGCTTGCTGCCGGTTTCGCCTTGTATAAATACCGGCGACCCCGATTACATAGCTGGACCTAATGAAACAGACCTGGATGGCAAGCCCCGCGTAATCGCAGGCCGAATCGATATGGGAGCTTACGAGTTCAATCACAAGCCCGTTGCCGATGCCGGACCGGACCAGACCATTGAAGCACAGGCCCCCTGGGGAGCAGTTGTTACGCTCGACGCCTCCGATTCAAGTGATGCCGATTCTACACTCGGTACAAATGACGATATAACCGATTTTAACTGGTATGAAGTTGACCCCTGTGACCCGAACGCCGATATTTTTCTTGGAAGTGGAGTGGTAATAGACTGCAACCTCGCAATCGGCGAACATATTATTTTCCTTGAGGTAATCGATAGGGCCGGCGCATCTGATACCAACGAAGTAACCATCATTGTTCAGGATACGACACCCCCGGTATTCACAAGCATCCCACAGGATTTAATTGTTGAATGTGACGGCAGCGGCAACCTA
>Ga0209427_10001800_pt1 | contig 24929 bp, 15 predicted proteins | sample DeeMarSWOR136_30_FD_187465 | JGI IMG/M metagenome (GOLD analysis project Ga0209427, IMG submission 187465) | Marine sediment microbial communities from White Oak River estuary, North Carolina - WOR-1-36_30 (SPAdes) (version 2) | ecosystem: Environmental > Aquatic > Marine > Intertidal zone >...
CACCACAAATGCTAATTTTACATCAATCGAGTCCGAATAAATATCATTTTTTGATTAAATATTACGATTTTCAAAAAAATATCGGGTCTGTGGAGGATTGGACTAAACCGCTTCGCGGTAGTGTTGTGTGAGGTTTATATGTAATACATCAACCTTGATTTTGTCTGTTGCCCCGGACGTTATCTATCCTATGCTCCTTCTGAAGTACCCCGACGGTGGGTACAAAGAATGACAGTATCTAACGAAGGAGCATTAAAATGAAGAATGCCAAACAGCGAATGATCGAGGATATGAAGCTCAGGGGATTGGCCCCGAGGACTCAGGACAGATATCTGCACGCCATCAAGGCACTATCCGAGTATTGCCACCGCCCACTTAGTAAAATCACTGAAAGGCAAGTCAGGAAGTACCTGCTCTACCTGATCGAGACAAAGAAATACGCCAAGAGCACATTCAACATTGATCTAAACGCAATCAAGTTTCTCTATCGAAGAACACTTGGCCGAGAGTGGAAGCTAATGCAGCTAAAATGCACAAAGAAAAATACAAGACTGCCGATCGTACTGAGCCGTGATGAGGTGTGGCACCTGCTGGATCAGGTCCGCCGCCCCGTACCACGCATGTGTCTGACATTAATGTACACGTGCGGCATGCGGGTCTCTGAGGCCGTGAATCTTCGTCTTGATGACATCGACAGCAAGCGTATGGCCATCTGGGTTAGAAACGCCAAAGGCTACAAGGATAGATCCGTGCCGCTTCCTGTCCAGACGTTAACCCAACTGCGACTTTACTGGCTAAAGTACCGGCCAAAGATATTCCTTTTTCCCTCCAAAAAAGGCACTGTGCCCATTACAACCAACTGTGTGCAACGCTGCCTGAAGGCAACTGTCCGGCAAAGCAAAACACAAAAGAGCGTCAGTTGCCACACACTGCGGCATTCGTACGCCACTCATCTTGTGGAAGCCGGTGTCCATCTGAGAGTGATTCAAGCACTTCTTGGCCATAAGACCATCACCAGCACGTTTATCTATATGCATCTGACCCAGGGGACTATGGCCGACGTCCAGAAGAAGATCAACAAAATTATGCGACATGATTGATCTGGTGGACAATCACCGTGATCGAAGTAGCCGACGTCTTCAGACGCTATGGCTCTGAGTACCTCCGGAAGTTTGCCCAAAGAATGCCACCCAGTCATCGACACGCGTTCAAGGACATACTCAGATGCCGCACACCCGCCATGGGAGGCCATGTTTTTGAATGTAATCACTGCGGGCGACGGCAGTATTCGTACCACTCTTGTCGTAACCGCAGTTGCCCGAAATGCCACAAAAGCGACATCCAGGCATGGCTCCAGGCGCGAGAGAAGGAACTCTTGCCGGTACCGTATTATCATGTGATCTTTACGTTGCCGCATGAGCTTAGGGCATTTACGCGCCGAAATCAGCAAAAAGTCTACGGTTTGCTCATTAAATCAGCAGCCCATTCTATCCTCAAGCTATCGGCCGATCCCCGTTACGTCGGTGGTCGAGTTGGCGTAATGGCTGTTTTGCATACCTGGGGCTCAAATCTTACATATCATCCGCATGTACACTGTCTGGTGACCGGCGGAGGTCTGTCGTCAGATGGGCAGACGTGGATGCCTGCCAGAGAGGACTACCTGGTTCCCGTCAAGGCGTTATCAAGACTGTTTCGCGGCAGATTCCTTTACAGTATCAGCAAGCAGTTTAAGGATATTGAACTGCCGAAATCCATACGAAAGAAGGATTGGGTCATCCACTGTAAACCGGCCGTTCAGGGCACCTGTGCAGTCCTCAATTATCTGGCACGCTACATTCACCGTGTCGCTATCACCAATAGCCGAATAATCTCGGCCGACAATGGCAAGGTAAGCTTTCGGTGTAAGGGTTCTGGCGGTGCCCAGACAAGAATCATGACCGTTAGTGCTGAGGAATTCATTCGACGGTTTTTACAGCATGTGCTGCCGGCGGGTGTTCACAAAGTTCGCTACTATGGTCTGTGGAGTCCTTCGAATCGCAAGAAACTTTTAGAAGTACAACAGAACCTGACTCAATCAGGAAATGATCAGCAAGAGGGATTTGAAGAAGACGTCGATGTGGAGGCACCCCAGCCGCCAGAAGTCAGAAAGTGCCCCTACTGCCAAAGTGGTACCCTGATCTGGATACGGCGTCTGCCCCGCCAGGGAAGAGCACCACCATGAGACAGCTTAGCTTCATCTCATCTACGATTAAGTCTTATCTGAAACATGACACTCCATCAGTGTACATGGCAATACCGGTGCATTTATCCATTGGAAGAATCCCCCAAATTTGCCACCTTTTAGGCCTGTTAGGCCTGCAGTTGCACCAAACAGACCAGCCAATCTCTGTTCGGGCACTATCTGATCTCGTTAAACAGACCGTTGTTTACAGTTGAGACAGAATCTGTTTCCTTGTTAAAATTCCAAAAGATCCGCTCTCGGTTCAGTCCAATCCAGCATTTGTGTCGGCTACGCGACACAAAAACTCTTAATTGATTCAATGAACGTATGAAGAGCCAGGCATCCTTAAAATATAATCGGATAAAAAATATTTTTGAGGTAACAGGGATTTTAGTGCCTGACTCTGAGCTCTTCATAGGTATCCGAGCTTTAAAAAAGTGCATCTGACGCAATCATAGATGTAAGCTGGTCGATATATCGACAACTTGCAGATTCGCTTTAATGAAATTCAAGATCGGAACTTTCCGTATGGAATTACCGGCCTTGGGCCAACAAACGGCAGAGACACATCTCTACAATACGATGCTTGAAAGGCTAATGCTTTTCCGACATAATGCTCCTAATGACGTATGGATACTAATGGAACAACAAACGTGCTCAAAACGGCAGAGACAAGAAATCGTAAAATGCGTCTTTGGCCCTGCTTTAATAGGCAGCGGGACAATAGTAAGGATGCCTTTTGCCGCGGCCGACAGTCCCACTGTGTCAATCAAGAACGTAATACTCCCAAAGAAGCTGGAACACAAAAACAACATGAGGCCATCGTGTTTAAATATTAGTGAAGCCATGAATAGCTCATCCAATCCCTTTGTCTCCGTCATCATCCCTGTCTGTGATGATTTGAGACGTTTGAAGATATGTTTGGAGGCATTGGAAAATCAGACATATCCGACACACTCTTATGAAGTCCTCGTTGTGAATAACAATACTGCTAAAGATATCGAACCGGATATTGTTTCTTTTAATCATGTGCGTGTCATTTGTGAGCGTCGTCGTGGTTCGTATGCGGCAAGGAATAAGGGCATTCTGAATGCCAGAGGTACTGTTCTTGCGTTCACCGACTCAGATTGTATCCCCCGAGAAGATTGGATTGAAAAGGGAGTCAAGAATCTACTTAGTCGGCACAACATGGGTTTAGTTGCGGGCAGGATAGACATAATCGTGGCCGATCCGGACAAGCCAACGGCAATTGAAATCTACGAGAAAATCACTGCTTTTCAACAAAAATTCTATATCGAACACTCTAAATTTGGGGCAACGGCCAACCTCTTTACATTCAAAAACATTGTTGAGGATGTCGGAAACTTCGATGATAGTCTCATGTCGAGTGGTGATGTGGAATGGTGCAATCGGGTTTTCGCAGCCGGACACACACAAATGTATGCTGATGACACCTGCATATTACACCCGGCACGGAAGACGTTTAGCGAAAAATTTAGAAAGAGTGTGCGTATTATCAAGGGCAAGCACGCACTGGGATTGCTTGATTGCTCTTCTCGAACCTTTATGAAAAGACTCATTTGGCCGGTCATGGAAGCTGGAGACATTCTTTCGAAAGGCAAACACAGTGCGCACTTGAAAGGGAAAAAACAGAAACTCAAATTCATTGTGGCACTGTTTTTTGACTCTTATGTTTGGGCATTTGGAAGCCTTGTCGTCGCAGTATTTGGCAGGACAGGTCGAAAGAAACTCAAGATTCATTAATTTCTCGAGTGACTCGAAATCCTACTGACACAGCAGCATCAAGCCGGAACCACAAATAAAGACCATAATTTCAGGTTTACTTTGATTCCAAGTAAGTGTTTCTTTTAGCAGACCTTCTCAAATTCTTCTTGATGATTACCCGGCTTGAAGGTACATTTTGGACAGCACTTGGATCTTGAGGTTCAGTCTCAAAAGGGGGGCATTCTTAGGTGGATTTGGAGTTGGGATGACGCTGACGGGGACGGAGTCTAAGCAATGAGCTGGCCGTAGAGAAGGGCAGTGCTTGTTTGGCGGCGGGTTGCCTGTTAAGGCACAAGGATAGTACGTGTAATGAAAGGCCTTATCTTTTACGCGAAGAGCGGAGGATTAGCGAACCGATTGAGAGCGTTGGTCGGATATCACGCATTGAGCCGTTGCCTGAAAGTGCCATTTTACCTCTGCTGGGTACCTGATTGGGCTTGCGACGCTGAGTTTACGGATCTCTTTGAATTATCAGAAATCGAATTGATTACGGCAGCCCAAATGCAAGCCATGGAAGAACGGCATGAAGCTTTCTTATATGATGCTCGTCTATGGTTCTCTACAATTTGGGAGAATCATCTGAAGAACACTGTACCATGGGATCACTTTAGAGGGCATATTGTCACGTGTATGAGACATCTTCGTGTCTTGCCTCACATCGCCCACAGAGTCGATGAATTTTCAAAACGACATCATTTGCACAAGGCTGTGGCGGTCCACATTCGTTTCACAGACAATCTGGATTCGTACAAGCATTGGTCCAAACACTCACCTGGCTTCGTCCCCGAGCATATTTCTACTTTAGAGGGATTCGAACACTTCATCGCAGATTCTTTGAGAGATGATCCAATGAGAAAGATACTTCTGGCGACTGACAATAAAGAAGTGGAGCAAGCCCTGCGTCAAAAATTTGCGGGACAGTTAATCACTTATCCTAAACGCTACAGCAGACATGCGAGTTGGACTTTTTCAAGGCAACAACTGAAGTGTCCGCAACGATTCCAGCGGGCGTCCTCAATCGAAGATGCGCTTGTCGAAATGTTGCTCATTGGCAGATGTCGAGTGGTTGCGGGGACATATTGGAGTAGCTACAGCAAATTTGCGTCGTTTTGGGGTAATACACCCTATGTAGAAGTACGTGGCTCTCGATACACCAAGAGCTGTTTTATGGAACGGATTCAAGGAAAAGTGGATGACTGGCATGCGCCCATCGCATCTTAAAGAACACATCATCCACCACAGCGGCCCGCCACTTTTACCGGCGCTGCACCCCCCAGTCAGCGAGGTCATTATCGCAGCCCCCTCGGGCCACAAATGTCAAACAAGCCAATTTAAACGAACGATCTGAGAAGACGGCTCTACAATGCTTCAGGAAACCCTTCACTTCAAACGGATGATGAATGGGAATACAAGCCTGCGTTATAGTGGGTTCGTTGTGAAAACTTTGCCTCTGAAGGCGCTCTGTGTGGGTGACTTTTGCACTTCGTGCTAAAGCGTCGTTGATAAGCCCGTTGAAGAGTTCGATGGCAGGACGTGACAGGCTATCCGTCGGATCAATACCACCGGATATTGTTCGCACTCCTGCCGTCGGAAGTTTTCAGGTCTGTCACCTCCAGGTCATGGGTCTTCAGCAGGATTCGCGACTAAGCGTAAGAAGTCGGACTCCGTATGCTCCGTCTGAAGTAATGCGACGTGGTCAAGAGCAAAATCCTCTCGTAAAGACCCGTGTAAAACCGATTGCGGGCAGGTTAATGTAGACTATCAGGTCCTGTTTTTTTCTCAGCGTTAAGCTATTGAAAAGCCCTGACAGGCTACCGATAATATTTGGTGCCATGGTGCGCCTATCGTCTTTTATTTGGTTCCGGAGTAACCTTACGATGGTAAAAAGCACGCGAGTAAATTACTCATTCTGTTTAGAAGTTCTGAAGAGAGCAACATCAGGTTTACTTACGTTACCGCAATTTAGTTGCTCAATGAAGGATGCTCTCAGGGTGAAGCTGTCTGAGCTTGGTTGCCTCTCAACAAACTAAAGGTCATGAGCATTATGAAGAGCATATCTATCATCATTCCAACCTATAATTCGAAAACTGAAAAGAAAAATGGCATCGAGATTGCACTGAAAGCTCTGCTGCATCAAACACTCGGAAAGTGCGAGGTGATCCTTGTGGATAATGCCGGTAACGACGATACAATCTCGGGTTTATCTGATGTATTAGAGTCGTGTTCCCGGCGGAGTATCACAACCCGTTTAGTCACCTGTGACATCAGGGGAAACAAGTGTTTGGCGAGAAATATGGGAGCCAAAGCCGCACAAAATGAAATCTTGATTTTCATGGATGATGACACTGTCCTGCTGACGGATCATGCGTTGGAGTTTATTTCGAATGGATTGCAGCGCCGCCAATTTGCGTGTGGTGCAAAACGCTACTGGACTATCTTACACTGGGATGGCGAAAAAGCCCTTGGAGAATCCAGAGCTGACAGGTTCGATTATCTAAAATCGATCACTCATCTTCCGCGTGGAATAAAAAGAGGCTCAGGCATGCGAGACTTGATGGAATTTACATGGATTGCCTGTTTCGGAGCGATATATAAAAATGATTTCGACAAGGTCGGCGGCTTTGACGTCAACTACTCAGGTTGGGGCCGCCACGATATGGACTTGATGCTCAGATTGCTCGTTAGAAACTTCAGTTTTTTGAGCCTGTTCGACAAAGTTTCCGTTATTCACCTAAATCACAAAGTGATCCAACAGGACATACAGAAAAAACATCAGAATATTTCTTATTATGTGGAAAAGGAAAAGAAATTGGGTTTCGTATTCAAGCCTAATCATCTTTTTGGTGTGTATGAAGGAGATGGTAAAGAAGTGTTGGTAGAGAGAAAAGAGGATTAGCATGATAAGTATCATAACATCAACAAGAAATTCATTTTTGCAGAAGAAAGGGAGCCTGGAATTGATGTTAAAGAGTCTAAACAAGCAGACAAGTCTTGAAGACTATGAATTGATTGTTGTTGACAATGATTCTGAGGATGATTCTCTCGATTTCCTGGAAAATTTTCAACACCATGCACCTTTTCAAAATATGAAGATAATTAAGAATGATGTCGATGTTTCGAACAGATCAAGGAGCAGAAATATTGCTTGCCGGCAGGCGGATGGTGACTTTTTTCTTTTTATCGACGATGATGTCATATTACCTGATAAAAACATATTAAGCAAGGTTCGGGGGGTTGCGAAAGAGGGCTTTTTTGCCACGGGCGCTGCGAGATGCTGGACTTATGTAAATTGGAAAAGAGAGGTTCTTCTGGAGAAGATTGAGAAAGAGGATTGGCCGAAAGAATCGGAACACTATTTTTTACCCGCGGGCATTAAGCGGGAAACAGGCTACAGAGATTTATTTGAATATTCGTTCATTGGCAATTTTGGTTTGGTAGATAGAAAGAGTTTTTTTAACGCGGGTGGTTTCGATGAGAAAATATTCAATGGCTGGGGACGTGAAGATGTTGACTTAATGCTGAGGCTCTATCTGAACAAGACAAAATTCCAACTGTTGTTTGATGACATCGGGATTATACACTTGAATCACTCGTTAAGCAAGTCCGATGCTGAACAGAGATCAAAGTCTTTTGAAAAATATAAAAAACGCGAGTCTGAATTAGGTTTTGTTTTTAAAGTAAATCATTTATATGGCGTATTTGAAAACGATGGAACGGCAATCCTGGAACCTCTCAACAGTGGAGATTCCTTATTCAAAAAAGACTCTGTTGTTCATTAAATTATAAAGTCCATGTCTTAGACAGCTTACACAAAAAAATTCGGCATATAGAAATTCAATCTTTGGCGGACATTGGGGCTGTAACCTCAGGGAAATGCTATGTAAATAACTAAGGATTATTCCTGCAAATCGATTAAGTGGTTGCGCTTAAGTTCTTGATTTTTATGAGCTTAAAGCCATTTTTGTCTGGAAACCGCCGGAATTTTCGGAAATCATTACTCATAGTAGCTGACAGAGAAACAACTTGGCTAAAGAAGCGGTTGTTTATATTTCCAAACCATAAAATTTTTGTTTGACAAATGTTGTAATAGCACACTGTAGACCTTATAATAATATTTATGTTGGTTATATAAACAGTTTCGGTGCATTTGGCAACTTGTCTTGGAAACCCAGACAGAGGTCATTCTTAATCGTAATTCGTAGTGTACAAGCTAAGTGTGGGGGCTTGTAAGGAATGATGTTAATGGGCAAGGCTCAGAAAAGGGGCAATAGGTCGCCAAACGAAGAGGAGCTACCCACCACCGCCAGTTCTGTAGACTTAGAATTCGAGCCGGGTAAGCGCATTGGCTCATACAAGTTACTAAGAATTGTTGGAGAGGGAGGTTTTGCCCTGGTTTATCTGGCTGAGCAGGAAAAACCGGTCAGACGAAGGGTAGCATTGAAAGTTATTAAGCCTGGTATGGACTCCAAGCAGGTTATCTCCCGCTTCGAGGCTGAACGGCAGGCACTGGCTTTATTGAATCATCCTAATGTCGCCCACGTATACGACGCAGGTACAACCGGGGATGGATATCCATATTTTGTTATGGAATACGTCAAAGGTATGTCCCTCACTCAGTACTGCGACCGGCAGAAACTTACTATCGAGGAGCGGATAAAGCTGTTCTTACAGGTATGTGAGGCCGTCCAGCATGCCCACCAAAAAGGCATTATACACCGTGATATTAAGCCTTCGAATATACAGGTATGTATCGAGGGTGAGCGGGTTGTTCCCAAGGTAATTGATTTCGGCATCGCTAAAGCACTAAGCCAGCCCCTGACCGACCGGACATATGTGACCGAGCAGGGCCAGATGATTGGAACACCGGAGTACATGAGTCCCGAGCAGGCGGATTTGACTGAACAGGACATTGATACACGAACAGATATATATTCTCTGGGTGTCCTCCTGTATGAGTTACTAACGGGAACATTACCTTTCGAACCCAAGACGCTTCGCGCAGGCAGCTTTGAGCAACTTCGGCAGGTTATTCGCGACATTTCTCCAAAAATACCAAGTACCCAGGTAAGGAGCCTCACAACAGAAAAAGCAACTATACTGGCTCAGTGTTGTCGAACCGATGTCAATACGATTCAACGTAAACTCCGTGGTGATTTGGATTGGATCACCTTCAAGGCTATGGAGAAGGACCGGATGCATCGTTACCAAACGGCCCACGCTATGGCTGAGGACGTCCAACGTCACCTTAATCATGAACCCGTACTTGCCGGCCCGCCAAGTAAAGTATACCGCCTGAAGAAATTCGTCCGAAAGCATCGGGAGCAGATTATCTGGTCTGTTATAGTGGCGATTCTGCTTGCGGCTCTGACAGTTACTACTGTTATGGCAATTTGGGCCGTAAATCGTAGTCGAAAGGAAAAATTTCGAGAGGATGAGGTCACTCTCTCCAGGGCACAGCAACACCTCTCAAGAGGACAGTATCAGAAAGCTTTGACTGAAGTTGAAACCATTCTCGATAGCGAACGCGTTGGCCCTGCAGCACGTCTGCTTTTTGGCCGCTTGCTATATTTGGTAGGCCGGTTTAGTGATGCCGAGACTGAACTGAGACAGCTGCTTGACGAGGAACCCAAGATTGCAGGCACTGCACATTATCTGCTTACCATGATGTATATGGGCAGTGATTCCGCCAAAGCCGAGGTACATCAACAACGTGCCGAGGAATTACTTCCTCAAACCGCAGAAGCCTATTGTCTCCGGGCTATGGCTGCCTGCACCTCGGACGAGGCCATAGACTGGCTGTCTAAGGCTTTGCAATTTGATCCGAGCCACTACCCGTCTCGCAAAGCGCTGGCATTGGCATATTATGCTTTGAAAGACTACAGCAAAATGGCCGATCAGGCAGGTTTAATTATAGGACTCAGAAAAAAGGATTCGCTGGGCTATGCGCTTTACGCGCTGGTTCTGCGAGAAACCGGCCAACCGGATAATGCAATTACCAACCATGATAAGGCGATTGAGAATTGTGATGTCGAAAACGCTCGAGCCGAGCTTCACAATCAACGCCGTGAAACCCACGTTCGTATGGGTAACTACAAAAAGGCACTTGAAGACGCAAAGCGATGTGTTGAGCTCGAACCGGAACAATTCGTCTACCGCTTTCACGTCTTTACTGCGTTGGTTTCATTGGGAGAGTATGAGGCTGCGAGGCAAGAGTACAAGAAGATAGTTGGTGGTGGCATTATACAGCAACAGCAATTCGAAGCGTGGGCCCAGAGGTACGTATTCAGTGTCTTGGGTGCCGGCCGGCCATTCAAACTGCCGGTAGCTATCGAACGGGGGGGAGCGTTCTCCGCAATGCAAGAAGCTGCTGAGTACTATCGCACGTTAAAGGCCAAGGCGAAACGCTTAGTGTCCAGTGTGTATGGACAGTCGAGCTGGTCTCATGATGGTAAGCAACTGGCTTATGGCCGGTCTGACCTGTATGCATGGCAACCCGATACAAAGCCAACGCCCGCCATATCCGGGTCAGGCGGTATCGAGATCCTAAATCTGGAGTCCGGCAAAACACGCTTATTGGTAAGCTTTGGCAAAGACCCGGCGTGGTCACCTGACGGGAAGTATATCGCTTTCGTCCGCGAGCCAAAACGGATACGCGACTACGAGGAGGAGGTATGGATCATCCCTGCAGTTGGTGGTCAGCCAACTCAGATAGCTCCGGGCGCTTGGCCTATCTGGGCACGTGACTCAAAACGACTCTTCTACCATTCACGTTTGGATAACGCACTGTATTCCATTTGCGTCGACGACCCTAATCCGAAGACTGAACGGGTAATTTCATGTCCGAGCAGATTTCCCTGGATATCACCCGATGAGAAACACGTCGCCTATGCAGAGGACAATGAGCTTAGGATCGTAGAGCTTACCTCCGGCAGAGTAGAGACCAAGTGGATTGCGCCCGCGCCGGCCAGTGGTATGCTCGTGAGGTGGTCACCGAATGGAAAGGAATTGAGCGTCGCTGGGCTTACGGGTTCGGACTTAGGTTTATGGATTTTCGATATTGAGCGTGAAAAGGCCTGGCGGATATTTGATGCTCCTGCGATTTCAGGTATATGGTCACCAGACATGTCAAAGATGATCGTCGAGATAAAGATTCCTTTTGAGGAAAACTGGCTTGTAACGCTTGAGCCTAACGTTCCTACATATCAGTCAATAGCATCTGCTTTGACATGCGAGGAGTATCTACGCAACAGGAAAGAGTACTACATGGGTTTAGTCAAGGACGACCCTAATAATGAAAAGATATGCATTGAAAAACTCACTTCAGTTGGTTCGAGCCAATACAATTTAAGCGCGTTCGATGATAGCTTTATTACGTTTACCGAAGTTGATAATCTTCACCGCAATCTTACAGGCGAATCGCGTCCTGTGGATCTCAAGTACATTGCGATGGCCTTGCATCGACTTGGTCGCAATCGAGAAGCCAAAGCTGCTCTCACCCGACTCCGGCGCCTGTTTGAAAGCAGCAAGTACACTCGCGAAGAAAAACACCTTTACGAGATTGAACAAATGTTCGCCGGGGAGAATAATAAAACTTATCGTCTATGGGAATATATTGGGGCCGGGCAACTGGGAGAAGCTTCGCAACTTGTAGAAGAAATGGCCCCAACATCTCCCGGGCCTGATACAGAGAGTGCTATCAAGGCCTTAGCGAGGGCTTATTACAATCGGGGCAGGAACGCCAAGCACCGTGACGCAGGTTACGGTGAGACTATTGCAGACTATGAGGCGGCTGTTCGCCTAAATCCGAACTTTGCGAGGGCTTTTAGTGACTTGGCCTGGCTACAGGCTGCATGTCCGAAGCCTGATGATACTAAGGCTACCGAGAATGCTACCAAAGCCTGCGAATTGACCGGCTGGAACGACCACCATTTCGTTGGCGCTCTCGCAGCCGTTTGCGCCGAGGTTGGCAATTTTGCTGCTGCGGTCAAGTGGCAAAAAGAAGCGATTGAGCTGCTGCCCGTTGGCGAACAACCTTTGTGGCTGGCCAATTATGAAACGCGGCTAAGACTATATCAATCAGGCAAGCATTATGATAAAGGTCATTTTTGGAGCTTTTCCATCGGGCGCATGGTTGCCTGGTGGAAGCTTGATGAAAAGTCCGGCAAAATCGCCTCAGATTCGTCCGGTAACAATTGCGCTTGTAAACTCATTGGCAACCCTCGCTGGCAACCATCCAGAGGCAAAATCGGCGGTGCAATAGAATTTGATGGCGATGGCGATTATCTCAGGATTGGCAATGAATCGATTTTTGACTTCACCGATGAGATTACAGTTGCAGCATGGGTAAATATCACAACGATCCCCGCACAGTGGACGGCTGTCGTTACTAAAGGTAATTCCGCTTGGAGACTTTCGACTTACAGGAACGAGAGAAGATTCCATTTCGCCGTTGCCGGCATTGGTCATGGCTCGAGTTTTGTGCATGGAGGTACCGAAGTAACCACCGGAGAATGGCATCATGTCTGTGGGACCTATGACGGGGCTTATATCCGATTGTATGTAGATGGCGTTGAAGACCCGGAAAGCGGTAAGGCCTATAGTGGCCGAATAACAACCAATGATTTCGATGTTTGCGTTGGTGGAAATAGCGAAAGGCCGGGACGCTGTTGGCATGGCATGATTGACGACGCACGTATTTACAGCTATGCCCTGAGTCGGCAGGAGTTAAAAAAGATTATTGGTGGTGAGGGACCTATTCCGGCAACAGACTAAAATTGAATGGTTTGGATAGCTGATAACAACATGGGATCAATGTATAAAGAAAAGCCCCTTACAAATTGTAATAACCATGTAGAAAGCATACGAAGGCATTCGTCACTCTCTATTCAAAGTTTGACTCCACAATGATATTAAGAGTACGCTTGTGAAAATTAGTTTCATAACCCCACCGAGAATTGCCATCAGTCCAAGGGACACGGTTAGGATTGAGGGGGTGGTTCCCCATCCGGGTATTCTTTGCATTGCCGAATTCCTGCTTTCACATGGTATTGAAACAACGATTCTTGACCTCAATGTGCTCCCAAATAAAGGTAGTGACAAGGAGATTATCGACTACCTGGCAAAAGAGAAACCTGAAGTTGTTGGTCTAACTGCTCTCACATGCAATTATCCACACATGGTAAGAATTGCCGGACTCGTTCGAAGAATAGCAAGTGATATTAAAATCATCGTCGGAGGCGTTCACATTGCGCTCAATCACGAGGATATTCTGAGCTCAAGTGATGCGGAATTATTTGATTTCCTTGTCTATGGTGAAGGAGAGCAAGCCACATTGGAGATCTTACAGCATTTAGCCGGTGTTAAGTCACTCGATAATGCCAGGGGTATATGCTACAAAGGTTGCGATGGACACATTGTGAAAAATCCGCCGGTTGAAAAGATGCTCAGACCACCTGTAATCAAGAAAGCCTGGGGCCTGCTCGATATTCCTAAGTACGCAAATAATGGAAAAGGATTCGGGCTCTCATTCAACACAATGAGGGGATGTTACGGACATTGTAACTTTTGCTCAGAGCCTCTAAGGTGGTCGGGTGTGCAAATGATGACTGCCGAAGATATTGTCACTCAGTTCACGTACTTGAATGACAAATTTAACCCTGACTACGTTCTTATCGGGGATTCCAACTTTAACCTGAGCACCGAGCGTATTAAGAAATTCGTTGAGCTGATGAAATCAGAAGAACTGTCGATACCATTTATTTTTGGAGGTAGGGCGGACAAAGTATGGGAGCAAAGAGAATTGTTGCCCAAACTTCGCGAACGAGGTGCATTTCTGATTTTTATCGGCGCCGAAAGAATGGCTGAAATTGATATGGCCTACATCGGGAAAGCTTTGCATCCGGGCCTGATTGAACAAGCAGCAATGACCGTTCACGAGAACTGCATCGGCCTTGAAACGACGTTCATGTTCGGTCTTCCCGCCGATACTGACGAGTCCATGGAGATACAGGCCCGTCTGATACAGGAAAAGATAAGACCCGAGGTCCCGTCCTTCTCCAGTTACACACCTATCCCAGGTACTTCTCATTACTTGATAAACGAAAAGTATATCCGGGTCCGTGACTTGAGCTACTACACGTTTGGCAATTCAGTCTGTGATACCGATTCACTCGACTACGAGCAGGTGGATGCTATAACAAACCGTTTGTGGCTCGATTATTTGGCACAAGAAGACAATAGAACCCATATCCTGAACCATCCGAATGAAGCAACCAGGAAGTTTTGCAGAATGTATTATGACAATCTTCTAACATTGCACCAACAAGCTCCCTGATGTGCTGTGTCTTATGGTCAATGCTCCAGGAAGGATAAACGCAGATGCAGATGCAGTCCAATGTAAAGCAGCCATTGCCTATTTGGGTCCTCAATCTGGAGAGATCGGAACAGAGACGATATTTCATGAAAGAACAACTCAGGAAATTAAATCTGAAATTTGAAGTCATTAAAGCGGTGGACGGCAGAAACATTCCCGAACGTGATCTAAAGCGCTATTCCAGACAGGACGCTGTAAAATGTGCCGGAAGAGAACTGTCTCCTGGAGAGATAGCATGTGCACTTTCACACGCCAAAATGTGGGAGCGGCTCGTTACGGAAAACCTCAACGAAGTGTTAATCCTTGAAGACGACGTTGTCGTTGGAGAAATGTTCATGCGTATCCTCGATCTTCGTCATAAATTTCCTGCGGGCTGGGAGCTTGTAAATTTTATGACAAGAGCAAAACAGATCCCCTTTGGCGCGCCAATCTACGATATTTATAGAGCCTGTCGTTTCAAAGGTTACGCCAATGGAGCTTGCGCCTACCTTCTTAGTCGTGCTGGTGCTGAAAGACTATTGAGCCATATCTACCCAATAAGATGGGCTGCTGACGGCATGACAGGCAGAACTTATATAACCGGATTACTCTCGTACGGGATCGACCCAAGAGTTGTGGCCTTGGGTAATTTTGAAAGTGATATATGGAAAGGGTAGGACGGTTTCTAAGGTTTGACAAATCGTTCTGACGGATGGGAATCGCCGCTGCATAGTAAAAACGCGAGGTTTTTCACGAAGACGGGCGTGAAAAAAAAGAGAATCATTTCTTTTTCTCTGTATGGGGATAATCCAAAGTATCAAAAGGGTGCCTTGGAAAATATGAGATTAGCCCGTGAACTCTATTCGGGTTGGACCTGTCGTTTCTATATATCTCAGGAAATATCCTCATCCATCGTCTGTAAGTTGAAAGAAGAAGGTGGAGAAGTGATAAAAAAGATTAGAAAAGGTGATGTCCATGGTACGTTGTGGCGGTTCCTGCCCGCGAGCGACCGGGATTTGGATATTCTCCTGGTTCGCGACATCGATTCCAGATTATCGAAACGAGAAGTACTTGCGGTGCAAGAGTGGATCAAAAGTGGCAAGAAATTCCACATCATGCGAGACCACCCATTTCACATACAACTCATAATGGCGGGAATGTGGGGCTGTAGGGGAAACGTGTTGCATAACTTACCGCATTTAGTCCGAAAGTGGCGTTTGATGTGTTTGATTACCGGCCGGAGGTCTCATCTCAAGGGTAAGGGCCAGGATCAGGTTTTCTTGAGCCGGATGGTGTATCCAAGGATAAAAAACGACGTGTTAATTCACAGTGAGTTTGTGTCTTTCCAAGGTGAGCAAGTTCGGCCTTTCCCAAGTCCAAGAAAAGATTTTGAGTTTGTTGGTGAGATTCTAAATGCAGATGGGACGAGGATAGAGAGACATCTTTCAGCCTTAAAGAAACAGGGAATGAAAGTTTATCCGATGCCTGATGTGCGTCTTTTCAAACGATTTCAAAATAAGCTGCATCGTCTAAAAAGGCGCTTTAGTGGATGCGCATGAACTTGCACGCCGAGTCTTGAGCTTCCAGAAAGACACAGACTCTCTACGTTTATGAGAATCAGGAACATTCTACCTGCTGTTGTGAAGAAGTCACTGACAAAGATCAAACGTTTCCTCCGACAGGTTCCCAATTTGGGAATTCGTCGGTATTGTCCGGTCTGCAGGATGTGGTTTAGGAGATTTGGAGAATACGGCATCGTTCCAAGAAAGGAAGCCAGGTGTGAATGGTGCGGTGCACTCGAAAGACATCGGCTCGTTTGGCTTTACTTTCGCAGGATGACAGACCTTTTTAAAGGACATCCCAAGAGCATGTTGCATATTGCTCCGGAAAGAATGTTTGGAAAATTGCTGAAACGCAGTCTGGGTACAGGGTATCTTACCGCGGACCTTCATAATCCCAGCGCCATGGTTAGAATGGATATCACTGACATCGACTACCCTGACGAGACATTCGATGTGATTTACTGCAGTCACGTGTTAGAACATGTCTTAGATGATAAACGGGCCATGGATGAGCTTCATCGCGTTCTAAAGTCAGATGGCTGGGCCGTATTCCTGGTTCCAATAACCGCTGACAGAACGATTGAAGATGCATCAATTACCGACCCATCTGACCGCCTCAGAATCTTTGGTCACAAAAGTCATGTACGGAGATATGGTCGCGACTTTGTGGAAAGGCTCAAACAAGCGGGATTCAGGGTCAAAGCGACTGCGGCGTCGGATTTCCTCACGGCGAAGGAGATCCGACGTATAGGTGTCGGCGATGCTCCGCGCACGATCTATGAGTGTACAAAACGATGACCGGGCGAAGACGCGGTCAATGGGAGAGCATCCGTTTATGACGGATATCCTCATCATGTTTCCGAATGAAAAAGCAAGCGCTGCAGGTGTTCTCGAAAGTTGTTGACAGAAGGTCCGGTCCGGGAACAGATCACAATTACAGCGAGGCAAAATAGTGCCGGCAGACAGGCCACTGGTACAAGCCGTCGGTCTATATGTGAAGGGTATAAAGGAAAATGATTGTTGCTGGAATGTGTTCCATAGTTACGAGGAAGAAATATCTTGAGGAGGCGGTAATGAGAATTCTTCCTCAGGTTGATGTTTTGCATCTGTGTCTAAACGGATACACTATCATGCCGAAATGGACGAGGAATCACCCCAAGCTCGTTCCGGTTTTATCTCCGGAAAATACGCTGACATCGGCATCGAAACTGATGTGGGTCAATTCTGTTACGAACTGTCACTACGTCTCTCTCGATGATGATATCATTTATCCTGTCGATTACGTTAGCTATATGGTTGATAAGATTGATAAATATAATCGGGCAAACGTGGTGACTGTCCATGGTGGACGGATCGTAGATAAGGAAAGAAACTGGCCGTCCTGTTTGCGACTGTTTCATTTTGCCAAACCACTGGAGAGAGACGAGCCGGTAGATGTCCCCGGAGCAGGAACCTGTGCATTCTTCGTCCACTCTCAGAAGTTGTCACTGAAAGCATTTAAGGGTACCCCTATGACCGATCTCCGTCTTGCTTATGCAGTTCGGAATTGGGGGATGGATCTTGTAGCCATATCCCGCGAGGCCCGGTGGCTAAGAGCTGATGATAGATTGTCGGGATGCGAAAGCGTCTGGAAGGAAGCGATAGGGAGCAAGGAAATCATCGAGGAACGTACAAATTACTTGAGGGAGCATTTGATATAAACTGCTGCGTAATTGTATATCACGTTATAGACAACAATGTTTTTGAGACCTGTCTTAGAACGCTCAGGAAGGTTTCAGACTGCGATATTGTTGTTTTCACAGACAATGTGCCCCCTGAATTGATGACGAGATGGACACATGATTATGGTGTTGCCTGGGTTGTGCTTCCTAAATCAGCAATGGAAAACAGGCGAGCAGCCTGTAAAATCGAATGTGTGTCATCCCTTGTGGAGCAGGTAGAGATAGGTCACAATGTTATATCCGCCGATGCTGATCTATATTTTCTGAAAGATCCCTTTACAGCATTTGAGTATGAATTTGATTTAGGTTTGACGACACGTGGTTACAAGTATCATTATCCGATAAACGCAGGTGTAATTTTTCATAAAATTTCGCCTGAAATGAAAGATCTTTACTCGTTTATAAGGTCTCAGGTTTTGGATCCGACCTGGCCCGAATATGTGGCATATAAACAACACTGGGGACACAAAAGATTTGGTCTTGACTGGGCCGTTGGTCAAGATCTTTACAATGTTATCTGGCTGCATCAGAAATTTATCTTGGAGAATTTTAGTATAGAAGTCAGGGATGTTGGACCAGACTACAACTTCTGTCCGCATACAGACGGGATGTTCATTGAGGAGGGAAAGGAGAAGGTGGTCGAAGCATACAAGCAAAAATCCGTATCGGTTATTCATCTCAAGTCGAAGTTAAAGGATCTGGTGTACGAAGATGTTTTTGATGACGCTATTACGATTCACGAAAGAGGACCAAGAAATTGGATGAAAAATGAATAATACCGTCTATTCCTATCTGGGATTAAACCATAAATCCCTGAATATAGAAGGCCTTATTGTTCTGTACATCACTGCCCTGCCGGGTGTCACCCGGCATTTATGCCGGATAAGCGACACAAAACTCTTAATTGATTCGATGTCCTTTGCTAAAACTACATGGCGGGAATTGGGAATAACTATTTAAAGGATCATCAATTCTTTTGTAAAATGTCCCCGAATGAGATAGTTGGAATTAGTTCCAATATAACAGGAGAAGCCTAACCAATCATGGTGAACCTACTGCTGATGCCTGAGTAATAGAAAGGGGATATCTGATTCCAGGACAAACATATGAGCAATGTCACTCGTATTTTGAATGCAATTGAGCACGGAGATGAGAAGGCTTCAGAGAAATTGCTGCCGTTGGTTTACGATGAGCTGCGCCGTCTTGCTGCTCAGAAAATGTCTCATGAACGACCTGGCCAGACCCTACAGGCGACAGCCCTTGTTCATGAAGCCTACATCCGGCTGGTTGGAGATGAAGAACCCATTTGGGAAAGTCGAAGGCATTTCTTTGCAGCGGCAGCAGAGGCTATGCGACGAATCCTCATTGACAATGCACGCCGGAAGAAAAGTCTCAAAGCCGGAGGCAATCACAAAAAAGTAGATTTGAACAATGTAGTTGTCGGAATTGAAAGCTCTCGGTATTCTGATGACCTCATAGCACTTGATGATGCACTGACGAAACTATCACAAAAGGACAAGGTTAAGGCCGATCTTGTCAAACTCCGCTATTTTGCCGGACTCACTATTGACCAAACTGCCGAATTCCTCGGAATATCCCCTGCCACGGCAAAACGTCACTGGGCTTATGCGCGAGCCTGGCTGATTCGGGAAATTGGGTAAAGTAACAAAATTATCTGACATTGAGAAATGCACATTTTTTTGATTTTTCTAAAATTTTCTGAGCCTATCCAATCCTTAATTGCGCATTGTATTATGAGGTCGTATTATAAAGGAATTAAATTGTGACTAATAACAGCAGAGATGAAGAGGTTATCTTCAACGCAGCTATTAAGCTTAAAAAGGGGCTGAAACGAGAGGCTTTCTTAGAAAAGGCCTGCGGAGACGATACCAAATTGCGTGCTGATGTCGAGGCACTGCTGAAGGCTCACGAAGCAGAGAGTCTTATCGATAAGCCCATCCTCGATCCGGATGTTACACTGGATAGTTCTCCCATTTCCGAAGGGCCCGGGACGGTTATTGGGCGATATAAGCTGTTGGAGCAGATTGGTGAAGGAGGAATGGCCGTTGTCTATATGGCCGCGCAGGAAAGACCACTTCGTCGAAGGGTGGCCCTTAAGATCATCAAATTGGGTATGGACACCAAGTCGGTTATTGCCCGCTTTGAGGCTGAGCGTCAGGCCTTAGCAGTGATGGATCACCCCAATATTGCCAAAGTATTTGATGCCGGCACTACTAAAACGGGCCGGCCTTACTTCGTTATGGAACTTGTCCGGGGTGTGTCCATCTCCGAATACTGCGACAAGAACAAGCTAAATACCAAGGAACGGCTGGACTTGTTTGTGCAGGTATGTAACGCCGTTCAGCACGCACATCAAAAGGGTATTATCCACCGCGATATCAAACCTTCTAACGTTATGGTGACACTGCATGATGGTAAACCGGTGCCAAAAGTTATTGATTTTGGCATAGCCAAGGCAACCAGCCAAAGACTTACTGAAAAGACTCTATACACGCGATACGCTCAGATGATTGGTACGCCGGCCTATATGAGCCCCGAACAAGCGGAGATGAGCGGTCTGGATATTGATACCCGTACAGATATATATTCGTTGGGTGTCCTGCTATATGAACTTCTGACGGGTGCCACGCCTTTTAGCGAAGAGCAACTTCGTGAAGCAGGTTATCTTGAGATGCAGCGGATTATCTGCGAGGAAGAACCTACCAGACCGTCCACTAAGTTGAGCACGATGGGGGAGAAATCGACCGTCATTGCCGAGCACCGCAAAGCCAGCCTGGATTTGCTGCAAAAGCAGTTACGAGGTGATCTTGACTGGATTGTAATGAGGTCGCTTGAAAAAGACCGCACACGCCGGTACGACACGGCTGCTGAACTGTTAGCCGACATAACCAGACATCTTAATGATGAGCCTGTATTAGCCGGGCCGCCCAGCAAAATATATCGTTTGAGAAAATTTCTGCGCAGACACCGGACACATGCTATTGGTGCGGCGATGGTGGCTGTGCTGCTTGCCGGTATGGCAGTGGTTTCTGTAATGTACTTAAAAGCCCTTAATCGCGGGGAAGAGGCCGAATCTCTCAAACATAAAGACGTTCTGTCGAAGGCTATGGAATTGCGTTCCAGCGGACAGTTCCAGGAGGCCCTGGCCAAAGTCGAAACGATTGTCGATAGCGAGCACGTTGGCCCCAAAGCGCGACTGTTGCGCGGGCGTCTCGTTTTGGAATTACAGGGGCCAGCCGCTGCTGTGAAAGAACTCCAGAAGCTGCTCAAAGAGCGAGATGAGATTGCCTGCCAGGCTCATTTTCTTCTGGCCAGGATATATCTCGAAAGTGCCCTAGGTGATCCTGAAACAACAGGAGAATATCAGCAAAAGGCCAAAGAACACCAGCAAAAAGGTGAGAAGTTATTTTCGCAGTCCGCTGAGGCCTACTTCAACCGTTCTATGATGGCCGGCACCGTGAATAAAACTCTTGAATGGCTGAACAAGGCATTAGACTTTGATCCGGGCCATTATGACTCTCTGGAAGCTCGAGCAATGGCATATTATGTGCTCCGTAGATACGATGAGATGGAGATCGACGCATCTGTAATGATTGGGAATGAATCGAATAATTCGCAGGGTTACGCCCTTAGAGCAATGGCCCGGCGCCAAAAGGCGAAAGAAGAGGCCAACAAGGAACTGTTTAGTGCAGCCCTTAGGGACCATGACAAGGCAATCAGTCTTTCACCTGATGACCCCGAATTGTATAACCAGCGTCGCCGGACGCATATGCAAATGGGCAATTACGAAAAAGCCCTCTCGGATGCACGGGAGTGTGTCCGGCTGAAGCCGGACGAGAAGATGTATCACTTCCATGTTTTTTGTGCCCTTGTTGCTTCGGGCCACTATGAAGAAGCGAAGGTCAAATACGACACAATTATTGAATCCGGCCTAATGACCAAATGGTATTTTGATCATACGGTTGCAAAATATGTGTCTGACACCCTTGATGCCGGTCTATCATGGCATCCACCGCAGCGCAGACCCGAAGGAGCCGCTTTTCTATCGATGCACGAGTCGGCCGAAGTTTATGAGCAACTGGCTAAAAAGGCCAGGCGTGTTGAGGGCGAGGGATTTCATGCTGCTTGGTCGCCTGATGGAAGTCAGTTAGTCTACAGCCGGGGAGTTCTCGGTTTTGCCGGTATTGAAATCATCAATCTGGAATCGGGAAAGACACGCTTGCTGACGGTCCCCGGTGATGATCCGGAGTGGTCTCCTGACGGACGCTACATTGCCTTTACCCGACATCGACATATCCTGTTACTTGCTGACCTTACTACCGAACGTGCGGGGAAAAGTGTGTCTCTCGCGGAGCGGGAAGTCTGGATTATCAAGGCCGACGGCACAGAGGAACCAGAACTTCTAACCAGGGGATATTGGCCACGCTGGAGCCGTGACTCAAAGCGGATTTTTTATCATTCGTGGCTGGACAAGATGCTCTACTCGATTTCCATCGAAGATGGTGCCAAGCCTACACCAATCATCCAATGTCCGAATCCTTATCCTGTAGTATCACCGGATGAAAAATACGTTGCTTACAGGTGGGAGGGCGGATTCCGAATCGTGGAATTAGGCACGAAGTCAGTAGTCGCAAGCTGTACTGTGCCTTTGTTGACAAGAGAGAATTTTCTAAGCTGGTCACCAGACGGGCAAGAACTGAGCATAGGTAATTATGATAATTCAGGATTTTGGATCTACGACGTGAAAACGAAAAGGGCCTCAAAGGTCTTCAGCGGTCGATTCGAGTTGTGTAGTTGGTCTCGGCCTGATATAGGTCAGATGGCCATCGGAAGGAGATATGTGGAACTGCATCACGAAATCTGGGTTGCCGAGGTCGCGGCCCTTCAGCCTGGACGAACAATCAAAGAACATTGTCACGAAATGGTCGACTACTATACCCGCAGAATTAAAATTGACCCTGATGACGCAGGAAACTATATTTGGCGCGCGGAATGCTACCTTTACTTACAGAACCAGGAGAAAGCTCTTGCCGATATAGACAAGTATGCCAAGATAAATCCATCACAAGCAGCATGGGGATATAGAAACCTGGCATGGCGTTTAGTGAACAGGCCTCAGGAGATGCTTAGTCCCGAAATCGCCGTGGTTCTGTTCCATAAGGCAAACGAAATACAGCCAGAGGTTTGGGATCATCTCTCTGGCCTTGGGCTTGGGATAGCATACTACCGGGCGGGCCAGTGGGAAGGGGCAATTACGGCATTAACCAAATCAACTGAACTGCCTAATCGCGAAAATGGTCGTAATTTCTTGTTTCTGTCTATGGCTAACTGGCAATCAGGGAACAAGGCAGCAGCAGTAAACCAGTACAATAAGGCAGTTGAAAATATACTAAAGAGTAATATTGATATTGCCCATCCAGGTTTTTCAAACTTGTACAGTAATTACTTAGAAGCTGCGGTACTATTGGGCGTCAAAACCAAAGACTTTTACCGCAAGGCGCCCCTTACCGGTAAGCAAATCCAGACGGTAACGGCCCAGGCCGATAACAGCCATTTGGATATGGCAATAGAACATATCGTAGATGGGACTGGTCTGGCGGATGTAGATGGAGACGGCCTGCTCGAACATGGAGAAACGCCTGAAAATATGTGGCTCAGCGAAAAGGGTGGAATGAGGGATAAGGTCGAGTTCGACCTTGGGCGTGTGTATGAGTTAGGATCGATTTTGGTGTGGAACTATAATGTGAAGGGCCACACCAAGCGAGGGGTGAAGAGGGCGGATATCTCGGTTTGGACGGCAGGGACCGGCTGGCGAAAGATATTTGATGACTTCGATTTTGCCGAAGCAGAAGGCAGCTTTGATTACGATGAGCCGACATTGGTGGGATTTAACGGGGCAAAGGCCCAAAGGGTGCGTTTTGACGACCTTATTAATCTTGGCGATGAGGAATATGTTGGTCTGAGCGAGGTTCAATTTTTCCAAAGGCGGGGTCCAGAGGCGATTAGACCATATCCTGCAGATGGTGCAGAAATAGGTGTTCCGATGGAGGCCAAGCTCAGTTGGACACCAGGTGTGGGTGTGAAAGCTCATAAAGTCTTCTTCGGCACCAATCCCGATAGTCTCAAATATATTGGCAGATTTGAGGCCGGAGACAGCAGTGAAGTGAAGTTGCCAAGGCTTGAAAAGCGGCAAAGATATTGGTGGCGAGCTGACGCTGAGAAATCAGACGGGTCAATGATAAAGGGCAATCTATGGAGCTTTTCGACGGGGAGAATGGTCGCCTGGTGGAAGTTTAGTGAAGCTAAGAATGATACCGTTATTGATTCATCCGGCAGCGGTCTGGACGGCAAACTGATAGGAGACGCACAAATCATTTCTGACCCTGAAAGGGGCAGTGTGCTGAGCTTAGATGGTGAGGGCGACTATGTGGACTGTGGAAATAATCCGGCCTTTGACATTACCGACTCAATTACAGTCGCGGCCTGGGTAAATATCGACACGGTTCCACATGATTGGACAGCTATCGTTGCCAAGGGGAATTCTGCATGGAGGCTTTCTACTTACTATGACCAAAGAAAATTCCACTTCGCTGTTACTGATCCGGTTACTAATATGAGTTGGGTCAATGGAGGAACCGAAATAGCTGCCTGCGAATGGCATCACGTCTGTGGGACGTATGACGGAGCGAATATCCGCTTGTATGTGGATGGCGTGGAAGACCCAAAAAGTCCCGTTGCCTATAATGGCAATATTGACACTAATAGCTGGGAGGTCTTGATAGGTGAAAATGCCGAACAGCCGGGTCGCGAATGGAACGGCCTGATGGACGACGTGCGGATTTACAGCTATGCCCTGAGTAAGGCAGAAGTCAAAGAAGTTTATGCAGGCCGTGGTCCCGGCCCGAACGAAAGACCGGAATGATTAAAGATGCAGACATAGACAAGGATATTTATCTTTGCAGGAGAACAGTTATAAGCTGTGAACTAGTGAACCAACAGCGAAAGCCAGTATTGTAAACTTCTGCGTATTTTTTACAACGCCGAGACTTGAAAACTGAAAAAGATGGCCGGTGAGTACCGTGCCGCCAAGCAAGAACTCACCGGCCCGGCCCGACAAGGGCGGTTGGTTTGTGCGCCCAAGCCGGTGCACGTTCAATAATATCACAAATCGAGAAAGAGAACAAGTAGGCAGAATGAGCGGGACATCTTGGCCGTCCCGCCCACAAAGGAATTTATGGTAAATGAGAAAACCTGATTTGTTTTATTGC
>Ga0209427_10001801_pt1 | contig 24929 bp, 21 predicted proteins | sample DeeMarSWOR136_30_FD_187465 | JGI IMG/M metagenome (GOLD analysis project Ga0209427, IMG submission 187465) | Marine sediment microbial communities from White Oak River estuary, North Carolina - WOR-1-36_30 (SPAdes) (version 2) | ecosystem: Environmental > Aquatic > Marine > Intertidal zone >...
GGAGAGGTAAATCATTTTGTCCAGGCCGGTCATCTTCTGCTCGATGATCTCGGTGACGCTACTTTCCACGGTCTCGGCCGAGGCCCCGGGATAAAAGGCGTCAACCGCGATGATCGGCGGCGCAATCTCAGGATACTGGGATATAGGTAGAAAATAGATGGCCAGCACCCCGACGCTCATTATGGCAATGGCGACGACCCAAGCGAAAACCGGACGATCCAGAAAGAATCTCGATAGCATCAGGCAACTCCTTCCGGTCGCTTTTCCGGCTGGACCGCACTGCCGGCTCCGGGCACCCGACCTGCTTTGTTTTCGCTGAAAGGAATAGCCTTCACGGGCATTCCGGGCCGCAGGAATTGGAGACCTTCCACGATCATCCGATCCCCCGGGGCAAGGCCTGACGAAACCAGCCATTTGTCGCCGATGGCCCGGTCAAGGGTCAGCATCCGCTGCTGAGCCTTGCCTTCGGCATCCACGATCAATGCGAGGGGTTCCCCTTTTGGATTGCGGGATACCGCCTGCTGAGGAACGAGGATAGCCTGCTTATTGACCCCCTCCGTCACCACCGCCCGGACGAACATGTTCGGAAGAAGAACCCCTTCCGGATTTGGAAAGACCATTCGCAGGATCACGGAACCGGTGGTCGGGTCCACTGATACGTCACGAAACTGCAATGTGCCTTCCAACGGATACGGCATCCCGTCTTCCAAGATGAGTTTGACCTTGGTCTGGTTCGTTCCATCGTGATGGAGGTGGCCTTCTTTCAGGCGGCGTTTCAACCGCAGCAACTCGGTGGTGGATTGGGGCACATCCACGTAAATGGGATCCATCTGTTGAATGGTTGTCAGGGCCATGGACTGATAGGCTGTCACAATGGCACCCTCTGTCACATTGGACCTTCCGATGCGACCGGAAATAGGTGCAGTAATTTTGGTGTATTCTAGATTGATGCGGGCCATCTTCACCTGTGCTTTCCAATACTCGATCTCGGCCCCAGCCTGTTTGAGGGCGGCATCTGCATCGTCGTAGTCCTGCCGGCTCACCGCCTTGTCCGCGAGCAATTCCCTGTAGCGCTCGGTCCTCAACTGGATGGCCGGCAGATTGGCTTCGGCCTTAACAAGGGAGGCCTTTGCATTGTCAAGCGCTGCCTGAAATTCAGCGGGATCGATCCGATAGAGCACCTGGCCGGCCTTGACATCGGAACCTTCCGTAAACAAGCGTTTTAATATCAGGCCGCTGACCTGGGGCCGGATCTCCGCGACCCGGAAGGCAGAGGTGCGCCCTGGCAGTTCAGTGGTCAGCACGACCTCTTGGAGTTGGACCGTCACCGTGGCCACTTCCGGGACAGTGGGATGCGGCGGGGATTGCTTCGACGGGTCGCAGCCTGCAAGCAAAAGGCCGCCTATCAGGGCCATTGAAACCACGCTCCATTTAAGGGGTTTATAACCAGTTCTATTGAGTCGCATTAGACATCCTCCAGCTATTATTAGATATTAAGAACAGATTGAGTTCACAACATTCCACTGATAATCACGGGTCAACCAATCCTTTGAAGAGTATATTCAGGATGACGTCCGGATCCTCAGGATAGGGATGGCGCTCGGGCGCCTCGAGCCAGAGAAGAAGAAAAGCATTGACAGCATATTATCTACCATAAATGTAAATATGACGTCATATTTCATAATTTGAAAATCTCATGAACCCTCCAGCCCTGAGGTAACATATCCTGTGATCATCTCTATCAATGAATCGGTATCTGTTTCATCAATTATATTTATAAATTTCTGGTTTTCCGGAAATTTTATCTGCGGTATCTGCATGATAAAGTTCATAGCCCCCATTGAGAATATCAGCCTCCAGAAAAAAACATTTTCTGGAAGTTCTGGAAGGGCCTGTGAAAGAACCTCATACAAGAGCATGAACAAAGGCCATACCAATTTAAAAAAAGCACTCCTTATGGTATCATCCGGCTCAGAAACCGCCCGGCCCATGAGTGCGATAAGGTCTTTTGCTCCGGGTTCTGAATCTCTGAAACGAAGGGTCGGCTCAAGAAAGGCTTTCATAACATCTCTTGCCCTGAGTTTTTCTCCTTTCTTTACGGCCTCATCTCTAACCTGCTCAAGTCTCTCTCTCCGAATTTGATTCAGGGGAAGAAGCCGCCGCTCAATCACCGCATGAAGAAGGGATTCTTTGGAATTGAAATGATAATTGACAGCTGCCAGGTTCACACCGGCCTCTTCTGTAATGATTCGAAGAGAAGCATTGTGAAAACCGTCTCTGGCAAAAAGATGTTCGGCCGCATTCAGTATTTTCTCCTTGGTGCCAAGTTCGCTCATAAAGCAGTCCTTTTAAATAAATAAAATGATTAAAACACTTGTTTTATACATTTAATTTAAACGTTTGTTTGAATTTTGTCAAGAAAAATCTCTTGTTTAAATTAAATAAAGGGTATGTAAGGTAATGGCGAGGCAACCCCTGGCCCAGTCTTATTTCACAAATTTCATAGTTTCGGTATCGTATTTAAGCTCGAGACAGAGACTTTTCTCTTTAATGAGCAGAGAGTTTCGGCAGTTCTTCACATTTGTGAGGTTATAGATGCAGCCCGGATCACCGGCTGTTAAATCGCCTGTGTAAGCGAGCGAGCGCAGGCAAATGCCGTTAAAAAAATCGACGGGGGTGTCCTTTTTTGGTTCGTTTGCTTTCTAAAGACAAAAAATGAACAAAGAGAAGATTTTTCAATAATTTTTTTAATCTTCTCTTTTTCCCTTGATGAAATCTTCTGTGAGTTGATAGGCCACATCATCGGTATATTGCTTTGGCGGGCACTTCATAAAATAGGCTGAAGGAGAATACAAAATCCCTCCCTTGCCCCTCTTTAGAGCAAGCTTCAAACACCGAATCGCATCAATCGCCACTCCACCAGAATTGGGAGAATCCTCCACAGATAAACGAAGCTCTAAATTCATCGGAATATCTCCAAAAATCTTCCCCTCCATCCTCAAAAAACAGACCTTGTTGTCCTTTTGCCAGGCTACCCAATCACTCGGACCAATGTGAATGTTCTCCTCCTCCAAGCGCTCCTTTGCCTGCGATTGAACCGCCTCTGTTTTTGACTCCCTCTTGGAAATGAGACGACTTCGGTCCAGCATGTTTAAAAAGTCGGTGTTCCCCCCTGTATTGAGCTGATAGGTCCGCTCCAGCTTCACACCCCGGTTCTTAAAAAGATGGGTCAAAACCCGATGGATAATCGTGGCACCAAGCTGAGATTTAATGTCATCCCCAATAATCGGTATGTTCTTCTCCAAAAACCTCCCCCCCCACTTGGGATCACTGGCAATAAAAACAGGCATGTTGTTGAGAAGCCCTACCCCTGCGTCCAAAGCACATTCAGCATAAAACCTGGCAGCCCTCTCTGAGCCCACAGGAAGATAATTTAAAAGAATCTCCGCTCCTGACCTCCTCAGCTCCTTAACCACATCCTCTTTTTTGGCCTCTCTTTTATCAGAAAGGACAAAGGTGTATTTCTTATCGTAATTCTTCATGTGAGCAGCAAAGCTGTCTAAAACCCTCCCCATCTTAACAGGAACACCTTTCTTTTTAATATCCTTACAAAAGACCTTGGTGCAGTTGGGGGACTGAAAAATCGCCTCTGAAATATCCTTCCCCACCTTCCTTTTGTCAATGTCAAAGGCAGCAACCACCTCTATGTCAAAGGGCTTGTAACCACCAATATCCCAGTGCATCAACCCAATCGCATCCTCCCTCCTCTTACCCCTGTAATACCCAATTCCCTGAATCAGAGAACTCGCACAGTTGCCAAGACCTATGACCGCTATCTTGATCTTATCCACAATCAAATATCCCCCTTATGTTTATACCGAAATGCGAACCCCTCTAAATAATAAATAAAAACAAATAGAAATATATATAGAAAAAAAGTTAAAAGAAATTAGTAATTGGAAGAATCCAAGCTAAAAACTCATCTGGATTACCCGCTCAAAGTGGAATAAGAATTTTCCTCTTGATTGGTTAAATTCTATCAAAAAATAAAAAATCCAGTCAATATGTTTTTGCGGCTTACCCTTTAGGATTTAAACCCCTATTTTATATCTTTCAGTTGTTCGGCAAAAAAAGAAATAAATTACTTGTCACACACCTCATTCCTGAAAACATATTAAAGTTTTAAAGGAAAACTGCCGATAAAACCATTAAATATTTGAATTTAAAAAATGAGCACCAGTAAGATGAAGACAATTATTAATTATATCTTAGTATTTTTCTTCTTCTTTCCAAATATTTCTCTTGCTTCAAAAGAAAACCCACAAGCCTCAACCCCACAAAAATTAAATGCTGAAAAGATTTATAAGAATGTTCTCCAGGCCTATAAAAATATAAAAAGTTATAGCTATACAAACTACCAGGGTGGATATGATTGGTTTGTCAAAAAAGCACTGGAAAGAGCAAAAAGTAACTATGCTCCCCTTATTAGTCGATACGGAAATGGCTATGAGAATGGAAGTAATAACCATAATAATCAATCATCTGAATTTAAGAAAGGGATATATGGATATAAATTTCTGAAACCTTTCAATATCCAGATGGCATTAGTTGAATCAGACTATGTCCCCTCTATACTGAATAATAGTGTATTAACATACCGTCCAGACAAAAACCCTAAGACATTTAAATTCTACCCCAGAGCCTCTTCGTTTTCCTTAACCAGGTCTATCTATGAAGAAAGCGGAAATTTTTTGACAATGAACTGGACTGTAGACCTCTTAATGATGCAGCTGCAACATGAAAATGGAACCTTGAGGCTTGCAGAAAAAGAAAAGGTAGATGGAAGAGATTGTTATGTATTAGAGTTTTCTTTTAAGAAAGACAGAGAGCCTTTTATAATCAAACAGAATTTAAAATCGCATGGCATTCCAATAGATATAAATCCTCAAATATGTATATCTCTTTTTGATTTCATTAAAAAGAAACTTTCCAAGGTAAAATACTGGATAGACAATAATAAATTTATTATTGTAAAAATAGAAGAATACATAGATGATAAGTTCTATTCATCAAAGGAATATAGAAATATAAAGATAAACAACCTTTCTCTTGAAGACTTTTAAAAAAATACCTTTTCTTAGTCCTTAACAAATCCTATCTCATTCTAAAATATTTTACATAAGATTTATCAAGTTAAATCTTTTTGCTTAAAAATTAGATGGGAAATGACAGGGTGGTTTAAATTTTTAGAGATAGGCTAATGAACTGAGGCTATAAGAATTGTCTAAAGGCTGATAGATAAAGGGAGAAAAAAATAATTAATTCTGGTTTTTTATTATACTTTTTTGTTAATTAGTAAATATCTTATCAATCTTTTCTTTCAAGGTCTCAGCTGTAAAAGGCTTTACAATACAATCATTTACCCCTGCTTTCGCAGCACTTATTATATTTTCTTTTTTTGCCTCACCAGTAACCATCAAAAAAGGTATGGACTTCAATGTTTCATCGCTTCTGATTGACTTAAGGAGATCCAATCCTGACATCTTAGGCATATCCCATTCTGATATTATAAAATCTATCTTCTCTTTCTTCAATAAACTCGAGGCACTACTACCATCCTCGGCCAAAATGATATTCTTGTAACCCAACTGTTTGAGGATATCCTTAACTATCATCCTCATTGTGGAAAGACTATCCACAACCAATATTCTTATACTTTTATCAGGCATATTCCTCTCCCTCTCAGCCTTCTAATAAATTTTTTGTTTATATTTTATCAAATCAAAAGAGAAAAATAAAGAGGCAATTATAAACTTTTTTTAAAGTTATACATCTCTTTTAACTTTTAAATCTTCTTCTAAATCTTTCATTTTTTTCTCAAGAAAGAAATGAGAAAAAGAAGAATCTAATAATAAACTATTCAAAAAGTCCTTGACAGTTTTTTACTAATTTATTTATAAAAACCTAGGGATCTAAGGTGATATACTCATTAAAAACTAATTCATAACTGGCTTAAGCTAATGAACCAATTAGACTGGTTTGTAATCTTTCTTTATATAGCGATTATTTTAGTCCTTGCTTACTACATCAGAAAATCACAACATGACACTGATGACTACTACCTTGCTGGCAAAAGAATGAGATGGTGGCAGTCCGGCCTCTCTACAATGGCTACACAACTGAGTGCAATCAGCTTTGTCTCGGCACCCGCCTTTGTTGCTATAAAAAAAGGAGGGGGGCTCAAATGGCTTTCTTATGAGTTTGGTGTACCCCTTGGACTCATTTTGGTTATGGCAGTTATCATCCCCTATCTCCATCGCGGAAAATATATCAGTATTTATGAGTACCTAGAAAAGCGCTTTGATATTGGTACCCGTACCTTAGTAAGCATTTTATTTCAGATAGGTCGAGGTCTTGCAACCGCAGTTGCCGTTCTTGCTGGAGGAATTGTACTTTCTTCAGCCTTATCCATATCTATAGCTTCTGCTATCATCTTAATTGGTGTTATCACGATCATCTACGATATGCTAGGCGGAATCTCAATGGTAATTATTAGTGATGTTTTACAAATGGCTATCATCTTCGCTGGAATTTTGTTATGTGGAGGAGTTGCCTTATATTTTGCTGATTGGAATTTCGCATGGTCTGTTTTAAGCCCTGAACGTATCACTATTCTAGACTTTTCTAACTGGGGTTTTTCTCAGGAAGGAAAATATTCCTTCTGGCCCATGACGATCGGTGGAATTTTCCTGTATGCCTCCTATTATGGCTGTGATCAAAGTCAGGTACAGCGAGAGCTAACAGTAAAAAACGTTGATGAGGTGAGAAAGTCCTTATTAATCAATGCTCTAGGACGTTTTCCGCTGGTATTCCTTTACTGTATGATAGGGGTTTTTGTAGGGGCTCTTTTTGTTCATCCAGAATCATTAACCCAGATCGCCTCAGTAATGAATACTGATTCAGAATCCATAAGACATACGCTCCAGAATGACCCGGATCGAATGATCCCTTTCTTTATTCTTACATATCTCCCACATGGATTAATCGGCTTTATCTTTGTAGCGATTATGGCAGCATTAATGTCCAGCCTTGACTCAGGTCTTAATTCACTAAGCGCATCAACAATGGTTGATATTTATAAAAGATTTTTAAAGCCTGATGCTGATGAACGGCATTATCTCATTGCATCAAGGGCAATCACTTGCTTTTGGGGTATATTCTGTATTGCTATAGCACTCATATTTGCCAGTTCTGCTGAAGCGATTAGGCAGACAACGATAGTACTCATTAATGCTGTAGGAAGTATGTTATATGGTCCTATTCTTGCGACTTTTGTGCTTGGAATGATGACAAAATGGGCTAAATCCAGTGCTGTTAAGTTTGGTGTTATTGCAGGAATTATTGCTAATCTGTATCTGTGGCAATTTACATCCATTTCATGGCTCTGGTGGAATTTTGCAGGTTTTTTGACATCTTTTATTGTGACAGCTCTTCTCTCAACAAGAAAGATGTTAAAAGAGGTTGAAACTGTAGATGAATTATTACATTCACCTGAAGAACCTTCACTTATCAACTGGAGTCTTATATACAAACTGATAATCGTATATTTTTTCTTTATTATTTTTATATGCTATCTGATTGAAAACATTCTTAGAAAGGTTGTCTGAACCTAAAATTCTCTTCCATGGCTGTCACTCATTTCCTCTTTTCTGTCTCTTTCTCTCTTAGCCTGCTGAATTAGCAAAAGAGCAGAATGCAAGGAATCGCTCTTCATGCATGACTTCTATGACATAAGATTTATAGATGCTAATTGATATATATATATAGGGAAAATTTGAATTGTTACGGTTGCGGTTAAAAAATTTTTATCCCTCTAAATCTTCTAAAACAGATAAAATCGAAACGACTAATTCTTTATCCTTCTTTGTAACATTCGGTTTGTGAATAATTTCTTTTGCCCTGTCTAAAAGACCCAGTTTCACCCCTTTTATATGTTCATTTTTCAGAATATTTAAGCCCCATAAACTTTGTTGATATTCACCAACAGAATATACCAGCAAGTGCTCTAAAGCTAATATGATTGTGTAAACAAGAGAGACATCGTCAGGATTTTTTATAGCACTGCCTATTGCACTTGAAATCTTTTTGATTAAAAGGCCCCCATAAAACTGGCTATCTCTCAACTCAGCGAAAAAATTCTCAGGTGGCTTGATTTCTTTTGTGTGCCTTATATTTTCTGGAAGAAACTCACCATCTGCCTTTCTTTTTTCATGTTTGCCTTTTATATGAGCTGTGAAGAGTTCTGCAAATTCCTCACAATGCTTATTGACTAAGTCTTTGAAATCTTTGTGAGTATTCCATTTCCTTAAAAGGCCGTATGAAACACCAACCTTTTTTGCTATATTCTTTTGCTTTAAATTCGTCATCATGTACAAACTGGATAGATATTTCACTCTTGAAAAACCGATTGGCTTGCCCCTAGGAGTTCCTTTCCTTTCCGGCTCTTTATAATGGCTTGCCTTTTCATGAATAAATTTTTCAAGAACTAAATCTTCCATCTTTCAAGACCTCTTTTTAGGTAACTATATATATCTTTGTTACTATATTGTCAAAAGAAAAAGATGTCTTCTTAAGCAAAAAATGTGTAATAAAAATCCTTAAATCAATTTATTTCCCATTTTAAATTGTTTGAAGATATATAATTTCTATGATAATTTTTAAATAGATAACAGGAAAGTAAGATTCATGAAAAAAAAGTTTTATGATGTGGTAGGAATGGGTCTCAATGCCGTCGATTTTCTCTGCATTGTCCCCCATTATCCTAAATTCAACACCAAGGTTGAGATGCTTGAATTTAATAAGCAGGGGGGAGGACAGATAGCCACGGCAATGGTGGCTCTATCGAGATGGGGCATTTCTACATCTTATATTGGAAAGGTTGGGGATGATGATCTTGGGAAATTTACAATTCAAGAATTAAGAAAGGAAAAGGTTGATATAAAAAATATAGTGGTTGAGAAGGGAGCCACCTCACAATTTGCTTTTATATTCATCGATAAGAAAACAGGTGAAAGGACAATTGTATGGAAGAGAGAGGATAAAACTCACCTTAGACCTTCTGACATAAAAAAAGAAGACGTAACTGCTGGATATATTCTTCATTTAGATGGTCACGAGATAGAAGCGGCTCTTCAGGGAGCTAAATGGGCAAAAGAAGAAGGTATGAGGATAGTTCTTGATGCTGAAAGCACGAAAAAAGGAACAGACAAATTAATAAGATTAACTGATGTACTCATAACCTCTGAAGACTTTCCAAAGAAATTTTTAGGTATAACGGATTTAAAGAAAGCGCTAAAAGAGATGCATGCCATGGGCCCCGAGATTGTAATTATTACTAGAGGAAAGAAAGGCGCAGTTGCCTTAGCCAAGAAAGAATATATAAAGAGCTCTGGTTTCCCTGTTAAGACTAAAGACACAACTGGAGCAGGGGATGTTTTTCATGCTGGATTTATATATGGATTAATTAAAAGGTGGAGTATCTACAAAACCCTTCTTCTCGCCAATGCCTCAGCAGCCCTGAAATGCAGAGAATTAGGGGGCAGAAAAGGTATTGCATCATTAAAAGAAATAAACTCTTTTTTAAAACAAAAAAATAAAATTGTTTTTTAAAATTGCTCTTAAAATTCAAAATTATCACTCTAAAAAAATACTTTCCTAGGTGATTAAAAATTCCGGAAGCAATCAAGAAGTTCTGATGGGTTCAGAAGAAATTTTTAATAATTTTTAAAACGTCTTTTTGACGTTTTCATCCCACAACTTCATCGCTCTTATATAATCTTCTATCAAGGATTGCTGATAACTGTCTACTTCCACAAATTCCACAGCAACGTAGTAATTTCCAATTTCTAGCTCACATCGAACTACTTTAGCAGAGATATCGGACAACGAAACACCATTTGGCAATAAAAGACTTAGATAAACTTCAGATTTTTCCTCATAGGGTTTCTCAGAAATAAAACGCGCTCCCCCAGCACTGATATCAAAGACCCTTCCCCTCAGTTCCCTTTGGGTCTGTACTTTTTTAGTATGCACGTCAATTCTTGCATGCTCTAAATTAACCCTTAATGCACGACGTCTCTCTTCCTTCTTTTTCATTTTTCTTTAATGATAAAGATTTCAAATATTTTTTAAAAACACCCTTTTTTTATTTTATCGGTCATTTTCAGTAAAAACTTTAATATTATTTCAGGTGTAAGTTATGTAAGGTTGTGCTAATATTTTTTTCAGATCCTCAAACAAAAAAATATGGTAAGGAATGCATGAACGAAAATTTTAATAGATTAGCAGATGAAATATTAGAATATTATTGGAAAAATAAACCTGTAGATGCTACCTTCCTTGGGATTCACAAGTATGATCATACCTTTGGCAAACAAGACCTCTCATCTCATAAAGAGTTTCTTAACGGTTTAGAAACATATTTTAATCAGCTTAAGATCTTTGAGAAAGAAAGAGTAAACCTTAGCCCTGATGAGTGGATGGATTATATTATTTTAAAAAATTCTTTGGAAGTAGAGATAACCTTTGAGAGAGAAACAGAAAGGATGACCAGGGATGCCAGTATCTATCCCCAAATGATTTTGTATGGTCTCTATTTATTAGTGATGAGGAACTTTGCACCGTTTTATGAGAGAATGGAAAAGGTGCTTGAAAGATTGAAAGAGGTTCCACAAATACTAATCGTGGGAAGGGAAAATTTAACTAAAGGTAAAAATATTCCAAAGGTTTGGACAGAAATTGGAATAGAGATAACAGAAAGTGGTGGCCGGTTCCTCCTGAAGACTTTGGAACCTTTTATCGAAGAAACCTCTTTATTAAAAAATGAACTTATAGAAGCAAGGTACGCTGCATTTGAGGCATTTTCTCGTTACCTAAGGTTCCTACAAAACGAACTTCTCTCTCGTTCTGATGGAGACTTTTCTATAGGCAAAGACCTCTTTGAATTTCTATTAAAAAAAGAGCACCAACTCTCTTACTCATCAGAGGAACTTTTATCTATTGGAGAAAATATTATTGTCGAGACAAAAGCTTCTATGAACAGACTTTCAAGGGAAATTGATGAAACCCAATCACCAGAAGATTTAATAACCAGATTAAAAGGAGAGCATCCTACAAGGACCGAACTCCTAAATTATTATGAAAAGGAAATGGGGAGGGCGAAAGAATTTGTAATCCACCATGATTTAGTGTCGATCCCTGATGGAGAAACCCTTTCTGTCGTTGAAACACCTCTATTTGAGAGGCCACGGATTCCATATGCAGCCTATATACCTCCTGCGCCTTTTGAAAAAAATCAAAATGGTATCTTTTGGGTCACTCCTGTAGAGAAAGAAAATTTAGAACCCCTTAAAGATCATAGTAAATATAAAATTGTAGTCACCGCTCTCCATGAGGCATATCCAGGCCATCACCTTCAATTTGTCCATTCCAATAAGATTAAATCAAAAATTAGAAGACAATTTTTTACCCCTCTTTTTGCGGAAGGATGGGCATTATACTGCGAGGAAATGATGTATGAGAATGGGTTCTACACTGACCCAAAAATACGCCTTTTACAATTAAAGGGACAGCTCTGGCGGGCGTGTCGGGTTGTCATCGATGTAAAGCTTCATCTGAAAAAGATGGATATTGATGATGCAGTAGATATGCTTGTAAATGTTGCAAGATTGGAAAGAGCACAGGCTATAGGAGAAGTAAAACGTTATACCCAGACACCAACACAGCCGATGAGCTATATTATGGGAAAGCAGGAAATTTTAAAATTGAGAGATGAGGTAAAAGAATTAAGACCGAACCGTTTTAACATTAGAGATTTTCACAACGAGCTTCTTAGTTTTGGAACAATACCCATAGGCTTGATAAGGGAGAGAATACTCAATCCTTAAAAAAGCTATCAGGAGCAGACATTAATTTTAATATAGTATACAATGTCTGATTGACCGGCACAGGAATCCCATATTTTATTCCTCTCCTTACAACCTCTCCGTTTAATGCCTCTAGCTCTAGAGGTCTTCCCTTTTCTAAATCACGTAACATAGATGTTTTATCATGACCGACATTTTGAGATAGCTCTAATGCTTTGTCTATTGCCTTTTCATCGAGAAGCACTGATTCTGCCCTGGCAACCTCTAATATCTCTTTCATTCCCAATCTTGCGAGCTCAACTGAATCATTATCTTCCATCACTTCCTTCACAGTTTTTCTCGTAATGGCTGTAAAAGCATTAAAAAAAGAGTTCCATACAAGTTTTTCCCAGAGATCTTTAAAGATGGAATCAGAAATACTACAATGGATATCCGCATCTTGAAATATTTTAAGGATTTCTTTTGTCCGGAAGGATACTTTGCCATCCAATTCGCCAAATACTATTCTTCCTCCTGCTGAATGATGGATGATACCCGGTTTTTTTATCATAGAGAAGATATAGACAACGCCACCGAGAACTCTCCCTTTTCCAAAAATTTTCTCGAGCTTCTCTACATTATCTATACCATTTTGCAAAGAAATGATAGCTGTATCCTTTTTAAGAAAAGATTTTATCTCAGCGGCAGCCTTGAGGGTATCAAATGATTTTACACAGAATAAGATTAAATCGGGTGGGTCTATTATTTTGGGATCCGAGGTGGCCTTAACCTTAACAGCAAAATTTCCTTTATAACTCTCAACAATTAATCCTTTGTCTTGTATGGCTTTTAAATGTGATCCCCTTGCTAAGAAGATAATGTCTTGATATTTCTTTGCTAAAAGTCCTCCAAAATAGCCTCCTACTCCTCCAGTACCAACAACCAGTATTTTTATATCATTCTTTTCTCTGAAGACGTCTTATCTCCTCTTTTATCAACTGTTCCGCTAACCTAGGAACAACCTCAGAAGCTATTCTTTCAATGGTTTTTGTAGCTATTTCTTCAATCTTTTGATCAGTTACACCCAACATCTTGTCGCCTAAACTATCTTCATCCATGTTCTTTTCCTCTTCAACAAACTCGGTTTGGTTTTGAGTACTATCAACCAAGACAATCTCTTCGTCTTTTGATTCTTCCTCAGCTTGTGTCTGATCTTTTGTTTCTTCTTCCTTCAGCTCACTTTCACTGGGAAAAATTTCATCGGTTGATAATCTTTCATCCTGAACATCATCTTCACCCATATTTTCCTCTTTTTTTTCTTCTTCGAGATCTCCCTCATCTTCTTTTTCTTCTTCCTCAGCGGTTTCCTCAAGAAAGGTTATGATAACTCTTGTATTTTCATCTACCTTAACAGGCTCTAGAAGCTTAATGATATTACCATCATAAATCCCTCTAACGGTTATCATCTCGCACCTCCTTAGGTTTAGAATATATCAAGAATGTTAAGGCTAATTAAAAATAGAGTCAAGTCTTTTAAAAAAAATCAAAATCTAAAATATCTCAATTTATTGGTAATAAATTCCGATAGGATAATGTATATACTTGACACCCATTCAAACAATATGTTATCAATATCAAAATTTATTTTCAAAGTAATGACATAAGGCATGAGGTTATGCTCAGATCCCTGGTTGACATTCTATTAGTCAGTTTTATTATATACAATCTCTTATTACTTATTAGAGGTACCAGGGCTGTCCAAATGGCTGTTGGAGTCGTATTAATTATCTTAGCTTTCTATTTCTCCGAAAGATTGCAATTTCCTACGGTGCACTGGCTTTTAAGAAACTTTCTGTCATATATTGTTATTGCTATTATCGTTTTGTTTCAAGCGGAAATAAGAAGGGGATTAGCAAAATTTGGAACGAACCCCTTCTTGAATCTTTTTTATAAGCAAGAACAAAATACGTCCCTTGAAGAAATCGTCATGACTGCTACAACTATGTCTCAAAAGCGTATTGGTGGTCTTATTGTTATAGAAAATGAGGTTGGATTACGAACCTATATAGAGGGGGGTATTAAAATCGATGCAGTAGTAACCCTAGACCTCTTATTAAGTATTTTCAATCCAAAGTCCCCTCTCCATGATGGAGCAGTAATAATTAAAAACGGAAGGATAATGGCTGCATCCTGCTTCCTTCCCCTAACTACGAACCCCAGATTAAGTAAAGACTTAGGAACAAGGCACAGGGCTGCTTTAGGTATATCTGAGGAAAGTGATGCTGTTGTTATTGTTATATCAGAAGAGACGTGGGCAATTTCTTTGGTTCATAGAGGAAAGATTTATAGAAATCTTGCTACAACCTCTTTGAGAAACCATCTATATGAATCCTTAGAAAAAAAGAAACTTAAAAGAAAAAAAGAAAAACTTAGTAATTGATAAGATAAATATGAACCTTGGTTTTCTAAAAAAGAATTTATTGTTAAAGATTTTATCACTTCTTTTTGCCATACTTATCTGGTTTATTGTAACAAAAGAAGAAAAATCAATTTTGCAATTAACTGTTCCCCTTGAGCTAAAAAATCTTCCTTACAATCTCATCATTTCTAACATCTATCCCGGTCAAATAGATTTAAGAATCCAAGGATCTAAGAGCACGTTGGCCAACCTCGCAACTGGAGATGTTACCGTCTCACTGGATATATCCAAGGGCCAGATAGGTAAAAACAGATTCTTTCTTAGAACTGAAAATGTCAAACATCCCTTTGGCACAGAAATCTTACTGATAGAACCGTCTATAATTCCCATAAACATACAAAAAAAGTTGCAGAAGATCATCCCCTTAAGGCTAAATATTGAGGGCAAGCCTAAAAAAGGATTCAAGGTTGCTGAGACTAACTTAGAGCCTAAAGCTGTAACTGTTGCTGGCCCTGAAAAAGAAATAGAAAAAATCAAAGAAATAAAGACAGAAACCATAAATGTAGATAATCAAAATCAAACTTTTACTAAAGAAGTCTCCCCTATAATCACAAGTCCTCGTATAAGTCTCGTTAAAACAGAAAAGATTAGAGCAGAGGTCAAAATTGAGGAGATTGATATTACCAGGAAGTTTTCAAATATCCCAATCAAAATTATCCCACCAGATTTTAAGGTGGATTACAATCCAAAAACAGTAGATATAATTCTAAACGGACCTCCATCCATTATAAACAGTTTGGATAATGCTCAAATTATTGCAGAAATTAATATAGCTAAGCTGGAACCAGCACCAAAAGACTATAAACTGACCCCTCATTTGAAATTTACTTCTCAAGTTCCAAAAACGGTTATAGTAACAAAGATCATTCCCACTTCTATAGATTTGAGGATATACTCAAAAAAATAGATAGGCATTAAGCCGGCTTTAAGGCTTTAATCTTAGCACTTACTAAACCTTCAAAAGAGGCTTTCGATACAATCTCTATTTCTTCAAAACCTGCTTTTCTGATCTTTTCGATATATTCTTCCTCTTTAACAACACCTCCTTGACAAAGAACCCAGATATCTAAATTATTTCTTGAATCTTCTGGGATATCTTCTTTACTCACCACATCACATACGATCAATCTTCCTCTTGGTTTCAATACTCTAAAGGATTCTCGAAAGACCTTATCTTTATTCGGAGAAAGATTAATAACGCAATTACTTATAACTACATCTACAGAACCATCTTCTAAAGGTATATCCTCAATATCTCCCTTCTCAAACTCAACATTTCTTAGTTTAAGTTTATTAGCACCCATTTGTGCCTTTCTTAGCATTTCTTTGGTCATATCCAAGCCTATAACCTTACCCTTATCTCCAACGAGTTCAGCAGCAAGAAAACAATCTAACCCTCCACCAGAGCCCAAATCTAAAACTATTTCGCCTGGTTTTAATTTATCTATAGTCAAAGGATTGCCGCAACCACAGAATGTATCGATCATTCCTCCAGGCATACGAGATAGTTTTTTTATATCATAACCAAGATAGCCAGCCTTCGCAATTTTGCCGGCATCTGCCTCCCATTCACACTGTTCTAAACCAGCAGTGGCAATTTCAGTATATTTTAATCTAACAGCCTTTTTTATTTCTTCATCGGAATGTTTTAACCCCATCATTTTCCCCTTTCTTGTCGAACAAAATTACATTTTTTAGATTTAAGATACAAATAGAGCTACCTTTAAAAATTTTAATCCTTTCTATAATGACATCCCATACTTCTTTTGTTTCTCAAGGCAGAATTAATAACTATTAAAGCAACCAAAATCCCATTTCTCAGACCCACTAAGCTATCTGTCAGCAGTGTCCTCCTATAAAACTGTTCGATTCTGTGGCGAAGATAATCCATGTCTGCCCTTGCTCTTTCCAGTCTCTTGGATGTTCTAACAATCCCTGCATAGTTCCACATGGTTGTCTTGATATCCAACCAATCCTGATAAATCAATGCTGGATCTACTTCCTCTTCAAGACCAGTATAGTCCCAAAGAGGAATAGAAGAAAAGTCTTTGGATTTTTTCTTATCGATTGTTTTTATTATATCTTTACCAGCCCTATACCCCCATACCAAACATTCTAAGAGAGAGGTGCTTGCAAGCCTATTAGCCCCATGAAGACCGGTACAGGAAACCTCACCAACAGAATATAAATCCTTGAGATTTGTTCTTCCCCATAAATCGACTTTCACACCCCCGCAAAAGTAATGGGCAGAAGGAACAACAGGGATAGGCTCTTTTGTAATATCAATCCCATAATGGAGACACTGTTCATAAATATTTGGAAATCTTTTTTTAATATTAATATTGTTCTTTTTAAGAAAGGACAGGTCCAAGAGAACATAATCATCCTTATCCTTGACCATTTCCTCATGAATAGACCTTGCAACAACATCTCTTGGAGCGAGGTCTGCAAACTTCTCGTCATAGTTCTTCATAAAAAAATCACCCTTCATATTCATCAGCTTCGCTCCCTCACCCCGCACTGACTCAGAAATGAGAAAACGCTCAGCACCTTTCTTATAAAAAGTCGTAGGATGAAATTGAATAAATTCAGCATTAATGATAGACGCCCCAGCTCGATATGCCATAGCGACGCCATCTCCTCTAGCTCCTTCCGGATTTGTAGTGTGAAGATAAATCTGACCTATTCCTCCTGTGGCTAACACAGTCTTTTTAGATAAAACCGTCCTTATTTTTTTTGTTTTACGATCCAAGACATATGCGCCCATTGAAGTCACTTCATCATAAATGGCAAGGGGATTTTTGGAATGATGGGTATTTGTTACAAGATCTACAGCGCTATGATTCGTAATAATTTCAATATTAGGCTCCTTTTGAAGGTGTTCTATTAACTTACTTTCAATTGCCCTCCCTGTTGCATCGTCTACATGAAGAATCCTTTTGCAAGAGTGAGCGGCCTCTTTGGTTACATGAAAAGAACCTTTTGCCTCTTTAGTAAACTCTATCCCCAGTTCTTTTATAAGTAATTCCTCTACGAGTCTTGGTCCTTCATTCGCTAAGATCTTAACAGCCTCGGGATTGCAAAGTCCATCTCCTGCCCTAAGGATATCTTCTTCGAGGAGCTCAGGAGAATCATTTTCAACTTCTGCTACTATTCCACCCTGAGCATACTTTGTGCTTGATTCTTCAGGTTCCTCAGACCTGGTTATTACTGTCACATGAAGTCCCTTTTTAGCCGCAATGAGGGCGACCATACAACCAGACAGACCACTTCCAAGAACCAATACATCTGTCTCAAACCTCTCTTCATCTTTTTTCATTCTCTTTACCTCTATTGGGATACTGCCAACATCCTTTCTAAAGCCTTTTTCGACCACAAGGATATTTCTTCAGGTACCCTTACCTCGTTTATATATTCACCTTTTAATATCCCATCCAAAATCCATAAAAGATTTCTTGTATTTATTAAATACATTGTTCCGCATAGAGATAGGGAAAGGGGAGTAACAAATTTATCTTTATTCTCTCTTTTTAAGCGATTAATCAAATTAATCTCGGTACCTATTCCCCATTTTGAATCTGGTGGAGAGCTATTAACTGTTTTCACAATATAACCTGTTGAGCCGTCGAAATCAGACTCTTTGACCACCTCATATGTACACTCAGGATGAACAAGGATTTTTATTCCAGGAAATTTCTCTCTTAAGCTTTTAACATCTTCCACTCTGAATCTTGAATGGACGTGACAGTATCCCTTCCAAACGATAATTTTTGCTTTTTTTATCTCCTCTTCTGAATTTCCTCCTAAATCTTTAGTTGGATCCCAAACAATAATATCATGAAGTCCTAAACCGATCTTAACTCCAGTATTTCTTCCCAGATGTTCATCAGGAAAGAAAAAGATCTTTTCTTTCTTCTTAAGAGCCCATCTAAAAATTCCAGAGGTATTAGAAGATGTACAAACCGCACCATCTCTTTCTCCGCAAAATGCCTTTATTGTGGCTTCTGAATTCATATAGGTGATAGGAGTGATAGAATTCCCTGTTACTGAAATAATATCTTCCCATGAACATTCAACCTCTTCTAGATCTGCCATATTTGCCATAGGGCAACCAGACATGGGATCAGGAATCATAACCTTCCTTTCCTTACCACAAAGAATTGCAGCGCTTTCTGCCATGAAGTGAACCCCACAAAAGACAATAAATTTGGCCTTTTTTTCCTCAGCAGCTGATTTAGATAATCCAAAAGAGTCTCCCCGAAGATCGGCAAATTCTATAACCTCATCTCGCTGATAATGATGACCAAGGATAAGTAGAGAATCGCCAAGCTTTTCTTTTGCATTAATGATCCTTCTTTCAATCTCCTTTTCAGAAATCTCTTTATATTCATCTGTAAGAAATTTAATGTCCATTTTTTAATTCAAAGACCCTATTCTATATTGAAATCTTTAGATTATATTAAGACTCATATCTAATGCTCTAAAACGGGTGGTAAGAAGCCCTATTGATATATAATCTACACCTGCCTCTGCAATTTCTCTCACCCTATCCAATGTAACATTTCCTGATGCCTCTAAGGGTATTTTCCCTCTTACTAAAGTTACAGCCTGTTTCATTTCATCTAAAGACATATTATCTAACATAATCCTATCCACAGAACACGACAGCGCCTCTTTCACCTGCTCTAAGCTCTTGGTTTCAACCACCACCATTAACTCTTTGTCAATATGTTTTCTAAGCCTTTCAATGGCCTTTTTAATACCCCCAACTGCTGCAATATGATTATCTTTAATCATTACCATATCAAAAAGACCAAATCTGTAATTTTCGCCTCCTCCAACACGAACAGCATACTTCTCCAATATTCTTAGGTTAGGGGTGGTTTTTCTTGTATCGAGAATCTTGACCCCTGTTCCATCTATCTTCTTTACAAATTCTTTGGTCAGGGTTGCTATTCCAGAAAGCCTTTGAAGAAAATTAAGGGAAACCCTTTCACCCTTAATAATACTCCTTGTAGGTCCTTCTAATACTGCTAAGTCTTCTTGATATTCTAAATAATCTCCATCTTTAACGAGAGGTTTAAATTTAACTTTTTGGTCCAATTCTTTATATAATGAGGAAACGAGCGGTAAACCAGCGATAATCCCTCTATCCTTTATCTTAATGACTGCCTTACAAAAAGAACGGGGTGAGATAAGAAAATCAGTAGTAACATCACCTCTTCCTATATCCTCTTCTAAAGCCTTTTTAATAATCTCTTTTATTAATGATGATCCCCAATCCATTTTTTCTAAAATTTTTCATCTCTATTAATTTAATATAATTAAGATACCTTAAATTTTCAACTCTTGCAATATTTATAAAAATCCTGATTGAATAAAGCTCTGAACTATATTTGAGTTATAAAGATATAATCAATTTAGATCGGAAAAGCCTTTCAATATTAGAAACAGAATAAAAACTGGAGTGGCAATATATGAGAAATAATATGACTAAAAGCGAGAAATATCAATCCACGACCAATGATGAAATACAATAATAAAAACACTCATTAGAAAAATTCTCTTGTCTATTGAAAAAATCTCTTTATTGCTGAACCATCTTTTTTAAAATATCTTTTAATCTTTTCATCTCATCACCATAACCTGCCCAATTTCCTTCTCTTTGATATTTCATTGCCTGATTAAAGATATCATGAGCTTTTTTTATCAATTCCTGAACAGTAACCTCCCTTACTTCTTCAGTATCTTTGGAAGGAATTTTTGCGCCAAAGATCTTTTCTAGGGCCATTTGTAAATTCTCTTCCATGGCTAATTTGTTTCCATAGGCAACGATTACCCTCCTTAATTCAGGAAGAGAACCCTCTTCTGCTGATAGATACAAAGGTTCAACATATAACAGGGATTCTTCTATGGGAACCACTAAGAGATTCCCTCTTATGACTTTCGAGCCTCTTTGGCTCCAGAGGGTTATTTGCTGTGAGATGAGAGAATTCTGATCTATCCTCGCATCTATCTGTCTGGGTCCGTAGATCAGCTTTTGCTTTGGAAAGAGATAGATAATCAATTTTCCATAATTTGGCTCATCAGAACGAGCTGCAAGCCATGCAGCCATATTATCTCTTTTCGCAGGAGTAAAAGGTATCATAAGAATAAACTCCTCTTTTTCTCCACCATGAAACTTCATAATTGTGTGGTAAGGAGACATTGTCCTCTCCCCCTGTCTTGGGATCTCCCAGAGATCTTCTTTATTATAGAATATCTGGGGATCCTGCATATGATATGTTGCATAGACATATGCCTGAATTGTGAATAAATCTTTGGGATATCTAATATGGCTCTTTATGTCTTCCGGCATCTCTTCTAGAGACTTAAAAAGACCCGGGAATATTTTAGAATAGCTCTTAATTAGAGGATCCTCTTTATCACTAATATAGAATTGTATGCTCCCATTATAGGCATCTATTACACTCTTTACAGAATTTCTTATATAATTGCCTACACCTCTTAGTGGATCCGAATAAGGAATCTTATTTGCGGTTGTATAACCATCAATAATCCAATACAATCTTCCCTCTTTAGATATCACCACATAGGGATTTCTATCATAAAGGATAAAAGGAGTAATATTGTTAACCCGATCCATAACATTTCTATAGTACATGATACGGCTATCCTTCGTTAGATCATTAGATAACAGTATCTTTAATGTTTTAAACTTAACAGCAAAGAGGATTTTTCTCATATAAGACGATAAGGAAACACCTCCTTCTCCTTTATAGGTTGTATACTTATTTTCATCTCCTAATGGATAATCAAATTCCAATGCTTTGGTATTCACAAATACATAATCATTAGCTATTTCACCATAATATATTTCTGGTCTCGTGACTTTAATATCAACAAAAGAAACAGGGGGGATATCTTTAATAAAAAACCCAGGAAGTCCTTCTTGAGAAACTCTACTAACAGGGCCAAGGGTAATTCCATAACCATGAGTATATGTTAAATGCTCATTGATCCAAATTCTACTTGGAAGATTTTTATAGGAGAGCTCTCTGGGAGAAATCATTACCTGACGATACTCGCCATTAATATGATATCTATCGTTGTTCACTCTAGTAAAATCATAGTATGTTCTGATCTGCTGGAGTTGTTTGTATGTAGCCAAAAGCGGTTCACTATCCCATAGTCTAATGTTCTTTATGGTAATATCGTTTCTTTCTATATCATCTTTAGAAAGATTCTCCAGAGCAGGGAATTCGCGTTCCTCTATTCGATCAAGACCATAACCAAATCTGGTAAATTTTATGTTGTGTTTTATAAATGGAGTTTCTAAAACTATTTCATTGGGAGCTACCTTAAAATTTTGTAGGATCTGAGGATAAAAAGTACTCCCTAAAAGATGAACCAAGATAACAAGACCAATTGTCAAAAGAGGAAGTTTCCACCCACCCTTCATACTGTATATAATAATGAGAACCCCAGCCACTATACTGAGGATAAAGAGTATTTTTAATACGGGGAGTTTGCCATAGATATCAGCATATCCTGCCCCAAAGACAATTCCTCTCTTAAATGTCAAAAGATGAAACATACCTATCTTATATCCCCAAGCCTTTAAAAATAAAAATACTGCTATGAGTATCATCAAATGAATCCTCGGCATCTTTCCTATAAAAACCCTTTGAGGATTTAACTGGATACCGTCCTGAAATATATACACAAGTATTGCAAAAATTATAGTAATTACTAAAAGAATAGAGAGACTTGCTTGGATATATTCAATAAAAGGCAATCCAAAGACATAAAAACTTAAATCTTTACTAAAGATAGGATCGACTGATTGAAAAGGTGTTGCATTAACAAAAAGGAGGAAATCATCCCACGCTTCCTTTCCTCTAAGACCTGACATCAAAGCAATGAAAACTGAACCTATTAATATGATATGATGTAGATAGGGTTTTATCACCTCCTTTTGCTGAATCTGAAACACTCCATCATCAAGAACCCTGAGGGCATCTGGCTTATAATTACTGGCAAAAAGAAGGTTAAAATAAAGAAAAGCAAAAAACAAAAGACCGGCCAAACTTCCAATAATGAACTTTGTTGTTAATACCTTTAAAAAAACAGATTCATAAAAAACTTCTTTAAACCAGAGCCAATCTATATATAAATTTATTAAAGTCCCAGAAAGAAAAAATATTACAAATAAAAGCCCTAAAAAAAGCCATTTAACCAACCTTGATCTATCCATATACACCTCTATGAGAAATGAGTAATTTAAATTAAATAGATATCATTGAATGGAATCGAAGTCAAGTACAGGATTTACTCTCTATAAAAAGAGTTTAAGTGAAAAGAAATTGATTTTTATTAATCTTTTTTTGATTCTAACAATAGGCAAACAAAACCTGTCAATTATGATATCCTTAAACAAGTCAGTTGACTCAATTAAGTATTATATGTTAGCTTTACTCAATTTTATACTATTGAGATAGTAACTTCATTGTTGAGGCTCTTGTCAAAAAGTTTCATAAAAGATGAGATTAAAAAGAGGATTTTGACTCTTAAAAAGAATCTACGAAAAAACAATATCGATGCGTGTATTATTATTGAAAAAGTGGATTTTTTTTACTATACGGGAACAACTGTCGAAGGTCTTATCTATATAGAACCAGAAAAAAAACCTCTCCTTTTGATCAGAAAGCCTATGGGAAGGGCTGAATTTGAATCCCCTTTATCCCAGATAGATTATTTTAATAGCATAAAAGAAATCCCTCAATTAATATCAAAATATACATCTATGAGGATAAAAACAATGGGTCTTGAATTGGATGTCCTTCCTTTTAGTCTCTATAATAAAATTTCTGGATTATTCCCCAATACGAAAATTGTTGATATTTCTCTTTTAATAAAGGAACAAAGGGCTATTAAATCACAATATGAATTAGAAAATATGAAAAAGGCATTTAAAATAATTAAAAAAACATTAGATTATGGAAAGAAGCTCTTGAAGCCTGGTATGACTGAGATAGAATTTTCTGCACTTTTAGAAGGAAAATCAAGGTCACTTGGCCACCAAGGAATAATAAGGATGAGAAGATTTAATCAAGAGGCTTCCTTTGGCCATATTGTGTTTGGAACGAACAATAATATACCTTGTACCATGGACTCAGCCAACGGAGGTCTCGGACCCTATCCTGCTATTGGTCAAGGTGCAGGTTTTACAAAGATTAGAAATAATCGACCCATTATGATTGATATAATAGGGGGATATAATGGCTATTTAATTGATATTACAAGAGTTTTTGTCATTGGAGACCTTAATCAAGAACTTAAAAATGCCTTTTTTACAACAAAAAAGATACTTGAAGAAATACGGAAATTGTTGGTACCTAAAATGGATTGTAAAGAAATTTATCAGAAGGGCATAATAATGGCAAAAGAGATGGGTTATTTAGAAAAATTTATGGGGCCTGAAAAAAATCATGTAGAATTTTTAGGCCATGGGGTTGGCTTAGAATTAGATGAAATCCCTATTTTATCAAAGGATTTTTCCTATTCTCTTAAAGAAAACAACACGCTAGCTATAGAACCAAAGATATTTATCCCCAATAAAGGCATGGTAGGAATAGAAAATACCTATGTAGTTACAAAAAAAGGTGGGAAATCACTTACAAATTATCCAGAAACAATAATACAAATCGAGGCTTAAGGAAACTTTTTTATGAAACTAATTGGAATTACAGGAGGTATAGCGACGGGCAAGAGCACTGTGACAGGTTTATTTGCAGACCATAGAGCCAAGGTTATAGATGTTGATTCTATTGCCAAGAACATCGTCAAACCCAAAAAAAAGGCATGGAGAGATATTGTAAGAGAATTTGGAAAAAAAATATTAAATTCTGATGGAACGATTAACAGGAAGAGTTTAGGATCAAAAGTATTCTCAGATGCGAATGCAAGAGAAAAATTAAATAGAATTACTCATCCTCTTATCCTAAAATCAATAAAAAAAGATATAGAGAAATATAAGAAACAAAAGGAATCTTTGGTAATTATTGATGCCGCATTATTAGGAGAATTCGGGGAAGAAAAACCCCTTGTGGACATACTAATAGTTGTAACTGCTAATAAAAAGAATCAGATTGAAAGGCTTATGAGGAGAAACAAGATTTCTCACGACGAAGCAAACCAGAGAATATCCTCTCAACCCGCTATGGCTAATAAGCTAAAAAAAGCGGATTATATTATTGATACTTCTGGTTCTCTTAAAGATACCAAAAAAAGAGTTATTGAAATCTTAGAAGATATTTTGTCAAAGGGATAAAAACTAACGGCTTCTAACTTTAACCTGCTTTTTATATCTTCCTCTTTTTCTTGGCCTTACAATCTTATCTGAATTTTGGTAGAGCTTATTAAAAACCTGCCTTGCATATTCCCTTGTAAAGCCAAAATGATTAGCTATTCTCTGAAGAGAAGACTCTTCTTCTATCATCTTCTTAAATATCTCGATTGAATCTCTACCATATTTTTTTCTAAAT
>Ga0209427_10001802_pt1 | contig 24917 bp, 18 predicted proteins | sample DeeMarSWOR136_30_FD_187465 | JGI IMG/M metagenome (GOLD analysis project Ga0209427, IMG submission 187465) | Marine sediment microbial communities from White Oak River estuary, North Carolina - WOR-1-36_30 (SPAdes) (version 2) | ecosystem: Environmental > Aquatic > Marine > Intertidal zone >...
CAACCCATTCAGGATTTTTCCCTTCGACAACTTTTGAATAGCTGCCAGCGCCTTCTTGTATGAGCCTTTACCTCTCAACTGGTCGTTTATCTCTTCTGGACCATCTATGCTTACCGACGTCCAAACCTCGTTTTTAACAAGGTTATCGTAGATTTCTCCGTCAACGAAGCATCCATTAGTTAGTAAGCAAACGTTGAGACCGAGGCTCTTCGCGTAACCAACAATTTCAAATATGTCCTTCCGAAGCAGAGGTTCGCCGCCTTTTATGCCGAACCACTTGACGCCGAAACTGTAAACTTCATCAACTAAATGCAGTGCCTCTTTTGTGCTCAATTCTCTAGGCGCAGGCGCACCTGTGGCGTCAACATTGCAGTATCTGCAGCGTGCATTGCAGGCGCCTGTAGCTCTCCAAGAAGTCATTAGCAGTGGCCCTTTGTTAGCCAAACTACAATTCACCCTCAAACTCTCTTCGGTAATTCATCATTTACTCTAAAGTTTCCTAGGTCCTAAAAAAGATTATGCGAAAGGCTCCTAAATTCGCCCTTGCAACCATCTCAGCAAATCGCCCTCTCTCAACGTCAGCTATAATGCAGTATGTAAACATTTTCCCGTAAAGTTTATAGTGATATTAGGTCTTATTACTGCTCATGGGTAAAACAGAGTCAATGCAGCGCGCGCTTCATAGCTCACCTTCTTCATCAACCCTCTGAGGTAAAGAAATGAAAATGCCCAAACACAGGTCAGCAGCAGTTATCTTGGCTCTGCTATTCATCTTATCAAGTTTTGCCGTAATCTCACCTCTCCAAGGAAACCCAGTAACCACCTCAAACGTGCTCGCGACCAATCAAAGCAGCTACGGCAACTTGCTCCAGTACGAGTGGCCACAATTCCAAGGAGACGCCTCGTTCACGCGGTTCTCAGCAGGACCCGCACCAAACGCACCCGACGTCGCGTGGAAAACAAACATAACAGGCATACAAAGCTACATAACCGCATTCAACGGCAAGATTTTCGTCACAAACAGCACCACACTCTTCGCCTTAGACGAGCAGACGGGAACCATCGTTTGGAACACCACCGTACTCGGAATAGGAAGGTGGCCAACAGCATACAAAATCGATGACACCCACATGGTCATAGGCAAAAGCTGCCTTAACCCCGAAACTGGGCAAATCATATGGACTAGTGACAACTTCGCAGCCAACGCCGCCTATTTCGCCGTCAGCACCTACAGCCCCGAAGAAAAGATGTTCTATACCAAAACCGACTCATTTGTCCAAGCCTGGAATTTCTTGGACCCCTCAAACCCGCCTAGTCTCGCTTGGGAAACCTACGTTTCAGGCGCAGCCTCCGTTGGGTCAGGGGTCCAATACGGCGACGGCATAGTATTTCCAGGCTCATTTGAGCCTCACCAGATGGCTCTGGACGCCAAGACGGGCGACGTCCTATGGGATATACAAACGAAAAGCGGCATGATTTTCGCCGGAGCCTATTATCAAGGCAAGTTCATCAGAGGAGGGCCATTCGACAACACGCTCTACTGCTTCAACGCGACTACAGGCGAAATCATGTGGGCTTTCAACCCAGGCACAGCCGACGGGTACTGGTGCACAGGCCTAGCCGCCGCGTACGGCATGGTCTACGGGCTTAACAAGGACGGAAACCTATACGCCGTCAACGTGGACACTGGCAAACTTGTTTGGGCGTACAACGGGCCAGGTCCGCTGTTCTTCCCAGGAAACGCGGTAGTCGCCGACGGAAAAGTCTATGCCACCACAGGCCAAGCTGCCGCGTTTAATCCAGACACAGGAGAATACAGCAAATCCGAGTTTGCCTGCCTTGACGCTTACACGGGGCAAATAATATGGACGATGCCTGTGGAAGCTTATCCTCCAAGAGAGTCTACCGCCATCGCCTACGGCACTCTTTACCTCATACCTGGATTCGTGAAAGAGCAGCAGATGGATGAATACGTCACCTTTGACCAAGTTTGGGCTATCAAAACTCAGCCGTGGCCTATGTGGCGCCACGACCCCGCGCACACTGGGGCGGGGCAATCAGGTCCCACGAACCTCACTTTGAGATGGAAATTTGCAGCCAGTGGAGCCGTTGTTTCGTCGCCGAACGTCGCGGAAGCCAGGGTTTACTTCGGTTCGCAAGATACGTATGTTTACTGTGTTGACGCAGGTACTGGAGCTTTCATCTGGAAGTTTAAAGCAACTGCCCGAATCGCCTCTTCGCCTGCAGTGGCAGACGGCTGGGTTTGCATTGGACCAGACGACGGCACCATATACTGTCTCGACGCCTACAACGGCAGTCTCCTATGGTCAACCTATGCTGGCGGCTATGTTGAAGCCAACTTTGAGGCCGCCGTGAACCTTCGCTCTTCACCCACCGTAACCGGAGGCAAGGTTTACGTAGGGTCGCTGGATAAGAACGTGTACTGTTTGGATGCGAACACTGGAGATGTGAAGTGGACTTACCGAACCGAAGGTTACATCACATCGTCTCCTGCGGTTGTGGACGGGGCGGTCTACATTATTTCGCAAGAGTCTGATTCTGCAGGACTTTACGTCCTGAACGCCGCGAACGGAGACCTCATTCGTCGCATCGCTATTCCGTACGTGATGGCGAATAGAGGCACAGATATACATTCTTCGCCTGCAGTGGCAGACGGCATGATTTTCGCTGCGTCCAATAAGCAAGTGTACTATTGCATAAACGCGACGACTGGAAGCGTCGTATGGAACTTCACGGATCCAGACGCGGAAGAGTTCATAATAACTTCTCCAATTTATCACGACGGCACGGTTTTCTTAGTGGATCAGTTCTTCATAGTGGCAGTGGACGCCTTCAACGGGAATATTCTCTGGAAGAGCTTTGTCGGCACGGAATTTTACGTCTCGCCCACCTACGCTGACGGCAAGCTTTACGTCACATCCGACCAGCGAGGCATATATGTTCTCAACGCGACTGACGGCTCAAAGATTTCTTTTCTTGCCACAGGATCAAACAGCTGGTCCTCGCCAACACTTTACGAAGGCAAAGCATACGTGGGAAATAACGATTGGAACGTTTACTGCATCGCTGGCTACCCTCAGCTGAACAGCAGCGTAACCGTCGAACTAGCTAAAAGTGAGGTTATTTTAGGCGAATCCGTGGTCGGGTGCGGTTACCTTGTTCCTGGAATGCCTAACGCATCTATAACCTTGTCTTTCGTCAAGCTTGACGGCACCGTAGTCAACATGCAAATCGCAACTTCTGAAAATGGCTTTTTCGACTTCACCTACACGCCTAACGCGATTGGCAATTGGGCTGTTACTGCCGCGTGGCAGTCAGACAGGGGCTACTACAATTCTGCCTGTAGTGAAAAAGCACTTCTAGACGTTGCTCCAGCGCCGACGCCAACGCCCACACCCACTCCGTCGCCTCCGATGGAATGGTTCGGCCTGCCTCCAGAATACGTCTTAATCTTCGGCATAGTAGCCATTGCCGTGGTCATCCTTGCCTTTGTCTATATTAGACGAAAGCGAAGTAGAAAACAGCCGAGCGGGGCTTAACCGTTTTTCCTTTAGGTGTACGCCGCTTTTCGCTTTTTCTTTAGTTATGTGCTCTGCGTTTCCCATTGGCCTTTTTTCTGCGGTGATAGTTTCTTGAAGTTGGCAGAAACCCACCTTGGCAGTTTGATTCGCCATAACAGGTGATTCAGCGCGGCTCGGGCCATGACTTGGCTATAAAAGTCCCTCTTCAGCGATTTATGCAAAAAATATGACGGAGAGAAAAAGTGGTTGTAAAAGGTCCCCCGCATTTCCTCTATCTTCTGAGGTGGCAGAAGTGGATTTTTAAAGACCTGTGATTGTTCGTCGTAGTGATTCCATTCTGTGGAAACCTCCCAACCTAACTCCCTCAAGAGGTCAAAGAGCTCAGTGCCAGGGTACGGTATTGCTTGGCACACGTAAACGTAGTCTGGCCCTGTTTTTCGAATGAAATCAAAAGTCTGCTTCAGCATATCTGCTGTTTCGCCCGGATACCCAACGACCACGGATATGGCGACCGATATGCCGACTTCCTTTGCCCACCTAATCGCCCTTTCGTTTTGTTCGATTGTTGTTCCCTTCTTCATTGCACCCAGCATTTTTTGGCTGCCTGATTCCACTCCGAAGTGTATGAGTTGGCAGTTTGTGTCCCTCATTTTGGACAAAATTTCTGTGGAAATCCGATCGACCCTCGTTCGACAGTCCCATGGAAGGTCGAAACCTCTATTTTTCATCTCTTCACAGATTTCGTATGCACGCTTAATGTCGAACGTGAACGTGTCATCGTAAAATGCAAAAACGTCAGCTCCATGCACATCTCTCAGCCACTCCAACTCATCAACGACCTTTTTCGGGCTTCTGGTTCTAAACCGTTTTCCACACATTTTGGATGCAAGGCAGAATGTGCATTGAAACGGGCATCCCCTGCTTGTTATTATAGGCAAGTACATTTTTCCAGAAAGTTTATACTTGCTTAATTGGAAGTGTTCATACGCTGGGTGGGGCAGTTCATCCAAGTTTTGAATAAAGGCTCTATCCTTGTTGCGGACGATTTTGTCGTTTCTCCTGAACGTTATCCCTTCGACCTCTTGAATGTTTTTCAGGTCGGATCTGGACACCAAGTCCGCGAGTTCTAACATGGTTCGTTCGCCCTCGCCCCTAACTATGATGTCGGCTTCGGGTGCCTCGTTGAGGGTTTGTTCATCTAAAACCGTAACATGCGGGCCTCCTAGTATAAGCAAGCAGTTTGGAAGGGCTTCCTTGGCTGTTTTCACTATCTCAAGTGCAGGCTTGTACGTTAGGGTTGCCGAGGTCACACCGACCACGTCGGGATGGCTCTTAATGAGTTCGGCTTTCAACTGATTGCGTGTGGGCCTTAGCGCTTGGCAGTCAATCACGTTAACTTCGTACTGGTTCTTCTCCAGAACAGCCGCCAAGTACCCAATGCCAAGCGGAATGAAAAGCGATGGCGGAGCCCCACTTGGAGACGGCGGGTTCACAAGGGTCACATGCGCCTTCATATCAGTTCCCCTAACTGGTTAATCAGTGAAAACAGGTGGCGCCAACTATTATGTGTTTTGCAGATAAGCCGAAGATGGCAACACAATCGAAAATCGCGGCCGCACCTGCTAAAACGCAACCTTTTTTATGTTAAATCTTTAATAGCGATTCGTCGTTCAAAATAGCTTGATGGAAAAATGGTAACCATGTCGACGGATTTGGCTCTAATCGGTGGAAAAATTTTAACTATGAACCCATCTCAGCCCTTTGCTGAAGCAATCGCTATAAGAAAAGATAGGATAGTCAAAGTCGGCGCAAGCGAGGAGATTACCCAACTTATTGGAAAAAGCACAAAAGTAATCCGCTTATATGGGAAGACAGTGGTTCCAGGCTTCATAGACACTCACATTCACGTTGCTGACTTTGGAAGGCTCTTAACATGGATTGACCTGAGCGACGTACGTTCCATAAAAGAAATGCGGAAAAGCATTAGTCGCCACGTAGAGAATTCGCCTAAGGGAAAATGGTTGCTGGGTCGGGGCTGGGACCAAACTCGTTTCGCCGAGAAGCGCCTTCCTACACGTTTCGACCTAGACTCGGTTTCGCCCGATAACCCACTTATCTTTTATCACCAAAGTGGGCAAGTGTGCGTTGTAAACAGCAAAGCTTTAGAGTTGGCTGGTGTGACGCGGCTGACAACTGTTCCGCAGGGCGGCGTGGTTGACAGAGACGCTGAGACAGGTGAGCTTACGGGAGTTTTGCGAGACAACGCCACGAACCTCATTTGGGCTGTTATCCCTGAACCCACCGAAGAAGAGTTGGTGGAGGCTGCTGGTTTGGCTTGTGAGAAAATCTTGGAAGCCGGCGTTACCAGCGTGCATTGGATGGTTTTGTCTCAGATGGAACTTTCGATAATTCAAAAGCTTCTTGCACAAAGCAGATTGCCCATAAGGGTTTACGTAATAATTCCTGCGAACCATTTGGACAGCATAGCGGCGTTTGGATCAACAGATAGCTTAGCCTTAAAGATTGGTGGCTCGTTGATCTCTGCAGACGGCTATTTAGCAGCGAAAACCGCGGCGCTTTTTCAGCCTTACAACGACGGCTCTACGGCAAGCGGAAACCTGCTCTGCACCCAAGAAGAAATAAACACGGCAGCCGCTAAAATTCTCAAAATGAATCTTCAACTGGTTATACACGCCATGGGTGACAAGGCTATCGACGCGGCTCTAACCACAATCGAACATACTTCCAAGAAAGTGCCACGAAAAGACGCTCGCAGTCGCATCGAGCAAGCCGCGGTCCTCAGCAAAGAGCTAATTGACCGCATGAGAAAGCAGAGAGTCATCGTTTCCGTGCAGCCTTGTGTTGTTGCCTCTGAATTTTCGGTGTATTCCGCCACTGAACACTTAGGTGCTGATCGAGCGCGATGGCTTTTTCCACTCAAAACGTTGCTTAAAGAAGGCATAAGAGTTGTCGGCGGCTCAGACTGCCCTATGGAACCCCTAAGCCCGCTAATAGGCATCCAAGCTGCTGTGACAAGAGAAGTTTTTCCTGAAGAACGAGTAACTATTGACGAAGCCCTGCAGATGTACACGGTTGACGCTGCATACTCATCGGGCGAGGAAAACATTAAGGGCTCCGTTGAAGCGGGCAAACTAGCCGATATTACAGTTCTCTCGCATGACCCTAGAAAGGTTAAACCGAACGAAATCGAGAACATCACGGTAGAACTTACTATCGTAGGCGGAAAAGTGGTTTATTCCAAACACTGACCCCTCTTTTCATTCTGCAGAGCGACAAGCACTGACCCAGCATATTTGGAGCCTAATAGCGCTTCTATGCAGAAACTAGTAGAGGAGGTCTACCCGTATTGGTGCTTTTCTCAACCAAACACAGCCGTAGCCAAACTGAATCTTGCTTTATAAGGTGGTTATAGTCATCGAGAGCACAACCGCACGGCAAAAGCTCGCGCATAATCGATACAGATAAATTTTCCACTCCTTAGAAGTGTAACTATCTCAGCGCTGGTGATTCGCATAATCGCTGTGTTAATCGCTGTTTCAATCCTCGTATTGGCTATAGCCTTAGATCTACTTCTTGGTGATCCATCCCCAAACTACCCAGAGAAAACCGCATTCAACCTGCACCCAACCGTGCTAATGGGCAAGCTGACTAAGGCGTTAGAACCCTACTTAAAAAATCCCAACCCAAAAATAGCCAAGCTAAACGGCGTTCTTTTGGCTTTAACAGTAATCACTGCATTTACGCTCCCCGTTTACTTTGGTCTATGGGCTATCTACACTTTCCTGAGCATTATAGTCTACGCCCTCTTCGCCATAATACTCTTAAAATTAACTATCTGCATAAAACTTGAAACCGACTGGGCTAAAGCCGCAGCCAAAGCCATCGAGTCAGAAGACATGGTTGAAGCCAAAAAATACTCGCATTTCTCGCGAAGAGACTCCACAGACCTGACTGGATCGCAAATAAGCTCCGCAGTCATAGAATCCATGGCGGAAAACCTAATCGACTTCAAAATCTCACCCATACTCTCATACGCGTTTTTCGGAGTTTCAGGCGCAGTCGCCTTCAGAGCCGTCAACACCCTCGACGGCATGGTCGGCTTCAAAGACAGCAAACACATCCACACCGGCTGGTTCAGCGCGAACCTAGACACAGTTATCAACTACGTTCCAGCACGGTTAACCGCTGTTCTCATAGTCTTAGCTTCAGCCATACTAGGCGAAGACTACAAAAAAGCGTGGGCAATTGCCAAAAGAGACCACGCCAAAACGCCCAGTAGAAATCACGGCTGGCCAATGGCAGCCATGGCAGGCGCCTTATGTGTGCAACTGGAAAAACCTGGTCAGTACATCCTCGGAGAGCAAACTGAGCCGCTTACTCCAAACAAAATACTGCAGGCACTGAAAATTCGGAACATGGCTTTACTCTTATGTGTGCTTTTCAGTCTGCCCATAATTTTGCTTACGAGACTGTGCTTTTTCCCCTACTAGTTAATCGCACGTTATTCACTCTTCGACTGCAAAACGTATTAATCGCAGTTTCTCACTAATTTTGTCAAGGGATGTTCGCTAAAGATGATTAACACGGTTTTTCAGCGGCGCGAAACAACTTTTCTGAATTGCTTTAGCCTGAGCCGACACGAAACCGCCTGCAGCAGGTAGCAAATATGCGTGTTTGTTTGATTAATCCACCTCGTATCCAACCGAAAGCATGGGGAAAACCGAACGTATTTCCACCTATAGGCTTAGCGTATATAGCAGCTGTGCTTGAAAAGACGCATGAAGTATGCATCATAGATGCCCCTACAGAGGGCTGGAGGAACCTTCAAGACGCAGATAGAGCAACCTATAGAGTCGGTTTAAGCAACACAGAAATAGCGGACAAGGTCAAGCGGTGGTCACCAGATGTTGTTGTAATAGAAATTCCGTTTTCCGGCTGGTCCAAAACCGCGTTCGAGGTTGCCTCGACAGTAAAAGGCATTAACAAAGACATTGTTTCCGTGTTGGAGGGGCAGCATCCCTCTGCGAGACCTGAAGATTGCCTTGCAAATCCGAATGTTGATTTTGTTGTATTGGGTGAGCCAGAAAATACCATATTCGAGTTGATAGGTGCAGTGGGAAAAGGAACGCAGGACCTCAAGAAAATAATGGGCATTGGCTTTGTCAAGAATGGCGTGCCAGTTTTTACTTCACCGCGACCCCTGCTGGAAGATTTGGATTCTCTTCCGTTCCCAGCGCGGCATCTGCTCCCAATGGCAGAGTATTATGCTGCCGTGAAAGAAAACCCGCTGAGAGGAGAAATTAACAAGCCTTGGACGATAATGATCACTAGTAGAGGTTGCCCATACAACTGCGTCTTTTGTACACACCATATCGTCTGGGGAAGAAAATGGCGCGGCAGAAGCCCTGAAAACGTGGTTGACGAGTTACAGCACGTTATCAAAACTTACCATGTTAAGCAAATTGACTTTTTAGATGACAACATGACGCTCGACAGGAAACGGATGGAAAACATCTGTGACTTAATCGTAAAAAGAGGGCTAAGCATTGAATGGTTTACTCCAAACGGTGTTAGAGCGGATACTCTTGACGAAAAACTTTTAAGAAAAATGAAAGAGTCTGGCTGCAAGAAAATTCGCGTCGCTCCCGAGTCTGGTGTCCAGCGTGTTGTGGACCAAGTTATCAAAAAGAGCTTAGACCTGAGAAGTGTGGAACGAGCTGTTGTCCTGTGCAAAAAGGTGGGAATTAAAGTGGGCTGTTTCTTTGTAATCGGGCTTATAGGCGAAACGAAAGAGGAAATAGAAGAAACCATAAAATTCGCGTATAAGCTTCGGCAACTAGGCGCTGACAGTTTCATCTTTAGCATAGCCACACCTGTCTATGGAACTAGACTTTATGAACAGGCTAAGCGTGGAGGTTTCTTAAGGGAGTGTTTCAGTGATGAAGCTTTAGCTGCGGTTGAACCACTTATCGAGACACCAGAGTTCACAGCGGATGAGCTACGCGAGCTGTTTGCACGAGCCAATCTTGTGAACCCAACCTTTACCCGTGACAAAGTGCTAAGAGCCATCCGAAACCCGAGAAAAACAATAAAAGTGCTATTAGGAAAAAAATGAACTACTCCCTAAGCAACGCTGTAAAAACACGAATCCGCCATTAACTCACTCAACTTGAACGGTTTTGGGTGGACTGATGTGCTCTCGGGGGGTAGACCTCCTCCCCTATATATAGGCTCAACATGTGTTTGAGTTGATGGAAAGCGTGGGGGAACTTATTTGGCTCTGAGCTTCAGTTTTATGGTTCCCGCGAGGTGTATCAGCACCGTCAGCGCTGTGGAGAGCCTAAATATTCTTCTTCTATCGAGGAAGTAAGCTGGACGCAGGTAGAAATGGTGAAAAGCCTGTTCGTGGATTTCCTTAAGCTCTTGCATGCTTAGCCACGGCGTTTCAAAGATAGGAGTCGTTGTATCATATTTGTCGAAGTCAGTTACTTTTAACCAACCTTTTTCTTTGACCGAATCGTACAGGGGTGTTCCTGGGAAAGGCGTAGCTACATTATAGAATCCCACATTATCAGGATTTATTTTCTCCACGAACTTTATGGTTTTCCAAGCGGTTTCCTTAGTCTCACCGGGGAAGCCGAGGATCACGTTGGGAACTGGCTTTAGCCCAACCTCTCTAACCCAGCCTAAGACTTGCACTGTTTGTTCGGTGGAAATTCCTTTTTTCATGGCATCTAAAACCTGCTGCGAGCCTGACTCAACGCCGAACCATACGGAGATGCAGCCTGCTTCCTTCATTTTCACGAGCAGCTCTCTTGTGATCATGTCCACACGGGTTCCGCAGTTCCATTGAATCTTCAATTTTCGATCTATAATTTCCCCACATAGCTCTTCAATTCTATCCTGGTCAACAGTGAATGCGTCATCGCAGAATGTAAATTTGCTCACGCCGTAAGTTTTGTGGAGAAACTCTAGCTCATCCACGATGTTTTTTGGGCTTCGCATTCGGAATTTGCGTCCATGCATTCGAACCGTCGCGCAGAATTCACACCAGAAAACGCAGCCTCGACTAGCCGCCAAGTAGAGTATATCCTCGTATTCTCGAAGGCGCTCCATGGGCCACAGGTGGCGAGCCGGAAAGGGAAGCGAGTCCAAATCTTCTATGTAGGGTCTGTCTGGATTTTTCACGATTTTTCCGTCTTCTCTGTAAGTTATGCCTAACACATCACCGAAACTCTTGCCTGCTTCAACTTTCTGCACAAGCTCCAGCAACGTGTATTCGCCCTCTTTCCTCACAATAGCGTCTAAGGATGGGCATTCTTGCAGTGCTTTGTCATCCCAAAACGTAACGTGAGGACCCCCAATAATGGTTAAGCAGTTTGGACAAACTTCCTTAGCTATTTTTGCTATTTGCAGTCCAGATTTATACGTAAGCGTAGTCGATGTTATTCCGACTATGTCGGGTCGACGCTTGCCAATTTCGCTTCTAAAGTCTTCATTTGAAAGCTTGAGTACTTGGCAATCAATCACGTCCACTTCATATTGATTCTTCTCTAAAACAGCAGCCAAATACCCTAAACCTAAAAGGGCGAAAGGCAAATGCCCAGTGGATCCACTCGGAGTGGGTGGATTCACAAGGGTTACATGCGGCTTCATTTCTCTTCACTAATGTTAATCCTTCCCAAATACAAGACACTGAAAGCTTAAATGTTTCGCAAAAATGTTCAAACATGCTAACACAAGTGATCTCAGGGATTTGTCTAACAGGAGAAACAGATTGCAAAGTCTGAGTGTTGGGGCTTTATAATGGTCTCTCAGGTCTAGTTGAAACCTTGGTCTGTTGATTTTGGTTGTTCAGGTCGTAACAACAGAAACTTTAATAATTGTTCTTTGCTCTAACCCTCTCGAATTATGGGTGTGGTTGAGTGAAACTTGTCGTCCACTGGAGTGGAGGCAAAGAATGCTGCTTGGCGTTTCATAAAGTGGTTGAGCAGGGTCATGAGGTTGCCTATCTTCTTTCCTATATTTACAAGAAGCCGTATGTTTTTCACAGTTTCCCACTGATGGCATTGCAGTCCAAGGCTCTGGGAATTCCTCAGCTTAAGGTTAAGATTAAAAAATCGTATGAAGATATTCTTGCGGCGCTTGCTCGTCTTAACAGGGAGGAAGGAATCGAAGGGTTCGTTACTGGCGACATTGTCGGGGCTGGTTGCGCGCAGATACATCAGACTTACTACGATGTCATGTGTGAACAGTTGGGCATGACGTTGATAATGCCCAATGAGAATCCTTCTAAGGACACCTACCACGTTTTGAAGGAGGAGATAGCTGTAGGCATAAAGCCCGTTATGAACTGCATAAACGTGGATCATCTTGGCGAAGAGTGGTTGGGTCGTGTACTTGATGAGGCTTCCATAAAAGAGTTGAAAGCGCTGGCTGACAGGCAGGGAATAGACGTTTGCAGCGAAGATGGACGAGGCTTTCACACTATGGTTCTTGATGCACCGCTATTTAAGGAACGATTAGAAATCGGCAAGTTCAAAAAGAAGAAATATAAGGAAAAAGCGAAGAAATGGAAGAGAAACTGGCTTTACATGGACATAAGAGAAGCGTTTTTGAGGCCTAAAAAAAGTTTTTAAAATTTTTTGTTGCTTTAGGTTGAAACAACAAAAATGTTAATAATCGTTCCGTGTTTCTAACCTTACTCGGTTGATAGGTGTGGTTAGATGAGAGTTATCGTTCACTGGAGCGGCGGCAAAGACTGCTGCACAGCACTTCACAAGATAATCGAGCAGGGCCACGAGGTTGCACACCTTGTCACATATGTTTACATGGAACCCTACATTTTCCACAGCATACGCGTGGCTGAGCTGCAGTCTAGGGCGCTGGGAATGCCACATCTCAAGGTTAAGGTTGAAGGCAACCGTTTCGACGCCATTGTTGGAGAGCTTACTCGCCTGAAGAAAGAGGAAGGCATCGAGGGCATAGTAACAGGTGACATCGACAACGTTCATCACAAGCGCACATGGGATTATGCTTGCAGAAAGTTGGGTATGAAGTTGATAATGCCTTTATGGGATCGTTCCTTCTTTTCCCTTCTTCCAGGTGACCGCTACCGTAAACGTGTTTTGGGCATAGAACTCTCATTAGGCATGAAGCCTATCATTAGCTGTATCGATTTGAATTATCTTGGTCAAGAATGGTTAGGTCGCGAGTTTGACAGGACCTGCATTCAGGACATGAAGCCACTAGTCGGCCCGTGGGGCCATGGAATAGATGCCACAGGAGAACCTGGCGAGTTCCACACTACTGTGCTTGACGCCCCACTTTTTAAGCAGTCAATCGAAGTCACCAAAGTCACTAAGAAAAATGAGGAGTTAGATTTTGGAGGGTGGCCGAACCGCGTTGGAAACTTCCTCTACATGGACTTCGAAGAGGCAGTTCTAAATCCTAAAAATCACTAGAACTATTAAGTCATTTTCAGTTAATCATGCTGTTCCAGAAATAGATTTCTGAATACTTTTCCTTATAATTAAATTGCGGGTCATCGAAAATAATATCCAGTCTTAGCCCATACATGCTCATCAACTTTTTCATGTTTTCCCCAATGATCAGAATTTTTTCATCCTCTGGCCAAAAACCCCAGATTCGGTCCTCTTTTACATATTCGCTTCGTCGTGCGCCCCATCCGTAGTCTTTCGGCAGAACAAGAGCCACCTCCCCATCTACTTTTCCATCGGTTTCTCTGGGGAAAGCCTGCACGTAATCCCAGAACAGCTTCATCGCCGTGAAATGCTTCTCATCCAAAATGCCATACACGTTATCCTCAGGATATTTGGGATAATTGAAGACGGCAACATATTTTGCGCCTGCACGGTAAGCCGTAAGCATTTCTTGATATATTTCTGGCCCGCTTGCTAGGTAAGGCGGCTCGTAATAGGTCCACGTAATAATCGCGCCCCAATCTTTTCCTTGAACGTTTGCTGCACCACGGCACAGGGCTATCTGCTGTATCGTGCTGATGCCCCATCCTAACTCCACGAAAATCGTGTCGTACCCCGCCAAGTAGTCAAACCAGTAAAGCGCATAATCAGAAGTGAAAAGTGGGAGGCTAGTGCTCTTTACATTTCGCCAGCTCAAAGTAGAAGGAATATCTGTTACAAACCTATTTGCTGCATCGCTGTAGTCTGAAGCATTTTCCATAGCCTCTCTAGCCCACTCCCCGCTGCGCCATTGCCCCGTGTCAATTTGATTTCCACCAGGCTCGTCGTAGAGGTAAATGCCGAGAAATTGGTCTCCCCATCTTTCTTTTGCCGTCTTCAGCCATGTACGAAGCCATAGCCATTGTTCAACATTGAAAAATACATAATCGAAATATACTATCACGCTCATTCCGGCATCTACAGCGTAATTGCAGATTTCGTTGAGGGCGGTTTCGTTTGTGCTTATATCCCAAGAATCTATAATGAAAAGATTCGTATACTCTTTCACTTTATCTATCAAAAGCTTTGCTTCGCTGCTAGTGTTTGAGCCGTAAGTAACTCCTAAAAAGAACTCTTCATTAGAAACATCATTTTTAATTTGATAATAAACATAAACTACGGGTAAAAAGGCAGCAGAAACTAGCAATACCATGAGAACTATTATCCACGCTGACTTCATTAACCTCAACAATACATAACCATGCAGCTTGAAAAATAAATGTATTACTTGAAATTTTTTAAATTATTAATGTCGAACTTTTAATTGGCTTCACCGAGTTTGCTGACTAAAGAGTGGGGTTAGAGCTATTTGACTCCTAGCCGCAGTAACACTGCTCTTCGGAAGTGTGCAAATATTGTGAGGATTATTGAAAAGCTCCAGAATCTTCCTTTGCCTATCATGCTGAAAAAGTATCCTGGACGAAGATAAAATCTCTGAAAAGCCCGTTCGCGTATTTCTCTCAGCTCTTCACCTGTCATTGTTCCTACATCAAAAACAGGCGTTGCAGTGTCGAACCTATTGAAGTCATGTGTCTTAAGCCGCCCTTCTCTTACAACTCGCTCATACAGGGGCGTTCCCGGGTAAGGTGTGGCAATGTAGTAGCCTACGTCGCCGGGTTTGATTCTTTCTATGAACTTCACGGTCTCCCAAATTGTCTCTTTGGTTTCGCCAGGGAAACCGAGAACCACACCCGCCACGGTCATTAACCCGACTTCTTTTGCCATCTTAAAGGCTTTAATTGTCTGTGCGGGCGTGATTCCTTTCCTCATGGCATCCAAAACGGTCTGCGAACCTGACTCCACTCCAAACCAAACGGCGAAGCAGCCTGCCTCTTTCATGGTGCGGAGCAAGTCTTCAGTAACCATGTCAACGCGGGTTTCGCAGTCCCATTCAATTTTAAGTTTTCGCCTCATTATCTCCTTGCAGATTTCCGTTGCTCGGTCTTGGTCTACAGTGAATGCGTCATCATAGAACGTAAACTGGTGTGCACCGAAGCGTTTCTGAAGGTACTCAATCTCGTCCACCACGTTTTTTGGGCTTCTCATTCGGTATCGTCGCCCGAACATTCTAACTGCCGTGCAGAAGTCGCACCAGTAAACGCAGCCGCGGCTTGTCATTAACGGAAATACCACTGACCCGTGTTTCTGCAGTCGTTCCAGCGGCCACAGATGGTGAGCTGGAAAAGGCAAACCGTCAAGGTTATCCATGTATGTTCTGTCTTCGTTTTTCACGATTTTTCCGTCTTTCCTGACAGTGGTACCCAACACATCATAGTAGTCTTTGCCGTTCTCTACTCTTTCAGCAAGCTCCAGCATCGTGTTCTCGCCTTCCTTTCTTACAATTATGTCTAAGTACGGGCATTCTTCCAGTGCTTGCTTATCCCAGAACGTAACGTGAGAGCCGCCTAGAATTGTTAGGCAGTCTGGCCAGACTTCTTTAGCTATTTTAGCTATTTGCAACGCAGATTTATACGTGAGCGTGGTCGACGTTATCCCGACTATGTCAGGCTTCTTAACCTTGCTAATTCTGCTTCTAAACTCGTCGTAAGAGCACCTGAGCACTTGACAGTCAATTACGTCAATTTCATACTCTTTTTTCTCTAAAACAGCAGCTAAATACCCTAAACCTAATGGAGTGAAGGGTGGATGCTGATGAGATCCGCTTGGGTAGGATGGGTTCACAAGGGTCACGTGCGTTCTCATTTTTCTTCCCTAAACGCTTTTCCTTGAACATCTACATGAAGTCGGTTGTTTAATATCTTTTGCATATTTAGATACTGTTAAGTTATTTGACCTAGCGTTCAGAGATGGACTTTGGAAGGAGGTGACAGCGCCGCGGGCAAATTATTGCACTGAAGTTTGGAGCTTATAGCTATAAGGAGATATATGAACGCTGTTTTCGTTGCTGCTAAACCGTACATGACTCCCTTGGTGTACATGCGAAAAATATAGGCGGGACGAAGATAGAAATGCTGGAAAGTCTTTTTGTGGATTTCCTTTAGCTCTTTCATGCTTAACCAAGGCGTTTCAAAGGTAGGAGTCTCTCTATCGTACTTGTCGAAGTCAGTTACTTTTAGCCAACCTTTTTCTTTGACTAAATCGTACAGGGGCGTTCCTGGATACGGCGTGGCTACAGTGTAAATACCCATGTTATCAGGAGTTAGTCTCTCCACGAGTTTTATGGTCTCCCAAGCGGTTTGCTTAGTCTCACCAGGGAAACCGAGGACTACATTCGGATCTGGCTTTAGCCCAGCCTCTTTTGTCCATTTAAAAGCCTTGATCGTTTGCTCCAAGGTAATCCCTTTTCTCATTTCATCCAAAACAGTCTGCGTACCAGACTCAACGCCATACCACATGGAGACACAGCCTGCCTCCTTCATTTTAAGTAGCAACTCTTTAGTAACCATGTCCACACGAGTTCCGGCGACCCATCTTATCTTCAATTTTCGATTTATAATCTCCTCACATAATTCTGCAATTCTATCTTGATCGACAGTGAATGTGGCATCGACGAATGAAATGTAGTTTGCGCCGTAGGTTTTTTGAAGAAACTCGATCTCGTCCACAACGTTTTTGGCGCTTCTCACTCGGTATTTTTGTCCATGCACTCTGACCTCTATGCAAAAGTTACACCAAAAGGAGCAGCCGCGGCTCGTCAATACATTGAATATTATGGTTCCATATTTTTTAAGGTAATCAATTGGCCAGAAATGACGAGCTGGGAAGGGTAGTTCGTCAAGATTCTCTATGTAGGGTCTGTCTGGATTTTTCACGATTTTTCCGTCTTTCCTGACAGTGGTACCCAACACATCATAGTAGTCTTTGCCGTTCTCTACTCTTTCAGCAAGCTCCAACAGTGTGTATTCTCCTTCCTTCCTTATGACAACATCTAGAGCCCTGCAATCCTGCAATGCCTTTTCATCCTCAAAAGTAACATGATGACCTCCAATAACAGTTAGACACTTTGGAAAAACTTCTTTGACGATCCTTGCTATTTGGAGCGCAGGCTTATACCTTTCTGTGGTTGATGTTATTCCAACTATGTCGGGCTGGCGCGTCCTAAGTTCGTTTCTAAATTCTTTATATGTTAACCCGAGTGTCAGGCAATCAATCACGTCAACTTCGTATTGATTCTTCTCTAAAACAGCAGCTAAATACCCTAAACTTAATGGGGGGAAAGGTGGATGCGGGTAAGATCCGCTGGGGTACGGCGGGTTAACAAGGGTCACGTGTGTCTTCATTTTTCTTCCCTAAACGTTTATCCTTTCGGAACTACATGAAATCGCGTACCTAATATAGTTTGCACAGTTAAATGTTCGAATATGCGAAAAACCAAGATGACTAATTATCTAAAACACCGGTCAAGTCTTTGAATCTCCGCGCCCAAAAGGAAAGAAGCGACTATAGTTGCTTTTGCATTAATATGCAGCACATCGATGCGTTCAGCAAAAGTATTTAAGAGAATTATCATTTTAAAGGTGTATCTCATGTAAAATGGTAAATTCACAAAATGCTCAGAGAGGGGAAATAACTTGATTTTTTTGATGACTACAGCTCCGCCCGAAAACTTGCCTTGGAGTGTGCCGATGAGACTTCCCCCGTTAGGGCTATCTTATGTTGCTGCGGCTCTTGAAAAAGCCGGTTTTAAAATAGAAATGCTTGACAATTACTTGCTCCAAAAACCAATTGACGATGTCAAGCAGATGATCAGCAGGCTTAATCCCGAGATAGTGGGAATAACTTGTAGCTCTGCATCATATCCACGATGTGTTGAAACAGCTAAGGCTGTTAAGGAGGCGTTGCCTTTCTGCAAAGTAGTAGTTGGGGGGTGGCATCCCTCGTATATGCCAGACAGCATGCTGCAACATCCAGAAATAGACTATGTTGTCATGGGCGAAGGAGAGCGCGCAATGACGGAGCTTGCAACCTGCATCACCAAGGGCGAAGACGCTGAAGCTGTTGCACAAATTGCCGGTGTTGCCTATAGGCATGAAGGAAAAATAGTGAAAACGACTCAGGAGTTCATCAAAGATTTGGATGAGGTTCCATTTCCGGCAAGGCATTTGTTGCCTATGCATCTTTACGAGAGAGAGATCCCCTTTTTGAAAGCAAAACCTTTTGACACCATGAACGTAGTGCGAGGTTGCCCGTTCAATTGTGCATACTGCGAGACTAGAAGATTGTGGGGGCAAATGTGTCGCGCCTTTAGTCCCCGAAGAGTTGTAGATGAAATCAAGCATATGGGAACAAACTATGGTACAAAAGGAATCTATTTTGTAGGTGACAATTTCACCATTAACAAAAAGAGAACAATAGAGCTATGTGAGCTGATAAGAAAGTCTAAACTGGATATTGAGTGGGTTTGTGACACCAGAGCCGACATGGTCTCGCGGGACCTGCTAAAGTCAATGAAAGAGGCTGGCTGTCGGACTATATGGTTTGGAGTGGAGTCAGGTTCCCCGCGCATTTTAGAAAAACTCAATAAAGGCATTACTAACGAGCAGACTAATCAAGCGTTTAAGCTTTGCAGGGAAGAGGGTATACAGATCGCGTGTTCATTCATATTGGGAATACCCGGTGAGACAGTCGAAGACATGAAAGTCACGTACAAGTTTGCCAAAAAACTGGATCCAGACTGGTGTCAATTTAACGTCTTCGTAGCGGTTCCCGGCAGCGGTCTATATGATGAAGTAATGCAGAAAGGTCTTTACGATCGCGAGGAAGGCTTTTTGGTTTACGTCAAAACCGAAGATTTCAATTATGAGTCGCTGCTGGAGATTCAAAAGCGATATCAATCTGACCTAGACTTGTCACCCAAAAGGATTCTTCGAAAAATGAGGCACGAGGGGTTTTGGACCGTTTTGAAAAAGGGCCCTAGATATCTTCGTCGTTTACTTTAATTGAAATTTATGTTTGGAGAAGTCAGTTTACAACTCTCTTTCAATCTTTGTTTTTCCTAATTGTATATTAATGGAAGCTACATATGTTTCAATTGCAATTAAAGCTGTGAAATCGAAAAATTGGGAGTTAAAAGGGCTGTGGTTATGAGCGAAGACCTTCGAGAAAGAATTCATGAGGCAAACGTTGCAGTCCATCGATTCGAGGCAGAATATTACGAGTTGCTTCACCCAGAAGTATATGGCAAGCAAGAGCAAAAAAGAATAGATATTATATTAAAGATGGTTGACAAACTCATAACTGATAATCGGAAAAGGGCTCTTGATTTTGGGGCGGGTACTGGAAATTTAACAGGCAAACTTCTCCGCATGAATTACACGGTAACTGCAATAGATATTTCTGCGGAAATGTGTATGATTTTGAAAAAAAGGTATAACGCTTACTTAAAGGCTAAAAAATTGTTTGTTCTTAACTCGCCGATAGAAGGTGTGAGTTTTGATAGAGGCGAATTTAATTTAATCACTTGTTATTCTGTGTTGCATCATTTACCGGATTATGTAGGCGCAATCCAAAGACTTTCCGTTTTTTTGAAAAAAGGAGGTATACTGTATCTAGATCATGAAGCGTCTCCATTTTATTGGAAGAGCGAATCACAAAATTTAGCGCGGTTTGTGAAGCATATATACTTCCATTCTAATCCTTCGCTCAACACTTTATACTTCCAGATTATGGGAGTAAACATCCCTCCGCTTGATTATACTTTATCGGATTATTGGCACAAGAAAGAGCATCCTTTAGACCATGAGGAAATAGAATGCGTATTTGAAAAGGAGAACTTTGATTTTTTCAAGCGAATAGACTATCACCTTACTGGAACATGGGTTTTGAATCCAATTTTTTATTTATACAAGCGTATTTGCAAACCTGAAATGAGTTTTTGGGTAGCCAAAAAGTAATGTAGATGTAACCTATCTGTTCGTTTTCCGATACTTATCCGAAATAGGCGATAACTCTTGAGATTAAGCCTTGTGCTTGAGTATGCCTCTCAAAGTTTTTACGAGCTTCAGATTTTCTTCAGCTGATCTAACAGTCACCCTAAAGTAGCTGTCATCAAGCCCAACAAAAGTGCTGCAGTCCCTAATGAGTGTACCTTCCTTAGCTATCTGTTCCTTCAGCATTGTGGACGTAAACTTTGGGTTCAGAATCTTCACGAGCAAAAAGTTTGTTTCTGACGGAAAAACACGTAATCCGCCGATTTCGCTGAGCATTTTTGCAAATTGTGCTCTTTCTTTTGCAATGGTACACTTGGTGTTCTCGATGAATTCAATATCTTTGAACGCTGCCAGAACCGCGTAGCCCGCCAAGCTGTTGATACTCCATGGTTGCCTAACAGTCTGAAGCGTATCTATGAGGCTTTTCGTTGCTATGCCATAGCCAAAGCGTATTCCTGGCATGCCGTAGAATTTTGTGACCGACCTAATCACGAAAAGGTTCTCGTACTTCTTCACGTAACCAACCATCGTAGTATCTTGGCCTTTCTTTGCGAATTCGATGTAATTCTCGTCGACGCTGACAATGACGCCCTTTTTGCGGCAGAAATCAACAAGGTCCAAAATCGTTTCCCTACTATAAAGTGTTCCCGAAGGACTATGCGGATTACAGATGAAAACTATTTGCGTATCCTCCGTCACTGCTTTCTTCACGCTTTCAACGTCTAGCGCAAAGTTGTCTGGCAATTTCACGAAAATTGGCTCACCGCCGACTCTCAACACTGCTTTCTCGTACTCAGTGAAAGACGGCACAGGAATGACGGCTTTGAAGCCGCAGGCGAAAGCATCTGCAATCATGTAGATAAGTTCTATCGAACCGTTTCCCAAAATGATGTTCGCCGCGTCAACACCGTGTCCCACGTACTTGGCGATTTCCGTCCTCAACTCTACAGGGTTCGGGTCCGGATAAAACCTTATCCGCTTAGCATATTGTTTTACGGCTTCTACTGCTTTGGGCGAAGGCCCGAGAAAATTGACGGGTCCGCTGAAGTCAAGCACTTTATCAAGCGGGATATTGAATTTCCTAGCAAAGCCCCATACATCTCCGCCGTGGCTCACAAACCGTTTTTGCTTACATGGATTCGCCAACTCTCTCCTCCTCCATTAGCTTAATTATTTCTTTTTCTATTTCCCGCTGTGCCCTGAAGTGGGCGTTATACATGTTTATGATCTTGTAGAGCCAGTAAACTATCCCCACGCCCAAAGTAACTATAGTTATCAAAACGTATTCTTTTATTGGTATTTTCTGCGGCATGAACATTCTTTCTGGAAACACGCTTGAAAGAATCATGTCTTGACGTTTTTCATGCTTAAGCAGGTCCTTTGACAGTAAGTATGTTATCACGAACGCTGGAATAACCAGAATGATGCTGGCAGTCCAAGCTTTCGCGTTCATCTCACGAAGGCTATACGCTGTTGTAGGCAGTTCCTTTCCCTGCTTCCTTAAGAAGGCTGCAATTTGCTTTTCCAAGTCAGACTCACGACGAAAATGCTTATTTCTAATGTCAATCAAGCGGTAGAACATAGGAAAAAAGGCTAACCCAAAAGTCGCTATTGATGCCAAAAACCACATGGAAAACCACGTTGTTATATCTGTTTTCGTTCTTCCTTGCATGACCGTTTCCATTCTACGCATCAATTTTGTGCCAGATAGTGTTCACAGCCAAAGTTTATAAATTCTTTCATTCAGCATCTTAATAAAATGGACAACTATGAAATGCTGATTTCCGTGGTTATTCCCCTATTTAACGAGGAGTTGACAATAGGCAACGTGATTGAACGCTTAACGGCAATCATGCAAAAAACCGGTTTCAAATATGAAATAATCGTCGTAGATGACTGTTCAACAGATAGATCGCTGGAAATATCAAAAAACCAAAACGCCAAAGTTTTCTCACTAAAAAAGCACATGGGGAAGGGCTACGCTTTAAGAGCTGGCTTCGCAAAAGCAAAGGGCGACATAGTAACTACAATAGATTCAGACGGCTCGCATCGCCCAGAGGAACTACCACGGTTGTTGACCCCAATATTGCAAAGTAAGGCGGATCTTGTCATTGGGTCCAGATATTTAAGCCAAAAACCAGTGGCAACCAAAAAACTAAACGCCGCTGGGGTTCGCCTCTTCAATTTTTTAATTAAAATTTTGACAAGAGCAGAGGTTTCTGATTCTCAATCGGGTTATCGCGTAATGAAATCTGTGGTCTTGAGGAATATGCGTTTAAAATCGGGTGAGTATGAGATAGAATCAGAGATGCTGGTGAAGACTGCCATACAGGGTTTCAGGGTCGTAGAAGTGCCGATAAGTTTCGAGCAGCGAACCTACGGAACATCCCGCTTGGACCCCATGGTTGATGGTTTCAAGATTCTTAAGTCAATAGTGTTGGCGTACATAAAGGGTGGCCGAGGATAATGGATGCTGTGTCTCCTCCTAAAGTTTCTATACTTGTGGCAACTTTCAATAGCGAACGAACAATTGACGAGTGCTTGAAGGCAATTTTTGAATTAAATTATCCAAAAGATTTTCTGGAAGTAATTATCGTCGATGGCTGCTCCAAGGATGAGACTGTGGAAATAGCCCAGAAATACCCAGTTAAAGTAGTTTCCGCACCTCTTAACGCTCCAGCCGCTTATAACTACGCAATGAAGATGGTGAGCAATGATGTTTTGGGATTTATCGATTCGGACGCGAAAGTGGAGAAAGAATGGCTAAACAAGCTTGTAACGCATTTGGGCGACCCTCAAGTGGCGGGGGTGAGCGGCAGCATCGAAACTTGGAACACAGAAAACGCTTGGGCAAGAAGCATCGGTTACGACCTCAAAAGTAGGTATGCCCGCCTGAAGAAATATGTTGTGCGCGTTGCGACTATGAACCTTTTGCTGAAAAAAAGCGTCATAGAGGAGGTTGGCGGTTTCGACAAGACTCTGCCGTCTCAGTATGATACTGACTTGGGGTTCAGAATAACAAGTAGAGGCTGCAAGATACTTTTTGAGCCGAGTGCCAAGTGCTACCATTTTAACAGGTCAACGGTTAGCGGTTATTTTCGGCAACAGTTACAGTATGGCAAGAACACTACTAAACTCTATTTAAAACACGGTAATTTGGCTAAAGGAGACGAAATCACCGATTTCGGCATGAACATTCAACCTTTTTTGGTACTTGCCTTAATAGCGTTTTCCCTTTTGGGGATACCAGAACCGCTGAGACCGTTATGGTACATTTCCGCTTCTATTCTGGTGCTTATGTTTGTTTATTACGTTATGTCCGCGGTCAGGCTTTCGGTTAAGTTCAAGGACGCTGCCGCTATGCGGATGGTTGTGCTTTATTTTGTGCGGGCCTTTGCTTGGTTTTCAGGCGCGGTCATCACTACGGTTAGGTTTCTGACAGGTGATAGAAGGTAGATAATATGGTTAAGGTGTGTTTTATCTCGCCGGAGTACCTGCCTCTTTCTGGTGGAACAGGTGCTTACGTTTATTATCTTTCTAACGAGCTCATGAAACATGGCAATTCGGCTTACATCGTTACGGGATATGACAAAAGTAGAGACGTGAAAGTGAATCAGCAGCATTATGTTTTTTTCCTTAAAACGCTTAAGGCTCCTGTTGTCAAGTCATTTCTGTTCGCGGCGTCTGCCTCTAGGAAATTAAGCAAAATCCGCGGCACTTTTCCCGTAGACATTACTCATGTTAATCTGCCGCTGGTTCCGAGTTTTGCTGTTCCTACAGGTTTCGGAAAAACGTTGATATCCACTGTTCACTCGACGTGGAAGGGCGAGGCAGAAGCGATTAAAGGCGAACCTTACAGCAGGCTCAATTCGAACGAAAAGTTTATGGTGAGCTTCAACTGGTTCCTGCGGCTTTTCGAAGAGAAAATGCTGGAGCGTTCGAACAAGGTAATTGCGGTGAGTGACTTTACGAGGAGAGAGCTTCTGCAATACTATAAGGTGAAGGAAGATAAGATTCGCGTGATCCACAACGGAGTTGATGTAGACAAGTTCAAGCCCGCAACCGACAAACTCAAAGCAAAAGCAGAGGTGGGCTTCAATCCTGAAGACAAAGCGATACTCTCTGTTGGCCGTTTGTACGCTCGGAAAGGTTTGTTTACCCTCATCGAAAGCATGGCGTTGGTCACGAGGAAATTCAAGAATGCCAAGTTCATAATCGCGGGAAAAGGCCTCAGCAACGAGATGAAAAAGCTGGTGAGCTATGCCGCGAAGCTCGGAGTAATAGACAACATAATTTTCACAGGATATTTTCCTGACAAGAAGTTGCCCCGGCTTTATCAAGCGGCAGACATTTTTGCTTTTTCCACGTTCTACGAGAACCTTCCCTTCGCAGTTTTGGAGGCATTGTCAACTGGCTTGCCTGTTGTGACGACGAATGTGGGCGGAATCCCTGAAATGATCGACAATGAAAAGAACGGGTTTTTGGTTCAACCTTTCAATTCTAGGGAATTGGCTGACAGAATTTTGTACTATCTGGAGCATCCGGCAGTGGCTTCTGAGATGGCGCTTTTCGCTCGCAAAACCATTGAGAACCAATTTGACTGGCGTTTCATCGTCAAGAAAGTGGTTAAGGTTTACGATGAAGCGTTGAGCTAGCTTGTTTCTATAGGTCTACCTCTGTACGCTATTGTTGCTTTTTGGAAAAGCTTCACAACACCCAACGAACAGAAAAACGCTTTCGTCAAAAACTCATGCTTATAAATCATCATCTGTGCTTTCACGGGCAAGTCTATTCGTGGTCGCTCAAACTTCCGCGCTACTTCAGGCACCTGCAAACCCTGCACGACTATCGCGTCATCATGCAGATTGGTTTTTCTGGCTATGTAGTTTAGATGGCTGATTTCTTCCATGTTTAAGCCCATAATTTTTGAGGCGATCACGTCGGTGGCTAACGCGCAGTTGCTAGTCAGCATTAGGTCCATT
>Ga0209427_10001803_pt1 | contig 24913 bp, 29 predicted proteins | sample DeeMarSWOR136_30_FD_187465 | JGI IMG/M metagenome (GOLD analysis project Ga0209427, IMG submission 187465) | Marine sediment microbial communities from White Oak River estuary, North Carolina - WOR-1-36_30 (SPAdes) (version 2) | ecosystem: Environmental > Aquatic > Marine > Intertidal zone >...
GCTTCAGAAGGTATCGCAGAGAGCTGATAGAGGTTGGAGATGCCCAGACCACGCTTGGCGTGGTTGGGAGTGTATTCCTTGAGGGTAAGGCAGACATCTTGGTAAGCTTGTCGATAGGAATCCCAATAGGGCTGATGTGCTCAGGGGGCGTGGGACTTTATCTCCAGTACTGGGGAATCCAGAACATACTTCCTGCAACTAGCCTCTTGCTTGGAGGTCTGCTAGTATTCGTTCTATTGATCTGGGTATTCGTGGATGTAAAGGCTAGGCGGGAGGCAAGGAGAGTTCTCCGGAATTACTTCTCGCATCGAGATGAGGAGATGCTCAGACTAGAACTTGTCAGACTGTATGAGGGTGACGAAACACAGAGAAAGGCATTCGATTTGATTGCTGGACGCGGGAGCAAGGCCAGCATAGTCGCACGGCGAATTCGCGACGGCGTGGTGGTCACTGAAAGTTAGATGCCTCTAACATTTATTAGGTTCGGAGGCGTTCCAATCGAGCGGCGCTGATGAAATGACCATCGAGATGGAGTTGTTTCCAGCACTTGAACTGGGACTATACAACGGCTGGATTCTGTTTGTGATACTTGTCGCCGCTGAGGGTCTGATGTTTTTACTATACCCCCGGGAGGTAGTGTCAAGACTAACAGACTTTGACAGGTCCAAATGGAGCACGAGCCAGAGGTTTTCCTTCGCCATTGGAAAGACGTTCTCGCTGATCTGTATCATACTAGTCGTTCTCACTCCACTGAAGCTGGGGACCCTTGGTCTTGGACTGGGCATCATCATATTTGCAATCGGTCTGGCAGGTCTTGCTGCATCAGTGGTCACATTCAAGAGGACTCCCTCAGACAGACCAGTCACCACTGGGCCCTATCGCTTCTCCCGACATCCTCAGCAAGTGTCATTATTCACCATATTCACAGGCATCTCAATTGCCATCGGATCATGGGTGGTATTCTTGGTCTTGATTCTCTCTCGGCTACTCAACAGTGCTGGAGATAGAGCCGAAGAACAGGCATGCCTAGCGTACTATGGCGATTCGTATCGGGAGTATATGGAACAAGTTCCACGTTATCTACTACTAGGTGGCAGAATCAAGAACCTCGACCATGAATCAAACTGAAGCACCGTGGCCAAGTGGACTTTCTCTGATGCGCATCGAACCTAATAGTGGACTCTCACCACGCCGAAATAGTAGACCAAGGCGGTGACGACAGTGATTCCCAAGAGCAGGACTACCGACTGCTGCATCCACAAAGGATGCATGTTGGTGACCAGTATGGCCCCCATGATGAGGAGTACGGTTTCAATAATCAGCAGGCCCCGAATCAGCAATCTATACTCGACAAGACTCATGGTTCAATGTTCTCCAGTCGCTTATTGATTTCTCTTACAAGAAGGCTCCAGAACAAGATATCAACCAACCGACAAGTATCTTATCTTGGATTGCGGCCATTGGACTGACATGCGGATAGACAACTACCGGTTCGGCAGCATCATAGTTGATGGCCGAGAATACAAGAATGATGTCATCATCCTCTCCGACCATATCGAGAGTGATTGGTGGCGGAGGAGTGGGCATGAGCTCTGTGTGGAGGACCTCGCCTCTGTTCTTGAATTCGGTCCGCGGATGCTGATTGTGGGGACTGGTCACAATGGCAGAATGAAGGTACTGGATGAAACGGCAGACAGATTGAGGGAGATTGGCTGCGAACTGGTAGTGAAGAAGAGCAAGGAGGCCTGTGAGGTCTACAACGCACGCAGAGATGAGGATAGAGTCGTTGCCTGCCTTCATCTGACATGCTAGATGATGAAACAAGAAGAGAGTGAACAGGCGCCGTCTATTGATGTACAGACAGCGACCAGTACCGGCCGCTGTCTGTTTCAGTCTTTGTGATTCTTGTAGTCTTGATATCAACGATTGACCGGATTAGGGGACTCACTACATGAGACCTATTCCGGTAGCACTGTCAATGTGGGTTCGAATATGTACACCACGATTCTCTCACTGGGAGAGTCCGGGTCCTTGCAAGTCATAGTAGTACGAACGGTGTATGTTCCCGGCTCAAAGTAGTACGGTTCAAAGTATGCATACCACAGATACAAGGGCCCTTTGCTGTTCTCCTCGACCCAGGGGATCATATTACCGCGTCCTATCGCGTTACGTGACAGCTTAATCTCCATAGAGCCGATTTCCATTTCCACCTTCAGTGGTACTGGGAGCAACTCCCATTCATTGTACCCCTCTTCAACCCAATAGAACCAACCAACATAGACGAAGCTTGCATCTGATTCACAGATAGTGGCTCCGTATCTATGGTGGATATACATGGCATCTTCGTATGGTGGCGGTCCTACCGCGTCAACAGCGGCGATGAGGTTGAACCCCAACATGGCCAAGCCGAGTATTACCAATACCAAGACCTGAGACTTTCTCTTCATTCACATACCTCCTTTCTTACGAAAGACGATTTCTCCACACTTTACCAGAAGTCGGTACACATTGGACTTCATACCTTTCGAATTCGTTCTTCTCAAATCCTCTCCTCCTGTTTATACAGGGTGAATCAAAGGAACAAGGAAATCTTGGTACAAATGGGCCCGAAAGCAGGCCCGCAATAAAGTGCTTACGTCATTGGTAGAGTGTGTACTCATACTTTACATAATACGTAATACATAAGTCTTTCCATACCAAAGAAGTAGCAGCTTAGGACTGATTTCCTACAATCTTTGGGACATATGAGCTAAAATCAGTACACTCCCAAACACAGAGATACACACGTTGTGATACACACATCCTTCTAGCCGCGAAGTTCAATCGAGATGACAGCCAGATGATCGTAGAAGTGTCCCTCCTAATTGCCATCTATTCAATCTGGATACTGCTCCTAGTCAATGCAATGGTTTCAACAGAAGAGATCTCTCTCACCATTGCCACTCTGCCTTTCATTGTGACATTTCCTATTGCTCTACTTCTGGCAGTGGCGACGGAGGTATTTATCCCGGGCATTCTCGGGGTTGATATCCTCTTGACAGCTGTCATTGGAATACTACTCTTTGTGAGATGGGTGATGGCAATCGTTGGCGAGTAGTGGCTAACCAGAACTGCCCATTGATTCATATCTAGGCGCAAGCAACAGTGCAGAGAAGGTGGGTTGGTTTGACGGACGACAGTGAAACTCCTTGGCACGAGAACGACGAGATGTGGGAGCTGGCTAGTTCAGCCATGTTCGACGAAGCAAAGTTTGCGCAGGCAATTGAGGAGGTTGATGGTCTTACATCACTCCTAGACATTCAACCCGAAGAAGAAATCCTTGACCTCGGTTGTGGAATAGGAAGACACTCACTTGAGTTCGCCCGAAGAGGTTACAAGGTCGTAGGTGTAGACCGCACTAAATCCTTCTTGAAAAGAGCAAAGGCAAGCGCCGCCGATGAGAATCTGGAAATTGAATTCGTCCTGGAGGACATGAGATCGTTTCGCCGAGAGAGTGCCTTCGACGTCACCTTGAGCATGTTTACGTCCTTCGGCTACTTCGAGGACCCTGAAGATCAGATGAGAGTATTGAGGAACATTCACTTCTCTCTAAGACCAGGAGGAAGATTTGTCTATCAGTCGTTCGGCAAGGAAATACTCGCTAGGATATTCCGCCCGACGGACTGGTCCGAATACGAGAAGGGTTTCATTCTATACGACAGGAAGGCCGTCAATGATTGGTCTATGATGCACAATAAGTGGCATTTCATTGAGAGAGGAGGGAAGATTCGCACATGGGAGTTCAAACACTGGATATACTCAGCTGCAGAGTTCAAGAGCATGCTACTGAGCGCAGGCTTCTCAGAAGCTCGAGTCTATGGAAACCTAGACGGAAGTGCCTATGACAATGAGGCCGCTTTTATCATTGCAGTTGGCACAAAATGACAGCCATTGACACAGTCTAGGAGAATGAATCAGTTGTCCTGTTTGTTGCCCTTGCGCTTGAACTCGGTATACCCACATCTTCCGCACGCGAATCGGTCAAAATGCTCAGCCATGAACGTCCCTTTTTCACATCGTGGACATGTTCTCTTCAGGGCAGTTACTTCGCCTGTCTTCGGGTCTACTTTGTAGAGTCTGCTCCCCATCTATGATTCTCCCTCTTTCTTTGATTCGTGCCTCTTCAAGACGTATGGAATCTCTGCCTTCGTCATCAGTTCAGGGTCTGTGTATATCCTAGCAGTTCCCTCTGTCACTCCGATACCAAACTTGGTAACAAGGTTTCGAATCACCACAGTGGATGCATCAGCGTCGAAGTGAGCCACAATCTTCGCTTTCACATCCGCCCTGCTAGGAGTGGTTCCACCGATGTGTTCCACTCTGAACTCGATCTCTTTCCTAGCAAGAGGCTTGTTTTCCCTTTCCTGAAGAATCTCTACCTTCATCGGCATCACATGTGTTGGCTAGACCGGTTTCTAGCGTGGGTCAGCCATCCGACCTTGGGTTGTCTAAAAAAGGTTCCTAAACCCCCTATACGGCGATACTACTACTTGTCGCAAATCTCTCAATGCACGTAGAACCACTTCCCCAGTAAATCCAATCAAGTTTCCCACGAGGTACGGATACCTCACCACCTCTGATTCATATGGGGTCATATACCGGGCTTCAGACACGGATTATCGAGGTCAATCATATGACTCTTGGAGCTGAACCCAGTGCCGTTCCTGGGTGGACAAGGCTCCGATGTTTCACTTGTCCAACTTACAATGAGCGGTTGTCTAATAAAGCTGTGACTAGGATTCATTGACCCTATCGTACTTTCAAGGCGTACTTGCCTGGCTTATCGATATTGAGGCGATCTGCAATGTAGGAGGACTTCCTTGGGTCATCGTGGGGTTTACGCCCAGGAAGAATCACGACGATTCCTGTGTATGACGTGGACATGCTCGTGCCCCTACAGTTGGGACATTGGTCCTCAGTGGTCAAATAATGGCATGCTCGACAGGCTCTCAGTTTCGCCATGGAATTCCTCCGACACTATTTCTTCTTCTCTTTCTTTGGTTTCTCCCCACGAGCGCTTCTTACGTCGTCCTCTACCCAGGAGTGTTGAGGTCCAATCTTCCCAAGGAACGGTTGTCTCATGGTGAGGCCAAGTTTCCCGGATCTGTTTCCAGACTCAAAGCTGATAGATGTGATTCTTGCTCTCACCCTATCCCCCTCAGCGAGGGTTCTACCGGTCTCCTTACCTAGCAGAGCGTTACCCTTCGAGTCCTGTGTGATGAAATCGTCGCAGATTTGACTCACATGACACAGCCCATCAAGGGGTCCCATGCGAATGAAGGCGCCGAAGTCCATCAGTTCAACCACGTTGCCCTCTACGATTTCGCCTCTGATTGGCTTGAAGACAAGAACTTGATAGGAGACAGAGTGATAGGTTGCACCATCTCCAGGCATGAGCCGGCCCTGACCTATCTCGTCTATGCCAATCACAGCTATCATGAGTCCTATGTCCCTGTCTAGGACATTCTCATGCTGTTTGCGCAAATGAACCATCGCGGCTTCTTCTATTGGTGCTCCAAACTCCTTTGGGGGAATCCGGACAACATCCCTTACTGTTACCACTGAGTACAATTACAGTCGCTCCTTGCCTGACAGGACAATCTTAGAACAATCAGACCATAAGTCGAACTACGCTGGTCTGGACCCGACGGCTCAGCGGTGCTTCAATTTGAAAACCATAAAAACATTGTGAATAGGACTCATGCCAAGGTGCCTTCAACCTTCAGTTGTTTTCTTCCACGGAGGTATAGAACCGGGACTCCGCGTTCTCTTGCCCGATTGCGCAGCTCTTTGTCGTTAGTGGCCAAGACTCCTTGAACCTGGACTGCATATTCCAGAAGCTGATTGTCGACGGGCAACTCAGAGATGGACTCCTCAATTCGAACAGTTCTACATCTGCTGGCCAAGTCCTTGGCAATCCTGAAGGCGAGCTTGTCACTACCCCCCTTGGAATCACTGGCTCCTGCTTCAATCTCGCTAGCAACTGACGGTAATATCACAAACTCGAATCTTCGCTCTAGTACCCTCTCTGCCTCGGCGAATATGTCCACGCTGAACTGAGCAGGTATCGTCATGAAGTTCGTATCAACAACGACAGGTAGCACCACTTTACTCACTAACTAGTTTCAGATTTGTGCGTGTCCAACGAGTCGCCATTTACTCTCTACTCTACGACCGATTGCAACGCGCTGGTCCTTCTCTATGGCTACAGGCCTCTTAAGCTCAAGCTCAATCTCGTTTCCATGAAGTCTAGTAACGACCCCTACAGTGGCAGCAGTTCCAACCACAAGCATGAGCGGCTCATTTAGTCTGAGGTTTCCTACTTCTTTCTCCGACTCCATGCCAACGACCCTCTCCATGAGTATGGGCGTGACCATAATCTTGTCAATAGTCTTGGGCATCTTCCCGACCCTACCAATGACACTTCCGACTAGACGGTCTGCACGGGTAGAAGCTGGATCTAGCGCTGTTCCAACACCGATAAGACCACCCGGACGCGCTTCCTTCAGGTCGTTCCCGCTACCAGAGAGGAGAGTCACGATTTTCGCCCTTATCGACTTGAATCCCTTGTCTGTCCTCACCCCGGGAGCAATCTCAATCTCGTCCCCAACCTTCAGCACGCCGCGTACGATTGAGCCGCCAACCACACCTCCTTTCAGCTGGTCTGGGAGGGTGCCGGGTCTGTTAATGTCAAAGGATCTCGCTACAAACATCTTTGGATTCGCGGCCTCATCTCTCTCAGGAGTCGGGATTACCTCCTGTATTCTTTGAATGAGAAGGTCCGTATTGGCTCCGAAGACCGCTGAGACCGGCACGATGGGCGCATTCTCAGCGGTGGTGCCTTTGACAAAGTTCTTGATCTGTCTGTAGTGTTTGACAGCCTCCTCCTTTGACACGAGCTCTATCTTGTTCTGCACGATTATTATGTTCTTGACACCGATGATCTCAAGGGCCCGAAGGTGTTCAGAGGTCTGCGGCATTGGACAGGGTTCGTTGGCGGCAATCACAAGTATTGCGCCATCCATGAGGCTGGCACCACTAAGGCAGGTTGCCATCAATGACTCGTGGCCTGGACTGTCAACGAAGGATATCTCTCTCAATACCTCCAGTTTGCCTCCACACTTCGTGCACGTTTCATCCTTTGACAGGTGCGAAGTTGTGTACGCTTCTGGTTCGGAACAACTGGTGCATTTCATTAGAGTCGTCGCCGCGTATCCGAGTCTGATTGAGATTCCTCGGCGTACCTCATCCGAGTGGCGGTCAGTCCATTCGCCAGTAAGGTACTCAACAAGTGTGGTCTTTCCGTGGTCTACGTGGCCTAATGTACCAATGCTTACCTCTGACTGTCCTTCGTACACATAGGGGGTCTCCATGGCATCTATGTCGTGTAAAAGATGCATCTGATGACGTTTAAGAAGTCTGTGGTTGCCCCACTGAATCTGCCGCGAAAACGGCCAGAAAACTCGAAGAAACGCTCAAATCAGCTATGCGCTCTGCATGACAAGTTCTTCGAGCGAAGTGCTGCCTCTCTCTTCAATTCTCATGTTAACTTGAAGGATGTCAGGGCTCAGCTCGTTCCCTCGAACAGTCTTTCTCTTCGCAATGCCCTTCCTCTTTGGTCTGAAACCAGGGGTTCCGCGAATCAAGATCCTCTTCTTGCCACTACCATGCACATCAGGGCGGATTGGAAAGCCCGACTTGTCGCTTCCGCCCGTTATTCTTAGCTTGTAACCAGGCAGTCCAAGTACGTCGCCCTCTACAATCTCCCCCACGCGCCTACCAACTAATGCGTTGGTCTTTGCGTCGTCTAACTCGTATTGAATTGCTTTCCCTTCTTCGGGGTCTGAGATCACTAGCTTGAACGGCAATTATCGAACCGCCTGCTTGGAATTGGTTTGCTGGTCCAATGTCTGGACGCAGGCGGTAGCCAAAGTTAATCACTTTATGAGGATTGTGGTCCAGCTTAGGGTCTGATGCACAGCAGTCTCACAGAATCCCATTGGCCGAGTACGCAACCATTATAACATCTCCATCTTCCTGACCCAGCCAACTATCCACCCCTCTGGACTTGAATGGCCATGGACCCTGTCACTATTCTCTTACTCATAGTAGGCTTCTGGGCGGTAATCTACATCGTTTCACGTATGATAGGCACTGAGAGACTGAATGAGAAGGGCATAGATACAGGCACACCACTCTTCCTGATGATTAGGACAGAACGATTGAACGCCTTCCTCACACGAATGGGGAAGAAGTTCCCCCGAGCATTCTGGAATGTTGGTATTGTAGTGGCATTTGGTGGAATGATATTCGGTTTCTACATATTCGCCGACAACTTTCTCAAGTTCTTCATCACACCTGCTGAGGCTGGGGGAGTTGTGCCGATAATTCCTGGAGTCACTATCTCCGGACTGCCAATGGTGTATATGCTCATCGGCCTTGCTGTGACACTGATTACACACGAGTTTGCGCATGGTCTGGCCTCATCCAAGGATGAAGTCCCCATCAAGAGCTCAGGAATCCTCATCTTCCTTGTAATCTTTGGTGCATTTGTCGAGCCCGACGATGAGGTCTTTGAGAAAGAGGTGGGTCCAAGGACCAGAATGCGTCTTTTCGCTGCTGGATCATATGCCAATCTCATCACAGCATTTGTGGTATTCCTGCTGATGATGAACTTCAACCCTATGATGTCGATTGCGTTCAACCAGCCGAACGGAGCCTACATCTATGAGACGGTATCTGGTACCCCAGGGGCCGAGGCACTCCAGATTGGTGACGTGATTGTGGGCCTGAATGATACTGACATCAACAACTGGACTGATGTCGGGACATTCATGGCTAACACCACCGCAGGTTCTCAGGTGACGATACACACACTAGACGGTTCTCCAGTGGCCGTTGTGCTAGCAGCGAATCCAAACAACGCGACTCTAGGGTACATAGGGGTTCTAGGGGCTGACCATTGGGAACCTAAACCTGGTTGGGACCTGTTTCTAAGTCCACTCTTTGTGCTTCATGTGCAGCAGATCTTACTCTGGACTTGGATAGTCCTTGTGTCTGTGGGCTTACTCAATCTCCTACCAGTGCCCGCCCTAGATGGGGACAGGATACTCAAGAATGCGCTCAGTCTAGTCACAGACGACGAGAAGAAGATCAAATATGTCATGTGGCCCCTTCGAATTGCATCACTTGTGATTGTACTAGGAAGCATTGTGCTCAGCCTGTACTTGGGCAAGGGCATCTTCGGCTAGTTGGGCACTATCACTCCGTGTGGGACCTAATAAGGCATCATTTGTACAACTCGATGATGTATCATGATTACCCCAGAGATTGGCACAATACATGACGTTCGTGAGAAGGCCCGCAGAGCACTCACTGATTACCTGACGATGTTCCTTCCAGGATCTTGGACGGAACCCCTTGCCAGACTGAAGCTTCTTCTCCAGTCAGATTCTGACGTTGACTGGGAGGCACTCAAGGGACACGCACTCATACTCTTCGATGAGAAACGCCTGTCGAACGACAGAGTGGAATGCCTGGCACGCGTCGAGCGTCTTAGTGACGCATTCAGAGATGTTCACAAGACTCTCTCGCCAGCAGATTGGCACAAGGCAGTCGATGATATCGTCTACGCAGCTAACTTCAGAGTTTCAAAGGCCTCACTCCAAACGACACGACTGCAGATCATGGACGAAAAGAGTGGGAAAGAGCCAAAGAAAGCACAGAAGTAGAGTTGGCCCTGCCAAGAGTGATCCTCCTGAGAGTATGACGGAGCAGTGACAGACATCTTCCTCACCGGCATAATGGTAGCCTTTAACTGCACATCATATCAGGAGCCGGACGGAGTATCTGTTACATGTCCATCGAGTGCTCGAAGTGTGGCAAGCCCGCTGTCTACCTACGAAGATATACTGCAGAACAGCTGTGCAGGAAATGCTTCATCACCACTACAATACAGAGAGTACGGCGTACAATCAATCGAGAGAAGATGCTTCGTGATGATGACCGGATTATAGTTGCCATATCTGGTGGAAAAGACAGTGCCGTGCTTCTTGATGTTCTCTGTCGCATAGAGGAGGACTTCCCAAAGGCCGAACTGATACCTCTCACAATCGATGAGGGCATTCGTGGTTATCGGGATGAGGCGCTTAAAGCCGCGAGAGAGCTGGCTTCGGGCCTGCAACTAAAGCTGGAGGTCAGAACGTTCAATGACCTCTTTGGCCATCCACTGGATGACATTGTCAAGATGCGTGACGAGAATTCGCTCGGTGCCTGTTCTTATTGCGGTGTACTGAGAAGGCGTGCACTAAACACTGCAGCAAGAGAGCTACGTGCGGATGTTGTTGTGACCGGTCACAATCTGGATGATGAGGCACAGACCGCAATGATGAACATGATGCGTGGTGACAGCCAGAGAATTGCTCGAACGAACCGGTCGCGCACACAGCCGATGGAAGGCCTGATACCGCGGGTGAAACCCATCAAAGAGCTCTCAGAACGAGATATCGTAGCCTACACACATCAGCTAGCCCTACCATACCATGATGTTCCCTGTCCGTATGCAGTAGAGGCATTCCGAAACGATCTGCGCTCGTTTCTGAATGAAATGGAGCATAAACGTCCAGGCACTCTCCTTGCAATATTGCGTTCGGCCGAAGCCATAGTCCAGGCATTTGAACAGAGCACCCCCTACAATGAATTACTGAATTGTGAGAGATGCGGAGCTCCCTCTTCACGTAAGATCTGCAAAGTCTGCTCCCTGCTTGCTGACTTGGAGGCCGCTTGAGATGGCAAAACGACCCGAAACACTACATGAGTCAAGGAAGGTCGTTTATGACCAGAGTCACTGGGCAAGGCTAGAGGAACTGCGCGAGAGAGCAAAGGATGTGATGAGCCGTCTCGAACCAGCAGGGATAGCCACGTTCGTGTATGGTTCTCTAGCACGCGGAGATATCAGCAAGTCTTCAGATATCGATCTGATAGTTCTCCATCCCATCTCCAGCTACAAGCTGGAGGTAATCCTGGGCAAGGGGGTGCGCCGGGAAGTCGTGCAGGCTACACCCTCAACGGTTCTCAAGGGACATATGCATCTGGACAACGAGGTGGTTGTGACGTTCCCTCTCTTCAAGCTAATGCCAAGAGAGGAGGAGTTCTATCGATGGAGTGGAACAGTCACTCTCGAACAGATTCAGACTAAGACTAGAGTTCCAGGTGTAGACAAGAGGCTGATACTGATTGAACCGACTGACGACGGTCATGTCGAGCACGGAGTCATTGGCTACGAACACATGATTGCCAAGAAGCTGGGTGTGAGCCCTGGAATCGTACAGGAACGAGTACGAGTGTTGACTCGCCGTGATACTGTGGGTCGGACCGGAGTATACCTCACAAGGGTTCTTTCGGAAGATGAGAGTTTTGAGGTCGTAGCGAAGAACCTAAAGGACAGTGACCCTGCGATACGCCGCACAATTGGCCGACGTGAGAACTAGAGGTGCGAAATTGGTACGAACAGTCCAAGAGGTCGAAGGAGAATCGCTACTGGTTGGCGAGATGCCAGAAGGGTGCAGGCTCTGTGCAAATGGTTCAAAGATGGTCCTCTTCGTGACCGGTCTCTGTGATAGCGGCTGTTTCTACTGTCCACTCTCACAGGAGAAGTCCAACGAAGACGTGATCTACGCCGATGAGATGATTGTCAGCAATGAAGGGGACATTCTTGCCGAGGCCGAGTCAATAGGTGCTGAGGGTGCAGGGTTCAGCGGAGGAGATCCTCTTTGTGTGCTTGAAAGAACTCTGGATTACTTGGCTCTTCTAAAGAGTAACCATGGAGAGCAGTTCCATATTCATCTATACACCTCTCAGGCAGATGTTGAAAGGGAAGTCCTCGAGCAACTTCGCGATGCCGGACTGGATGAGATCAGGTTTCACCCCATGAGTGACGATTGGTCTGGCGTAGAGGCTGCTATCGAACTTGGTATGAGAGTGGGGATAGAGGTTCCTGCAATCCCCGGAGAACGAGACAGTCTGGTAACGGTAGCCAAGAGGGCGGAAGAGATGGGCGTGTCGTTCCTCAACATCAACGAGCTGGAGAGCAGTGAAACGAATTTCGACTCTCTTCTGTCACACGGACTCAAGCTCAGGAGCACAGACTCATCGGCAATACTGGGCAGTGCGGAACTGGCAAGAGAGGTTATTGAATGGGCCTCTGAGAACCTAGAGACTCTGTCAGTCCATTACTGCTCTGCTAGATTCAAGGACTCTGTCCAGATGAAGAACAGGCTGCAAAGACGTATAGAGAGGACAATTCGCGAGTTTGAGGTGCCTGCTGACGATGAACCACTTGTCATCTTGGGGCTGATTCGAGCCCCTCATGGGTCTGAGTTGAGTCTTGACGAGCTAGAAGCCATCCAAGACACCTTGGAAGGGGACTTTGATGTTCCATTGGACCTCATGCATGTAGACATGCTAAGAAGCCGGATTGAGATTGCGGGTTGGATACTGACTGAGATTGCAGAAGAACTGAAAGGAAGACTCACCAAAGTCGGTATCACCCACGAACTGGGAATAGTTGTTGAGTATCCGTCTTGGGATAGGCTTCAGACACAGTTTGACCCACTGTGACTACTGCTCGACCCTGAATCTCAGGACTGCAGCGATGCCACCGATGCTCTGTAGTTGGTCGCCTGCAGGATGGTCAGTGGACACAATGTGAAACGCACCACGCGTCTTCTCTGCGCTCCTTATCAGGCTGTCAATCTTGCGCCGCTGCTGTTCGTCGCCTTCACGCAGTTTCCTGTCGGTTATCAACAGGTGCTCGACAGCACCATATTGCACGGCCTTTGCGACCTGATCATCACCGTACGTCGCTAGACCATCATCCTTGGCGATATGTTCAATGACGCTTTCTATGAGCTGCGTTTCCTTCTCTAGCTTCAGACTCTCGATTGCCTTTGAGATTACCCCTCTGAAGAGAATCTCCTTCGCTCCAGGAACACCAATTGAGTTCGTACTCTCAACAATCACTGATGGTAGATCTTTCAAACCTGCGCTGTGAAGATACTCATTGAAGTGGTCCTTGACGAATCCCGGGCCTGCAATGACTACGAGTCCAATCTCGTTCTGTTCTAATTGTGAACGTACTGCGAGGACCACCTGGGAGAAGAAGTCACGCATCGATGCATCATAGGACTTCTGGTCGCCCCTTTTCCGGGATATGGCAGTCCGCACACGCACTGCCTCCCGAATCCCAAAGTCCGCAACCAGAAAGAGTTCTGCGAGGCCATCTTCGATAGTGACGAGCAGCGTGACAGGTCGCTGTTCAGCCTTCTCGGCCTCCTTCAGACGCTCAAGCATGTATCTCGGCCAATGGTCCTTGATGATCGTCAGCGTGTGTCCCGGTTCGACATTGAAGGTGTGATGTGATCCCAAGCTGACCATGTCACTAGGCCCTTCCAGAATAACTCCCTTGACCCTCACGCGCTTTGAGAATGCATGGAAAGCAACATCCTCCACTTTGAGCTTGAGAGTCATCGGCTTGCGAACGCTATCCTGTTTTCTTGCGTCCTCATCTCCCACCTTGACTCTTCTGGTAGTTCTCGAGACTACAGTGTCACTCGGTCCAACTACGTTGTATAGGTGCCAGAGGTCATCGAGAGTTTCAATCTTGATGACGATTCTTCCACCTTTCATATCTCGTTTGAGTACCTTCAAGGCGACACCATCAGGAAAACATTGGTTTCAGAAGAAATAGTCTCCGTAGTTCTTGGAAGATAGTTGTTCTCTCGTTGCGCTAGGAAGGTGACTACCGTCCATTTCAATCCCTCTGCTCAGTGTTTCCGCCCGTTCTACATGTTCAGGTAGAACTAGCTCGGCCCTCTCCTGTACTGCCAAATCACCTGCAATCCTGATTAACCCTCCCAGCTCTCGGAGCCTCAGAGTGAATGCATTACGCTCTCCATCGAATCTCTGGGCCATTCTCTGTGCAGTCTGTAAGACCTTCTGAGCGGATTCAGTAGCAAGATGCGGTATCTTGCCGTCCTCCACTACTGTCTGGGTCATGAATCGTACGAGGGCATTGGCATTTTCAGTTGTCTTCTCCATCCACGAGTTGAGCATCACCTCATATCCATAGCCGCGTATTCGTGACCTCAGCGGAGGAAGTATCTTGAGCAAATCTTCAAGATTGCAGGCAGCAAACAGGATGAAGTCACACGGCACATCATCCACACGCACAGCCGCACCTGAGCTGCTTGGGTTGTGGCCCACGATTGGATAGAAGCCATCTTGCATTGCAGTGAGAAGGTGTTTCTGGTGGGTTCCCAGGGCCGATATCTCATCAATGTAGAGGATTCCCTCATGCGCCTCATGGATGGCTCCCGGAACGACCTTTGAGTAGGGTGCTGTTCCCAATGGCTCTGTATTTCCATAAGGATCATGCTTCACATCACCGAGAAGCTCTACTGGGCTTGCCCCGCTCACTCTAATGAATCTTGAAGAATTCTGCGAGATCAGAATAAGGTCTGGGTACTCCTGATTGCGTGAAACTATGGGCTCCATTCCGTCACTACGATGGCATACCACCTTTATCGTATCCTCACCGATTCTGTCGTAAGTAATAGTGTGAGGAGTGCCCTCAATCTCTTCGCGTCTAGTGATACTCCTAAGTGCCGGTTCTTTCATGACATCTAAGGTTCGGAAGAGTCCAGAGAAGGATGCATATTCCTCTGCTCCCTCTGCAGTCCATTCACATCTTTTCGGCGAATCACACTCCATGCAGACGTATTGACTTGGCAGAGAGTAGCTTCCACACCTTGAACAGCGATATCCCATTCGCACACCGATATCAAAAGGAAGGTCATCAGGCCTGACGTAGACCGTATCGGGTATGTCCTCTGGTTCTTCCTCCTTACGTTGGCCTCTTTTCCTGACGATGACCTTTGGTCGATTGGGTTGAGATGGATTGTGGCTTATGAGAATCTGTTCCTGGGGCTCTGGAAGAAGAGTATAGGCCTCCTTCGCAATGAGAGACTTTCCAGTTCCAGGAGGTCCACATAGCAATACATGTCTTCGTTGCTCTACCGCAGAACGCACTACAGCGACAGCATGTTTTTGACCAACAACCTTCTCAAATGGCTCATCTGAGATTGGTACTTCTGCTGTCGATTCTATATCATCCATAATCGCATCTGAGTTATCGAGCTTCAAGTCTCTCGTAAGCCCGTTCCGGCCCAAATATGAAACTGTGAGTATTACTGGACTCTAGCCTCTCACTGTTTACTGACCCAGTTCATCAAACGTGAGAATCCCTAGACCTGGCGGTCGCTTCTCGATGTCTGCGACTGCCGCTCCAATGAGGAGTCTCGCTTTCTTGGCGCTGGCCATGTCTACTAGACGCTGTGTTACCACTCCATCCAGAACTATAGCATCGGCTTCATCAAGACCCTCGAGAGTCTTAGCCAACTCAGCAACGCCACACTCAACTATGACCTTCTTTTTCGAGTCGAATATGGTGGCCTTGAAGGCCTCCTTAATCTCGGCTATCTTCTCGATGTAGACATCGTCCACACTCTCCCGCACCATTCGTGGGCTTGCTCTCGGTTTCCTGTCTACCGGAGCCTCAACTCTTCTTGGCTTGGGTTCCCGTCTGGTCTTGGTAGGTCGTTTCTTGGCTTCGCGTGGCTTTCTACCACTTACCAGAGCCAGTGCTTGGTCTGCTGGAATCTGTGCCTGGAGGGCCTTCATAACTTCTCGTCTAGTCAGTTCCTCGACTTCCTTACCTTCAGGAGCTCTCGCGATGTAGTCAACCCTGGCCACTTGCATGAGTTCTCTCAGAATCAGGTCGCCGCCTCTGTCCCCATCAAGAAATGCTATGACCTTCTTCTTCGATTTCCTAGTTAGATCAGTTATCGTCCTTGGAACACGAGTGCCTTCTACGGCGATTGTGTTGTTGATGCCGCATTTCATCAGGTTGAGCACGTCGGCTCTACCCTCGACGATTATTATCTCGTCACTGCTAGTGAGCTCGGGACCTGCAGGCAGTTTGTCTGCGCCATACTTGGTTATGGGTCCTTTTCGCGCTCTTGTGACAGCAGTCGTAATCTCTCCTGCTCCGGGTGCGATCTCCTCCTCCCACCCCTTCAGGATACTAATCGCTCTGCTTACAACCTTTCGACGCTTTGCTCCTCGAATATCCTCTACCTTCTCAATAGTGACCTTCGCTGTGCAAGGCCCAACTCTGTCGACAGTTTCGATAGATGCAGCAAGAATCGCTGTTGCAGTCTTGTTCAGGGAAACTGGAATGACAATCTCGCCTTTGCTAGTTCCACCCTTTGACGTAATTGCAATCTGGAGTCTTCCAATGCGCCCTGTGCGCTGAAGTTCTCTAATGTCTAGGTCCTCGCCCAAGAGACCCTCTGTCTGTCCGAACAATGCTCCCACGACGTCTGGCTTGTCAACTACTCCGTCAACCTCAATCTTGGCTCTTATCACGTATTTTGCAGTACTTGAATCAAAGTCTGTTCCCAATGATGGTGTCTCCTATGACGTAGTGCCACGTGCCATCTCATGTCATTCTGACACAGCTCTTCGTTATTTGACTCGTCACGTGCTTGGAGCTATCTCCCATCTCTTGATTTTCGACCAGTGATATACCAGCTGAGTCTGACTATGAGTCTGTCCTATGCATTCGTAATGATAATCCTGTGATTCTGATGATTTGATGAATGATAAGTGTCCGAAGACATTAGCGACGGCTTCTCGGTGACCCGTTAAGATTTGGTCAGCGAACCCGTGGCTCATGATATGATGATTTGATAATTGCAAAGTGCGCCTGAATCCTGTTCAGCGCTGCCTTACAAGCTCAGTTTGGGAGTGTGCCGTATTTGAACATGTCGTTAGCGCCCTTTCGTCACGGGTAGCACTCTATTACGGCAGCCAAGTGATTCTTGTTAGGCGCCAATTGACAAGCCTAATAACGATTCGTTCAGATATTGTACCGTTCAGGAGAAACGGCCCGTTCACGAGGGCGCACTGAGGTTCTGCCTGTGAGGTGTTGCGCAAGGAACGGGTGACAGCCTGGACTGGTGCTTGTCAAGAACCAATAGGACGAGCCACAACGGACTCACAAGATGGGGACGATGTCCTTAGATGAAGCGTGGGTCACCCAGGTCTCGTACATTGACAGGCAGGTCGGTGCCACCAATGCCCATCACGAGACAACTCAGCAGAGCCGGATGATATTCCGATGCTGTGAAGCTGGGAGTTAGTGGTATGGGGCACAGGCATCGGCCACTTCATCTTGTTTTTACCAACTCAGACAATCAAGCTCAATGAGTACACAAGACGCACTCAATCGACTATGTTTGCGCAAGTGTGTCTTCATTGGTCCTACGGAAACTAGGCAGTAGCTTTCCAGATTGTTTCATGTACTCAAGATACTCTTCACCAAACTCATCTATCATCATCTGTTCTTCTCTTGGAATCCTCTTGTAATTGACCCAGATTGAGAACCCGAAGAAGACCAAGACAAGGAGGTCTAACGAAATCAGAATCAATCCCGCCGTGTAGATGAAGATTCCCAAATACATGGGATGTCTTACTCTCTTGTAGGGTCCACTAGTGACTAGTCTGTGATTCTCCTGCAGTTCCAGCGCGATTGACCACTGCGTATCGAGGTGCCTGTGGACCCAAGCCAAGTAGAAGAGTGGAGCAATTCCCATTACTATTCCGAGCCATTGAACCCACTCACCAAGAGGAAGTCGTGTCCATGTCCACCAAGGCGGCGCCAAGAGATAGAGAACAAGCCCTATTCCTCCTATCGCAGTCACGACAGCTGTAAGAATCATGAAGGATTTGCCCTCCTCCTCCATCGCTGTATTCAGTTTCTCCTTGATTCCTACAAGACTATCGTGAGTCTTTGTCTTTCGACCATAGTACCCCCTGACAATTCCCAGACATACCCAGAGAAGAACGAATGAGATCCGAAAGAAGAAACTCATCTCCATTGCCATCACCTGCTGTGATGCCAAGATGGCATCCTGAATATGGTCGGTTCAATTGTTAGATGCGTCTAACTTTCATAAGTCTTCTCAAGTGCGCTTTCGTGTCAGCGGCCAGAGAACAATCAACAGACCAATTCCAATCCATATTATGGTCCACGACACCCTGAATGCTAGGTTTCCGACGATGAAGGCGTAGATGAAGGTGTCCACAGGGTTGAGTGGTGTTTCGGTCCAGTCTGGAATGCCCGGCGCTAGAGGATCACGGGGGAAAGGAAAGAGTGCGCAACGAGAGTTCGGCCAAGTGAGCCCGGTTTCCACATCACCTTCCACAAACTGAGATACATACTCTATTCTATCAAGGTATGCATTCGACTGATAGATGACAAGGGCTACAAGAAGGAGTGCCAGTAGCGAAATCGGGCGGAATCTTGTCTGAGTTCGTTCTGTACTCGCTACGGTAGTGTGCGCAGTCATTCTTCCCATTGGACCCCACACCTTCTGCAAGAATAGACGAAACGGGCCCTTATGCCGAATGACCCCGGATGCATCTCTCTACCAATCTCTTCGCTGCCACATCTAGGACACTTCAGTCTGCTCTCTCCGTGAATCAGACCATCCCATCTTCGTGATTCAATTGGTCGTCCGACTAGGAAATCGACTTTCTTCTGCCACCACTTGTCTGGCTCAGCTTCATCATCGAAAGGAGTCTTGGGCACAGGGTATGGTGTCATCCATAGAAACACTGACGCTCCGAAGAGCATCAAGGGAGTCGGAATCATCACAAGCGGGCCCCAGTAGCCTGGCATGGAGAGTGTGAATGCAATCATGAACCCTGTCCAAACCATCTCGGCTAGAAGACCCAGCAGGAATGTCCTCATCCGTGTGCTTCTCCCTCGATAGTAGCGAACCATTTGATAGACGAACACCACACGCCAGACTGTGAAAGGCAGAGGACCCCATAGCATTATGCCCTCCATGAATTGAAACCAACGCCCTGAAACCATCCAAGTCATGGCTTGTATCGTCACATACCAATCCGTCACTCGAAATTGGACTACCACAATCAGAGGGGCAAAGAGAGCAAGCGCACCTACAATTGAACACACAACCCTGAGATCAACCGGAATTGGAACGGAATCAGACCCCACGTTTCCGTGTGACAGACTACTCGCCTCCATCTTCCTTCACCACAGGCGCAGTGCCATCTTGCGATTGGTCTTCTACTGCGGCTTGCTTTGGTGGGATGCCTTCAGTTTCGGTGTCCTGTTCCCACCACTTCTCTGGTTCGGTTTGGTCATCAAAAGGGGTCTTTGGTACAGGGTACGGTGTCATCCATAAGAAGACCGAAGCTCCCACAAGCATCAGGGGTGTGGGAATGGTCAGAAGAGGACCCCAATATCCTGGAAATATCAAGTAGTAGATTACAAGATCTGCAGTCACCATAATCATCTCAGCCACGACAGCCAGCAGAAATGTCGTCCTGCGTGTGCTTCTCCCTTGATAGTAGCGATACATCTGATACACGAGCGCAGCTCGCCAGACCGTGAAAGGGACGGTCCCCATGATCATATAGTCCACCATGAAAGTGAGCCACCAGTACGAGTCGCTACGAGTGAATCTCCACGTCATGGCATCAAGTATGAAGGTTCCCTGGTCCAGCTGAAGCACAAGCATGTAGGGTGCAAACAGAGCAAGTGCACCAATCATGAAAGCTACGACTCGGAGGTCGACCGGGACTCTGCCCAATTCTGGCCTGGTGGTTTCTTCAGTCACGGGCTCTTCTTCAAGAGCACGCTCCTGGACCTGTGTATCCTCGGAAGGAAGAGATTCCACCTCTTCAGTCGAATCTGGTGAAGGCAAGTGTTCAGTTTCAGAGTCAGTGATGATGCGCTGTCTTCTCCTGAGAACGACGATCAGGCCAAGGACGCCAAGTGGGATGAAAGCTACTACAAATGGATTCGTGAGAACTCTCACAATACCAAGTGTGGGGTCATACTCATTCTCTACCCTGAAATCAACGACCATGTGTCGTTCGTTGTACGATACGTCTTTCACTACTATCGAGATGTAGTAAGTGCCATTCTCCATCTGCGTTGTATTGAGATTGAACGAGATGGAGTCGCTATCCATGTCCCGGACATCGCGCGTTATTGGGTCGAACGAGTTGGGATAGCTTGAGGCGGCGATTGTGTACGCTATTGAGTAGACCTTGAATCTATCAGTAGCGGTGATCGTGATCTCACACGGTCCTGAAACCACATCGTTGTTCTTGATGCTGCATTCTATCGTTGGTGCTGTCAAGTCTATGTGAAAGTTCACCTTCACTGTCTGTGTAGTGGAAACTTCGTCTGTGTTATCAAAGACGAGATACCAAGTTGTGCCACGACCTCCCAGATACTCATACTCTCCGCTGGTGACATCCTCCATGACCTCGTAGGCTTGGATGGAATGCCCTCCTGTCCAGTCGTTGAACGCAGACTGGTTGCAGATGAAGAATGTGATGTCTGAACCGTTGATAACCTCAAAGTCCCCAAAGAGACCTCGTCCCTGCGTCCACACTCCCCATGAGAGTGTTTCATGACCTCCTGGCGGGATGACCAACTGCGAGTCTGCTCTGGCTGTGGGTAGTTGGTGTAGTGTCATTGCGATGAGAAGAAGTATGATGGCAATTCCTCTCACGATGCCGCAAGATTGGGTCTTGCTCTTCCGATACACCACGCTTCCCCCAGATACTTGCCGGCAACTGTATTTGCTAGTTTCGTTCTTAGGGCTCTCCCTGAATCTCCTCGTCGATCTGGTGATTGGAAGCTATAGACTTCCACCCCCTCTCGATACCTAGCCAAACATGGCGGGGAATCAACGTCGTCATATATCAAGTGAATATCGTTGCCACGACCAGACTAGAACTTGAACTCCTCATACTCTCCAGGTTTAGTGATTTTCACACTTACTTCCTTCATCTCCTCAGCAACTCTGCGTTTGAACTCTTCAGGGTCTATTTGAATTACCGGAAATGTGTTGTAATGCATTGGAATCACAGCCTTGGGCTTCACCAGCTTGACTGAAGTCACCGCTTGGTCTATCCCTTGAGTATAGTAGTCACCGCAGGGAACAAGAAACAAGTCGACTCCATACAATTCTCCGAAGAGTTGCATATCAGAGAAGACTCCTGTGTCCCCAGGATGATAGACCGTCCCGCACGGAAACTTGGCTACGAAGCCAGTAGGAGCTCCTTTCCCACATGAATGGAATGCATGAACCATCGTTACACTGATGTCGCCGATTTCGACACTTCCACCAATGTTGAGCGTGTGTACGTTCTCTACCCCCTCGGTCTTCGCCTGAATCCCAAGCTCGTTGATTGCGACGAAATATGCACCTGTCTTCTTACAGATTTCAACGGCTTCTGCATATCCGTGATCTCCGTGGTCGTGTGTTACCAAAACGATGTCTGCTCTCTCCACGTCGTCAACCTTCATAGGTGATGTGGGACCTGTCAGCCATGGGTCTATGAAGACAACGTTCCTCTCGCACTCAATCTTGAAGGATGCATGACCTAGATAGGTTACTTTCATGATTATCCTCCTCTTGTGATTCTAATACTGGAACTTCGACCTCATTTCCCCCTGCTGACTTATATTACTCTCCACGCGCAATTGTGGAATCGTACCGAGGTCTAAGCTCTGATATAGAACTCCTTAAGATTGCAAATGCAGCCGAGTGGTTGAGGCAGTCGCTGTGTCCTCTCCTAATCCTGACTTCATCAAAGCTGGTCGACTCGCAGCGCGAGTATTGAAAGAAACGGCCCAACTGGTGAAGCCAGGTGTGAAGGTACTCAAGGTGTGCACCTTTGCAGAGAAGAAAATCCTAGAGTATGGAGGCGGCATAGCATTTCCGCTGAATGTATCAACCAATGAGGAAGCGGCACACTACACAAGCCCGCATGGTGACAAGAGGACATTCCCGGACAAGGGTCTTGTGAAGGTGGATTTAGGGACGCATTTGAACGGGCACATTGCAGATACAGCCGTAACAGTCGACCTGGATGGCTCTTTCGAGAGATTCATTGCAGCGGCGCAGGCTGGACTGGATGCCGCAATCGAGGTCGTCAGGCCTGGGGTGCCGGTTGGAGAGGTGGGAGCAGCGATAGAGCGGGCCATAAAGAAGAACGGTCTACGGCCAATTCATCAGTTGTCTGGCCATCAGATGAAGCCTTGGAATCTCCATGCCGGAAATAACGTACCGAATGTCCGTACTCGAAGAAGTCCTAGGATGCGACTAGGTGAAACCTATGCGATAGAACCATTCGCTACTGATGGAAATGGCACCATCAAGGCAGGCTCCAACTCCTACATCTTCTCAAACATAATGTCAAACAAGACTAAGCTCGACAGCCTCACAAATCAAGTTCGGAAGGCAGCTCGCAAGAGATTCGGTACATTGCCATGGGCTTCAAGATGGTTAGACAGCTCCAAGGTTGACGTCCCCGATGCACTCAACACACTTCTTCGAGCTGGAGCGATCAGGGACTACCCCGTTCTCATAGAGGGGAAGGACGGCATGGTATCACAGTTTGAACATAGTCTATTTGTTGCTGAAGACGGCCCTATAGTGACTACTCTAAGACAATGAGTAGTCCTGATAGACTATTGGATGCATCTGTTCTGACCAAGACGCAACTATGCTCATCGGACAACCTTAGACCGCATACTTCTGCTCGGGTTCTTCTCTCACCATGTAGATACCATGCACTGTCATGGAGCCCTGACACTTGGGACATAGAACCTCGACAGGCTTGAGAATGTAGTCTCCCTTCTTGAAGTCCCTAATCTCCTTGAACGTGCACTCGGGATCATCACATCTAATCTCTGTCACAGTCGGCGGCGGTGGTTTCCTTTCTTCCACACCTCTGCCTGCATTGAACAATGAGAAGCCTATAGACATCACAATCAGTCCAACGAAGTAGACAAGGAAGTCTATCTCAGGATTTGATATTCCATAGAACAGGATCACAGCTCCAGCCCCAGCAGTTACTGCCCCGATTATCTTGGTCATTATGCTCATGCTCAACACCCTACAGTCCTATGCCAATCGTATTGCCAATTCCAGCAACGATGATCCTGTCACCCGGCTTGGTTCTCTTCAAGATGGATGCTTTGATTCTCTCAATCACATGTGGGACAGAATCGAGAATCTTCTTGTCCATCACACCTACTGCAGCCGCTTCATCTTCCTTGATTACAATGGCCTCGATCCCAATCTCGTTGTCGGTCGCAGTCTGCTCAATAGCATGCTTCTCTGGTCCGGGGTCGCCTATGGCAGCACCTGTCCCCTCAGAGACCCGGCCCATATCCTCTCCTTCGAGCTTCAGCGCTGCATCTACTGTGATTATTCGTGCAATCTTTCCCTTGTTCTCGTCGACAATCTTCTTGACTGCGAAACCGGGCTTGCCCACGGTGCCCCCTGGGCCAGTAGCACGAAGGGCATAGACCGTTCGCCCTTCAACCTCTATGGGATAGTAGCCCACTTCTCTGGACACCTCATGAACATAGTTGTCCGGAGTGCCTCCGTACTCTCTTGCGAATCTAGTCACGACAAGTGGACCAATACCGTCACCAATCGGCTTTCCTTCAGAGAAAGCATCAACAGCATCGAAGTATGCCTTGGCAAGTCGCATGATGTCGGGCATCTGCATGTGAATCTGCATGATTATGATTTGACTTCCTGTCTTCTTTCCCAAGATGAAGAAGTGCCGTACAACCCTGTAGATCAGATCAAGGACCTGTGCCACTTCCAGAGTGTTTTCCAGTGTCTGTTGCTCCGCTTGAGTAGCATCTGGAGCTAACTCGGCAACGAACTCTTGGAAACGATCCCTTCGCTCATCAAGAAGGTGATCAAGCCTTCTTAGAACACCTGCGGGGTCCAAATCCACAGGCATGATTGTGAAGTAGTCCAGCCAGCGGTCCAAGTCCCGCGTGACTTCCTCTTCGCTTCTACCATATGATTTGAAGGTCTTGATTGCAGCCTCTTTGGAGTCGTTTCTCATCCTCTTGATTTCTAGGAGACCTGCTTCAATCTGCTTCAACCATTGCCATATTTGGAGCCTGGCACCATACAACATGTATCCTATGAAGAATACAACCCAGACTATGTTTAGAATCCAGGCGAAATCGCCTTCTTGACCGAACTGCAATCTACATCACTCTGTTTCTCATGTCGGTTATCCTTTAACCATTGCTATCTCAACATATTTCGGATGTGACCGTCGTATCACATTTCCGAGAGAGCTGGCCTAGTAGAAGAAGAATGTGGCAGCTTGCAGGCCTGTCACGCGCTCGCGCAGCGCACATCTCCTGCAACGGAGCTAGTCTTGACTTCCGAGAGCGGAACGGGATCGGGTAGACACTAGCCCCTATGGCCGCCATCGAGTTACGAGTTTGCTATTGTTGTGTTTTAAACATTACTCTGTGACTAGCATTGCGAAGCAGATTCTGCTAGGCGCAACTTTATCTGTTGACTCCTTCGACCGCATGCTGGTGGTGCAACGATGGCAGAGAAGGAGCGCTCTGGACGTGAAATAGCACACAGAGGGCGCCATACAATCGTAGATAGGAAGATGCGCATTGACTGGATCTTCTCCAAGATTCCATCTCTGGACGAGGAACATCTGAAGCTTGTGGAGGGCGTGATCAGGAGATTCTTGAAAGAAGACTCCTAGCTGAAGTGAGAGGGTCTCAGAACTCAAGAGACCCAGAACTATGGCCGGCCTGCACTGAATCCGATTATGTAGCCACATATTCGACAGACATAGGCATAGTGCGTGTACAGAACGCCCCTGAATTTCAGGTCCGTTATGTCTTCGCTAGTCAGGAAGTTAT
>Ga0209427_10001805_pt1 | contig 24894 bp, 21 predicted proteins | sample DeeMarSWOR136_30_FD_187465 | JGI IMG/M metagenome (GOLD analysis project Ga0209427, IMG submission 187465) | Marine sediment microbial communities from White Oak River estuary, North Carolina - WOR-1-36_30 (SPAdes) (version 2) | ecosystem: Environmental > Aquatic > Marine > Intertidal zone >...
TCTTAGTTAATGTATCATAATACCATTCAAGATCTTCCTTTATGAGAGCAGATAGTCCCGCAGCAAAAGCATTTTCTGGGGTGTCATATCTTGCCTTATCCTTGTCTATTATCTCTACCTTCATGGGGTATTTCCCTTCCTCAGCATAGGTGATCCCCATGATTAAAAAGATACTTAGGCACAATACAAAAATAATAGCGCACTTAATACTCATCGTTTCAATTGTCTTCATATTGGTATGCCTCCTATACACCTATTCTTGTTTCAGAAATGGAAGAGGAATCGTTACCGGCAAAAGATTATCCTGCTCAAAATAGGTCCCACTCACTTCGAAGGTTACCTCTTTTCGAAAGATTCTTACTTTACCCCTAATCAATCCAGTCAGACCGTCCCAGTTAGTTATCAGCTTCAAGGTTGCTAAATCTGTTGAAAGCTTTTCAGTTATGCTTGTTGAACCTTTTATTTCTTGCTTGAGTATAATTACCTGTGGAACCTTTGCTGTGACCTCACCCCCCAACTCAACCCCGGCAGTGAGATCGCCTCCTCCACTCCAATCCGTGTCGTCTTCACAGGCATTATGACTTCCATCTATTCCAACATTCCCGCCACCTGAAAGAGTTACATTTAGCAAGTCTGCTGCAACCCATTTTTTGGCCTTGGGCGGAAACGGAATCCCTATGATCGTGAATGGACCAGCATCTACAGACAGATTAGCATTCAAACTCCCACCTACCGATGTGGCCACGCCAAATTCACAGCATTCCTTAAAGTCCCTAAAATTGCCTTTCACAGAAAGGTCTGTCTTGTCTCCAAGAGCTATTTTCTTCAATACATCATTTAGCAAATTAGGGATCTCAAAAGAAACACTCTTGTCATTCTTTACATTACTATTGACAACCGCAATCGTTGTTGTTGCTTCATCTGACGCAGCCCCTGTTCCACTATAGGCCGTTACTGTTACCTCCTCAGATTGAGACAGAGTGCCATATGACAGTGGATGGACTATCACCAGATCATCAAAACCAGGTGGGTTGGTAACAATTGTGAAATCGTCCTTGTTCAATGTCGCCCCTGAGTCAACACAAACCGGCCCAGTGATTGACCCCACACCAAAGGCCGTAATATTATGCGTATCACTACAGGTCTCCCTATCAGGGGTTGTATAGGTAACCTCAATGGTTACATCACCCGGGTTCTCTCCAGAAAACGTAGCCGAGGAAGTGCCTGGAACAAGACCCTGCAGTTCAGACCAGGTATAGGTCCCACCATCAGGGTTTCCAGATGCAGCGAGGGAAATAGCGTTCCCTATCCCTACCTCTGATGGCCCTGATATTGAAACAGAGCATTGCCCTGATACCTTAATCGCATGTGTCTCAGTACACGTCTCCTCATCGGTGGTTGTATATGTAACCTCAATGGTTACATCACCCGGGCTCTGGCCGGTAAACTCGGCTTTTGAATCATTTGGTGCCAAGCCTGGCGTATCAGACCATTTATAACTCCCACCTGATGGTTCTCCTTCAGCCTCCAAGGCAATGGTGTCACCTACTTTGACCTCACTGGGGCCTTTTATCTTTACGTAACATAGACAGACCCATATCCACTTTGTAGCAGAACACTTTTTACCTTCCGGGCTTTCATACGTGACCCCAACCCGAATGGAATCGGAGAAGGTGGGGGCAAAACCTGTTAATTGTGCTGTTGCACCATAGGGTTTAAGCTTAGGGATACTATACCAGGAATAGTGGCCGCCCTCAGGAGTGCCAGAGGCGGTTAAGATAATTGTCTGGCCCACCTTTATTACATTTGGCCCATCCAGCGTTACTTCGCACTCCCATGCATAGCTATATTTTGAATGAACCACTATCATTATCATTGATAATAATAGTAGTTTTGAAATGAAAGCTATTCTCAATCTGAGCATCTATTTCGAATCCTAAATAATCTCATCTGTGCCTTCTTTTTCCACATTCTACCTTCAACCATTTTATACATATTTATCGCTTCATCTAACTGGTTTTCATCCTCGTAAACTCTCCCCAGCTCATATCTGGCATAATTAATTTCTTTATGGTTAGAATAGTCTTCAATAAACATTTTCAGAAATTTTGCTGCTTCCTGATAATCTTCGTTTTTCCTATAAACCTTTGCAAGCCAGAGAAATGTCTGGGATTTTATGTATTCTATTTTGTTGCTCCTCTCGTGTTTCAAAGGGGCTTTCTGTAACTTATCGTCAATTTCTAAAATACTACTGGCGCTCTCTTCAACTAAATCAAACCTATTTAAGGCATAGGCATACTTTTCTATCATCCAGTATGTCCTTAATGCCTTGTATGTATCTTCATTCTCTGAAATAAATTTCCTTGCAGAAGATAATCCGAGGCTAAAGGTGGCCGATGAGAGTTCATCCATACCCTTCCATTTCAAATCCCTGGCCAGATTCAACTGGGTCTCAAAATCTGATACTTCGTTGACTATATCCGAGAGCTTTTTTATCTCATCCTGAACTAACTCCAGGTTGGCATCCCTTGACCAGTAAGAATCGATCAGTCTTGAGTATGCTTTGAGGGAAAAGAAGGGTGGATCCGGATATCTCTCAATGTATTCAGCATAATATTTTATTGCAGAATCCCAATCCTCATTGCTCTGGGATAATCTGCCTAAAAGGAACAGGGCTTTTCGTCCAAAGGTTGTGTATGAATACTTCTCGGTTATCTCCACAAGAAGCCTTGAGCCTTCTTCCCTTTTTCCACACTTTAAATAGGTTATAGCGAGTTTATACATGTTGTTAGGAGAGAGGTCCTCTAGAGGGCATTTCTGAGATATTTCCTTAACCAATTCTTCGATAGAGCCTGTATTTTTTCTCTTGCGGTATATTTCTAATAACTTTGAATATGTTTCTATCAGGGTATTTCTATTCCAAGAATCAGGATCGGATTTCTCCTCATCGATCATATTTTTTAGTAGTTGCTCTCCTTCGGTTTCTAACCCGTATCTGAGATATAATGCAGCAAGCCCATATGTATCTTTCAGATCAAAATCAGAGGTTGGATAGTTCGATCTTAATGATTCAATCAATATGGCGACCTTTTCATTTTCTCCTTGAGACTGATATATTTTTAACAGCTTTGAGTAGGCCCTTAAGGTAACCTTATTGTTGTAAGGATTGTAATTCTCTTTTTGTTCCTTGATTATCCGTTCAAAAAGGCCTATCGCATCTTCTGAAAGGCTATTGTCAAGGTAAATTAGACCGAGCCTATACATATTCTTAGATCCAAAATTACTGCATAAATAGGCAGCCTTTAATTCTTTGATCCATTTATCAATTGCCTCAGCTTCCCCATTTTCCCTATATATCTCAAGCAGGTTTGAGTAGGCTATGAGAAGATTTCTTATGTAATATTGTATTCTTTTGTGGTACTGAGCAGAATGTAAGCTCCTCGTGGTTGGATGGGATTCAATGTACTCTTGATAGTATTCTATGGCTTCTTCTATCCTTCCTTCATCTCTGGCAATGTTGCCTTTGCTCAAAAGGTAGTATTTGTCCAAGGCAAGAGCATTGCCAACAGAGAGTAAGAGAAAGGCCATTAAGGGAAGCAAGATTTTCATAATTTTGTTCATAGTAATACCCTCTAATCCGACAAAAGCGTGGGAAAGCGCAGGTTATCTTCTGTTTTGTATCCTTTGGAGGATATCTTTCACAAATCCAAAAATTTCTATGTCTGTTTGATAAAATGGGATAGAGTTCTCAAAATCAGTGCGGGACTTTACTGTGGCTTTATCGGTGATTATTCTCAATATACAATATGGTACCCGGTTTGCGTAGCAAACCTGAGCAATTGCTGCTCCTCCCATATCAACTGCCATGGCCTTAAATTTTTTAAAGAGCCACTCCTTCTTATCTTGAGAAGATATAAACTGGTCTCCGGTGACTATGACCCCTTCTATGATTTTATTTTGAGACTTACTCCTATCTTTGGCACAAAGGAGGACCAATTCCCTGAGCCCTTTATCCGCCAGATTATATCCCGGCTCATCCCAACTAGTCCCATCAGGCACTCTGCCCCAGACGAACCCATAAGGCTTGAAGGTGCCAAAGTCATGTTGATACACCTCGGTGGCAACAATAGCATCTCCAATGTTCAGCCGCTCGTCTATAGCCCCTGCCGGGCCTAAAGACACAACAGATTTAATAGAGTCATGAGATATGAGGGCCTGGGCAGTTATAGCATTATTCACCTTGCCCATGGGAGATCTTACCAAAACCACATCGATATTATCTATCTGGCCTGAAAAAAATTCCCTGCCAGCTTTCTTGGAAATGCGCTTTATCTTTATATTTTCTTTTAATTGTTCTAGGTTCGAATTTAAGGCGACTATTATCCCCACATCAGCAAGGCTGGAGTTTATTGGAATTAACATCAAGAGAAGTGCTATAAGAGCTATTGTGAAGTATTTCATCTCAATTGCCTATGTGGTTTGTGAAAGTGGGCCAAGTTGTTCAAGAAGCTTTTTACCTGCCTTGGGATTTACCATTCTAACAAAACTTATCTTCCCTAATAATGAGGATGTAAAGGCGCTTACCGTATAGGCATTATTTGCATTTTTCTCCTTCTTGGCCCATTTTGCCAACTGTTTGTATAAATCTTTATGACGGCAGTTATAAATTACTGCCCTTAGCTTCCTAATCTCCCTTTTGTCGATATTTGACTTTTTATTTACCACGATACCGGTTACCTTTTGCCTGCCTCCGCTTCTCAATATCCTCATCTTTGATTCATTTATCTCAAACCCCTCATCTCGCATTATCTCCTTAAAGAAGGGTATTATTCTGATTATGTTTCTATTATTACTCGAAATGGTTAGATCATCTGCATAGCGGGAGTAATTGAAGCCCATTTTCTCTCCCAATTTAGAGAACCTCTTGTCCAATCTTCTACATATTATATTGGATATTGCAGGGCTCGTGGGGGCACCTATCGGTAGTCTTCCATTATGAATAGTTAATCGTGTTAATAGCGAGGAGACTTGGCGGGGATAGCCCAATGAGGTAAACATCCCTAATACCCTTTCAAATGTTATACTGGGGAAGAAATTTTTTGCATCCATCTTTATCACAATTTCCTTGCCTATATGCCTTCTGGCATTGGTAGCGATGGATCTTTTCTTTCGAAACCCTTCAGCATGGGAATTTAACCTCACTTGTTGTAAAAAATCGTCCAAGATTTGTCTTTGGACCTCTTTCAGGCGAGACTTTGGTGCAAAAATCTCTCTTGTGCTCCCGTCTCTTTTTTTTGTATGAAAGCAGATATAGTGATCTACTCTGTCGTTGGCCAACCAGTTCAATTCTTTGGTGGTTATCTTAAGAAGGTGGGCAAGGTGGGATGAATTAAATATGCATCTAAGCCTCCTTTTCTTCATTTCCAGAAAATAGGAGGCTAAAAAGTTCAGCACTCTGTGATCGAGATGCCTGTTCTTATTGAGAAATTCCTGTAATTCTCTATCTTTGGTCCTTATCTTGTTATCGTAGAAACGAATCTTCTTGTCTTGATCCAATCTCAGGCTGGCGAAAGCCTCGATTAGATCTACGATGTCTGATTCAACCCCAGCCCTTTGATTAATGAGTCGGAGGTTCTTAAGAAATCTTTCTTTATTCTCGCATAAATATCTGTCATCCATTTTTGTGCCACAAAAGAATTTGATACCGAGGCCCTATTTTACTTGATACCTAACCAGGATCATCAAGTGATCCTGGTGCGAAGCAAGTCAACGCGCGTGTATAGCGTAACGCTATACTACAACTCTAAAATCCATGGCCCCGGTATCAAAACTTAAGATCCTTTAATGAAAAATCTGGCTTTATTGTCTCTTTCAGATACTTATGATTTGGAAATGGAATCTGACAGCAAACCGGGAAATCACCTCCACTCTTACTATTTAAATCCTTTTTAGAACACTGGGAGTAATGACTACATATAATATCATGTTCTTGAGTCCTCAGATTGGTTCCGCAATCATGGCAATATAGCGGCTCTTTCCGGCAAATGAAGGAAGAAAGACATGATCTGGCAAATGTGTTGGCTGATCCACAATTCTCACATTCAACAAGTGCATTAAAATTGACCCCTTCTCCTAAACTAAATCCCACACTTGCCATAGTGAGGACTGCCGTCTTAGAGATGGTTTCCTTCAAAAATTGCCTTCGAGTTAGCTCTCCAACCATGACAATTTTAATTTTTTGGATAGTTAAATCTCGGGAGATTTTTCAGCCTAAAATTATCTTCAATACCTTTTGTGAAATCTTGTCAAGACAATTATTGATGTTTCTCAGAAAAAAATTAGAGGTAGAATTTCTACTAAAACTTGGGGTTATTGTGTATTGAAAAGTGAAGCACAGGGTCAAAGTTTTCATATTGAGATTTTAGATCAATAGGTATTTTTTCCGCAGACTTTATAGCAAAGCAGTCCTGGGTTGGAACCCCAACCGGGAGAAAGGTAAATACGTAAGCTGTGACCCACAAGCTACATGCCACCGCCTACGGCCCGACCGCCCCATCCTGCGATGACTATTGCCTTGACAAATAGGCCTATTTAGTCATATGAACTAATACGATGAAAGGTGCTCAATAGAGATATGGCTCGATTTGCAGTCGCTCATATGAGGGCTAAGGGTGTGCTTGGATACTGAGGTCCAGATTTTCCTGGAGAGAGATGGGGTTTTGTCTTTACTCATGAACCAGAAAGGCTATACGGAACAGAGGTTATTAGGCATATTTTCGATAAAGAACAGCCTGCTTTGCGAGAGGTGCACCATATAATGAGAAAGAAGAAAAGCCATATTGACAAAGTCAAGGAGATGGGACAGGAGTTAAGCAGAAGGGCTGAAACTCTACAGCATCTTGTATTGGAGTGGCATGAAATTGTCAGGAAGTTGAGGGTCTACGGGGAGTTGCTTGATTTTACCGGAGATGAATTGCAGAGAGCAACGCATGCTGGCTTAGACCTCAGTGCAACTGACATCAAGGTGGACAAGATCAAAGAAACGCTGAGTTGGGGCATTCCTTCCCCTGATCAAATCCGAAAGACGACAATGGCTACCATCGAAGCCATTGTCGATGCCTGTGAAGTTACGCACATATTTGCCGAAAAGGCCACTGAGCACGAGTTGTTGGAGTATCCCCCTGACACATGGCGATTCTTGCGGGCAACAGAGGGAACAATCCAATACCTGAATAAATTGAAAACAAACCTGGGGGAGACCTGGCGAACTGTGTGGGATGCGATTGAGGTTGGCGATGTCCGTTCAGCAAAGACGGCAGCAACTAATGCAAGAAATGTCGTGGACGAGGTGTCTTGGATGGCTCCCTATGACCACCTGGAAAAGCTTGAATGGTGCACACTTGACGAAAGAAAATTGCCGACCCGTGCGAGTCGCTATGCATGGATATTGCACGGAGATACGCTTCCCTCAGAACTAGCAAACGATCCATCGAATGACCCCCTGTGGAAGTCGTTTAATAAGAGCTACAACAATCTTCAAAAATTCATGCGTGTCTCTCCGGCCACCAAAGCTCGCATAGCATATGTTGAGGTGCAGTTAATGGCCATTGAGGAGGGATTGGAAGAATACCTGAGAAAGGGATCTGCGAGACTCGGCAATTCATCAGTTTCTCCGAAAAAGGTACCGACTGCCGGTTAGGCTGTGTGGGTGCCTTGGCGCAGCCCTGGAGGCCTTGGTGCAAGAATCAAGGCTAGTCTTCTATATTTACCTTGAGATAAAGGTCACCACTCCTGCCCCCATCCAATTGTCTACCCAGGCCGGAGAGCCTCATTTTGCTTCCATCCGATATGCCCGCAGGGATGACTACCATAAAGGTCCTTTTCTTGAAGCCTTTTGGGATGTTGATGAGTTTTCTGACCCCAGAGACAGCCTCTCTCTTGGTGATAGATATGTTCCCATACGTGTCCGGGTCCTCGCCAAGACTGACAGGCCTTATCACCTGGATCCTGGCAGATCTGCCTTTCTTTGCTATTTGCGGTATCTTTCTGCCGAATAGAGACTCACTGAATAACAGGAATAACCGGAGGAAGATAATCCCAAAGACAAATCCACCAATATGGGCCCACCAGGCAATACCACCCTGTCCTACAGAAGATGCTGCACTCAGGAACTGGAAGATAAACCAGATGCCAAGAAAGAAAACAGCAGGTATCTCGACAATGGGGAAGAACAAGAAGATTGGTATCAGGGTCAGTATCCTTGATTTAGGATACAGTATCATATATGCCCCCATTACCCCTGCAATAGCCCCACTGGCACCGATGGTCGGTACCTGAGAGTGCCAGTTAATAACTAGATGTGAGACACCCGAGGCAAACCCGCACAGGAGGTAAAAGAGAAGATACCTGAAAGGACCGAGCCTATCCTCGACATTATCGCCAAATATGTAAAGTGACCACATGTTCCCAAGGAGATGAAGGAATCCTCCGTGGATGAACATAAATGATACGAAAGAGAGAGCTTGCTGGCCAAAGGTAAAATATGAGGAAATTGATGGGATAGAGTACCTGGCAGGGACCAGCCCATAGGTATAGAAGAACTGGTTTAGTCCTTCACCCTGGGCGAGCTCAGTAAGAAAAAATATCACGTTAAGGACAATAATCGATATATTGACTACCGGGTAGTTTTTTGAACGTATTGTGTCCCTGATGGGTATCATCTGAGTGCCTAAAGTGAGCTAATGTTGAAACTGAACAGGACTCGCAACTCGCAACGGACAGTCCCCATCCACAATTCCTAATCAAAGACAGCGGGCTCCCTGAGGATCAGGGAGATGGCCTGGGTCGAAGCCCTGGCAATAGCAGGGTAAACGATGGTGAGGGATGCAATATGCCTTAAATTATCAGCTGTCCTTGAAACCAGCATGGCGAGATCACCTTCGGTCATATTTGCTATCTCCAAAGCCCTTTCCCACTCAAGCCCCTTTGCCCAGGCATGGATTGTAGCCGCTGCCCATAATGGGGCCGGTCTTACCGGAAATCCGTGGACGGTCTTTCTCTCTGCGAGAGGGGAGAGTCCATTTCTCATCTTGTGAAATGCATTAATAAGTTCCTTTGGGGCCTTTGATTGGTCAAATTCAGCGTCTATCTCCCTATCATAGACAAAGGTTGCGACGAGGCCGGCCAGAAGGGAAGGATTTGATTCCGGAAAGAGGCCTAATCTCAGCGCCTCAGCAATCATAAGCGGTTGATCGATCCTGAGCTGAGATGCCCACTTGCCGTCATCTGTGAGGGAACCGTTATCCCTTACATAACCCTCTGCGTTCAAGAAATTCAGATGCCTCATGAAATCAGTCCAAAGGTTTTCCCTGACAGCATTGGCCGAGTCCCACAGATGAGAGAAATCCTTAAGTACTGATTTAAAGGCCCTATTGTGCCTCCCATGACAAACGGAAAGATGGGCACATCTGTTGCATATCAGGTGGTCAAGCTCCTGTTCAAGGAAAAGGATGCGATCCCTCAGGGGCTTGACCTTAGAGATCTCCTCCTCCCCTAATGGCAGGCTTTCCAGAGGAGGGGGCATCTCGTCTGACGATACCTTAGAAAGAATGCCCTGTAAGGCGGCTGACTCATGTGTTGACGGGATGTCTACCACCTTATCCAGGATAGCTGAGACCCTTTCTGGCGCAAAAAATCGCATCTTTGGTGGTTTTTTTCTTCCTGATCTGTACCTCAGGCGGCACGCAAGGACCCCGCTTTTCTCGCCCTTTGCATGCCTTTTTATGGCACAATAAGCGCGGGATCTTGTATCCAGAAATAGCCTCCCAGGGACAAGATTGGCAATCTTGGAGAGGGTAGTTTCAAGCCTTTTTTCATCCTCCCTTATTTTCCTGATCTCCTTTCTTACAGCAACCTCCTTCCTTGACAGATTGAGGACAGATTCCGGGGAGGCGCACAGGGCGTGAGGAAGAAATCCCATCAATCTCCTGCCGGCTTCCTCAAGCCTATGTTCAAGGCCCTTGTCCCTGTTTTCCAGATTCACGTAGTCTGCAAAGGACCTGAAAAGGATATCCCTTATCTCCTCAGGGTTGTGGGATAGGAGAAGGTTTAAGACCATTGAAAAATCAATCCGTATCTGGCTTAAGACATCTTCAGGTGGAGATCTCAGCAACGTTGCAATTAGTGGGGCATCCATAAAGGGCCCGGGAATTGCTATGGCAAATCCGATATTGTCCATTCCTCTTCTACCTGCCCTGCCTGTCATCTGGTGAAGTTCAGTCGCGGTTAAGGGGACAAATCTATGTCCATTGTACCTGTCCGAATTGAGAAAGACGATGCTCCTTGCAGGAACGTTTACACCTGCGGCCACCGTTGATGTGGCAAAGACCGCGTCAAGCAGACCCTCTGTCATCAAATCCTCTACCATCAATTTCCACAGTGGTAGCTGACCGCTGTGATGGGCCGCCACCGCAATATTTCTCAGGTGCCACATCTGATTATGTCTTCTGAGGTGAGGGTACAGATTTATCAGCTCATCGATCCTTGTATTCAGCCTCTTCTTGCGATATTCATGGTGCCTTTTATCTGCCTTGCATAGATCAAGTGCATTATAACAATCAGCCCTGGATTTCAGGAAGAATATGGCTGGAAGAAGATCGTATTTCCTCAAGGCATCTATTATCTCACCAAATGGGGGAAGCCTTCTGCCTGTGGCAATTATGGGTCTTTTCGGGTTGCTTAGATAATTCAGTACCCTTTTATCAAGGCCTTTCCTGCCAATTAAGGGAGAAATCCTTCCTGTTGGATGAAAAAAGAGGGGAAAGAGCGGCACAGGCCTTCCTCTTTCTTCAATCACCACGCATTCTTTTCCCCGTAAGGATTGGAGCCAATCCGCAATCTGTTGGGAATTCCTTATTGTGGCAGACAGCAGCAGAAGAGGAATCCGGGCAGGAAGATATATTATGATCTCCTCCCATACAACGCCCCTGTCTTCGTCTCCAAGAAAATGCGCTTCATCCAGGATCACAAGATCCGCGGATAGATCCTCTCCTTTATACATGGCATCATAGAGCTGATTCCTGAGGATTTCAGTAGTCCCCACAATAATCGGGGCATCTGCATTCTCTACCCGGTCACCGGTTAATATGCCGACGCTCTCTTTTCCAAAGCGGGCTCCAAACTCCAGATATTTGGAATTGGTAAGGGCCTTTAGGGGAGACGCGTACCATGATCTTCCACCATTGTGATGTATTCCCTCTATCGCCTGTATCGCAATCCATGTCTTGCCACTTCCGGTTGGCGCTGATACAAGACAGTCAGCACGCCTGATAGCAGACAGGGCCTTAACCTGGAAGGGGTCTGGTTGAAAACGTTTTTTTTCAGGCACCCCGATCCTTGAAAAGACACTTTTCAGCCTGGCATCGATGCTCGGTCTTATGCTTGCAATAGTATGGAGCGAGCGTTTCCTTTGCCTGTTATTGGGAAGATTTCTTTTGTATTTGATCCCAAAAATTGTCACTATAGATTTCCTTTTTTTGGAAAATTATAGACCAATAGGGATTATTTCCTCAACATCAAAATCCAGGACTTGGCGCAATGAGCTATTTTTCAATCAGTAAAGGTCAGCCAGCCAAAGAAATCAAGGCTATTTATGACTCCAAGAGACAAGAGATTGAGTTGAGAGTAAATGAATTTAAGGATATCTGGATGACAGGGACAAGACAAGAGATCTTTGTTGAACTTGTCTTCTGTATACTGACCCCTCAGTCAAGGGGGAAATCCTGCTGGGCTGCCGTAGAGAATCTTATGGGAAAGGGTGTTTTATTTACGGGAGATACCAGTGAGATTGTAAAGGAGTTGCATAGGGTAAGGTTTATGCATAAGAAATCAGCCTGTATTGTTGAGGCGAGAGAGAGATTCCTGGATACGAGCAAGGTCTCTATAGAATCCATAATCAGCCAGATTAATGATGGTCATGAGGCAAGGGAATGGCTGGTTCGGGATGTAAAGGGCTTAGGTTACAAGGAGGCGAGCCATTTCTTGAGAAACATCGGCTTCGAGCAAGATCTTGCGATTCTCGACAGGCACATCGTAAAAAACCTGCAGCTCCTTGGGGTAATAGAAGAGATTCCAGGCTCCTTATCAAGGAGAGGGTATCTTGACACAGAAAAAAGGATGATGGAATTTTCAAAGGCGATTCAAATACCTATGAGCCATCTTGATCTGGTGATATGGTACAAAGAAACAGGTGAGATATTCAAATAGCTCATATGAGAATCGATCCGCCATCCACAAAGACAGTTTGCCCAGTTACAAAGTCGGAGGCCCTTGAAGCCAAGAATATGGCTGCACCCACGTAATCTTGTGGTTCTCCCAATCTCCCCATCGGGACGGAGCGAAGTCTTTCCTTAAGATCTTCTGGGTGCTCTTTAAAGTATTTTTTGTTGAGCTCGGTCATGGTTGGCGCCGGCGCGATGGCATTGACATTAATGTGATAGGGGGCCCACTCTAGGGCCATCGCCTTGGTCAGGTGGGATACACCTGCCTTGCTCACGGCATATACGCCCCGGAGGGGCTGAAGCACCTGGGCTATGTTCGAGGAGATATTTATGATCTTGCCCTGTTTCCTCTTGATCATTTCTTTGCCCACGATCTGGGAACAGAGGAATATCCCCCGGAGATTGACGTCCATGATAGAATCCCATTCCGCATCCGTAAACTCCTCGATGGGCTTTCTCACGATGATGCCTGCGCAATTGACCAGGATATCGATCTGGCCGGACTCTTTAATGGTCTGGGTGACCATATCCTGAACAGAATCCCGTTTTGCCACATCCACTGCAATCGATTTGGCCTTCCAGCCTTCCTTTCGGATCAGTGCTGATGCCTCTTGCGCCCCTTCGGAATTGATATCCGCGATCACACAGGTGGCCCCTGAGGAAGCCAGACCTTTTGCAAGGGCAAAACCAATGCCTCTACCTCCACCCGTAACAATAGCAACGCGTCCAGAAATATTAAACAGATCCATGGAAACCTCCTCCTTTCAGGATTTCTCTGCCCTACGCCATTCAATAATCCTCATCGCAAACCGCGCTCCTTATTCTTGATCGGAAGCTTCCCTTCCGTTATTACAACCCATCCAAAATGTCAATGAAAAATCCAGCTGTGCCTGGATGGGGCTCACCCCGGCAGACAAACCTGAAGGCTTTGCGGTTAATCTGGGAGGGGGAGTATCCATCATTTTGGAGTCCGGACGGATGAGGTAGAGGGGGTGGTCAGCGAAATGAAGTCGAGGGGGTTGAGTTTTCGCTTGACATTTGATAGAAAAATGCATTATTGTGCTCCCTGTTAATGGCCCGGCTGTATTCGCCGGTCGGTTTTGCTCTGAAGGATCGTTTCCTTTGCCAGAGTGGCGACCTGAGGTTTGGGGCCATGATAGAAAATTCAGGAAAGGGGGGTCAGCGCTATGGCAGAAGGGACAGTGAAGTGGTTTAGTGATAAAAAAGGATTTGGCTTTATTCAGCAGGAAGACGGTAATGACCTATTCGTTCACCACTCCGCCATCAACATGCCCGGGTTCAAGACACTCGCTGAAGGTGACCGGGTGAGCTTTGAAGTGGAAGAGACCGACCGAGGACCGAAGGCCAAGAACGTCACTAAGCTTTAATTCACAGCGCCAGGGTTATTAAGGGCATCTCGTCGAGGCAAGAGGAGATGCCATTTTTATCTTGACAGCCCTTGGCTCTTCTCTTCTACTCTCATTCCCCCTCTTCATTCGGGTACTGTAACGGATTCATAGCTTTATAGGCCCAGAAGGGGTCCAGGCCTCATCCTGTATCCGGAGGCTGAGGAGATCTGGTCTAGAGTAGTGGCCTATGCCATCAAAATAGGCCTTTGCCAGCCTCCTTTCACCCAGGTCGATCTCCGCATGAACGATAGTCTCTTGATTAAAGACAGGACCTTCTATGATAATCCCAGCCGGGTTTACAATACAGCTTCCTCCAACGGCAAGATTGTATTTTATCACCTCTCCGAGCTCTGGTGGAATGTCCTTTTCCTTAAGGTACCAGCTGGAGCTTATCACGAAGACCTGATTTTCGATGGCATGCTGGCGGATAGCGCTTTCGATATCACAGGTTTTGGATCCTGGCTCTCCTGTCTTGGCCCCCAGATGGCCATCTACTTTCCACCAGCCGGGCCATAGAGCGCAGTGGATCTCTTCTCCCTTGATCGCCATGGCAGCCCTGAGAAGCGTCATGTGATGCTCATAGCAGATGCAGGCTCCCATGGTGCCTATATCAAGCTCAAAGGTGCGGATATCACTTGCATCTCCCATACCCCAGTAAACCCTCTCAGAGTGGGTGGGCATCAATTTTCTATGTCTCCCTAAAACTATGCCCTCCCGGCTGATAACAATCAGAGAATTATAGATGGTAAGGCTGCCAGGGTGGTCACTTAATTCATTACAGCCGATCACACAGTTGACCTTTGCCTTGTGTGCCACCTCGGCCATCTTTTTGGCCTCTTCACCATTCCACCTGATGGCACTTCCAATCATTTTTGCTGCAAGCTCAGTGGAGAGACGAACAGAAACTCCTCCCCTCCAAAAGGGATAGCCGCAGAAGTAGACCTCGGGAAAGACTATAAGGTCAAGTCCCAGTTTGCCTGCCTCCCGGATGTAGTGGCAGGTCTTCTCCAGTGTCTTTGCCTTATTAAAGAAGTAAGGTGATATCTGGGCAGCCCCAACCCGAATCTTTTTCACGTTGTAGCACCTCCTTTTATGGCATTTGCCTCCTTGTCTTTGCCTCCTGCCGGGTATAGGTCTCTTTTCTCACCACCTCGCTCGGTATCTGCACACGGACAAAGGTGAACAAAAATCCCGAACGCAAAATACAAGCGCAGGAGCAAGGGAATCAAGAGGCATAGAGGCCTATTATTGAACTTCAAGGCACACTCGTCAAGGTCAAAAGCTGAGCCGTATGCTGCCCATCAGCCATTTCTACACAATTCAACTGCGTGAAAGAAGAAGGGACAGGTGGCGTCAAGAAGAAGGACGATTCTGTCCTGATTGAATAATCCTTTTGGATCAACTTCGATTGTTGAGATTGGGCCTCTGGTCGATCAATTAGTGTCAATCACCAGCTTGGAGGTGACCCCTGTCGGCCGAAACGATCTGCTTGAGCCTCACCGTAAAGTAGATTACTGCGAAAAGATATGCTGGCAAGTACAGCCACCACGCAAAGGGGTTTGGAATCCCGCTGTGCAGGACGCCATCAGGGACACGTATGATGTTCTTCCAGTCCCAACAGAAAGCCACGATCATCAGGACAGCGCAGCCCAATTCAATGACCAGGTCGTACCAGTGCCAGTTGATCACACAGCCCTTTTCGTCGTAGTAGATGATGAGGGACCCGGCCACTGCCATTGCCGCCGCAACCAACACCGGCGTTATCACAGGACCTACCCACGGGAGAGGGATGAGAAAAAGAAGGTCCCACGTCATGAGGCTTTCGGGCCATCCAACCATAACCCAAAGCCAGATGTAGAAGAATATGTCCCAGATGCCAAAGGCGATCATAAAGAGGCAAAACTTCTGGAAGGCATTCTTTCCCGCAGCGCAGCCCATTGCTGCAAGCATGAAGAGCGTAGCGATCTCACGAATGAACTCAAGGCGCATGAGTCTGTCAACAACGAGTTTCCCATCCTCCCACTCCGTGACTACGGGGAAGCAAAACGAACCGTCAAAGTATATTTCACGAAGATAGACGACAACCGAGCCCTCGACCCATGCGAACGCAACCGCGAATATTACGACCCATATCCAGCGCCAGAGCGCATGTCGTGGAGGTTTTTCGAGTTTGGCGGTGTGGCCGCGGTTTTTTGTTTCCATCGCTCCTTAGAAACGAGTATTTCCTGGCCCATTTTCACTTGGTTTCCTTGGCTACCACAACCCAGGGTGTACACAAGCCTTTTGCACCGTTCACATTGCCAGGTGTCAACAGGGCGTTTCTTATCTCAAGCCGCGGAAGAGACCCGCCCTTTTTGTTTTTTTGACCTTGACTTTTGTTGCTTCTTAACACAGATCTTGTCTTCCCTGACAATCGCGCAAAGATTGGGGTTGAGGTAATCCCTACAATTTGAGTGATTGTACAGGGGGCATTCGGGGTATTTTTTTGACATGGCTCTATCCAATCTCAGTTTTTATGTTTGAGACAGCAGGCCTTCCATAACCTCTATCAGTATTTGCAAGTGGGCTTTGTCACCATCATCACCCTTTCTATTCGAGCTCTGGAGGGTACCGCCTTGATGTCTTAGTGAATCCTTCTCCACATTCTCTAGATGGCCTGTAAGCGCCTCAAGGCCAATATTGTTGTCGATCACAGTATCAGGTCCCCAGGCGATGAGCCCCTTCTTCTCCGTTTCCCTTTTTCTTTTACACAGAATTTGCCAAAGCCACTGATCAGGACATCCTCGCCATCTCCCAGGGTCTTTTTCATGATCTCTAAGAGGGAGTCAACCAGCTTATGGATGGAATATACTCGCTGGGTTTTTGTAAGGGCCATGGTTGGTGCTCCTGTCAGGTAAGATTGACGATTATCTTAAAGCCTACCCACATTATGATGAAGGAGACTTAATGAAGGAAACTTACTTCTAACAAATGATTTTGTCAAGGGCTTCCCGGGGTTATAGAGAACAGAGAATACTGGAGAACAACGGATGTCTATCAAAAGGGAAAAATAAAAGGCCCCTGGGTTGACCGTAAAACTCCTGCCCTATTTTATATATCGGCAGAAAATGGAGGATTCTTAGGGGGAAGATCAAGCTTTCCAATTCGCTGAGGTGATGGGGTGTGACCTGAAATAATACTCTTTGACAAGTAGCTTAGCATTTGATCTTCAGTGCCTTCGGGAGAACTTCGAAAGTAAACGCGTCAGAATCCCAGGCGGGGTTCCCGTCAATTTGCAGTGCCAGAGGACGTTCCAGCTTCACAGCCAGTTGATGGCCGGTGCTATACTGGCCGATCCGATTGCCAATTGTGAATGCGGATGCCGCTCCGATGGCACAGTTAAACAGTCCCGAATTGACCCAAAGGATATGCAATAGGCGATCGTCGAACCTGGCTTTTGGCATAACCATCATTCCAAAGCCATAGTATGGCTGCTTGACTATCATCAGGCTCAATAGGTTCTTCACATCGAACGTTGTGTCATCTACGGTAATCTCGGCGGCGGTCCGCTTGTATTTGCTGAAATATGCGTAAGTGAGAGGTCCGAGATATGTTTTGAAGCCGGTATAACCTCGGGCGAGGTACCGGCCACGGAGCCGGATGATTGTTCCCTCGATGCCTACTGATACCATAAATGCACGCCTTTTTCCTTGGCAGTCGATAAGATCGTATTCATGTATCTTGCCGTCTCTAATGCGCATGGCAATGTCAGCCATGCTCCCCTTATACCTAAGGGCGTGTCGCATGGCGTTGCCGGTGCCTAAGGGGAGAAAGGCAATCGGTGTCTGAGCCGTATCGATAGAATTGATGATGTGGGAAAGGGTTCCGTCCCCTCCAGCGGTGACGAGGACGTCACAATGCGCGGCAAGCTCCCGTGCACATTGATCAAGCTCGCCCGAGGTGGTGGTATCCAGGCCGTGTATTTTTGCATTTAATATCTCGGCAGGTTTCAGCAGTACAGAGTGCTTCTGGGCAAGGGTCATCTTACCGGAGGCAGGATTGGCGATAATCGCATAGCGCATTTGGATAATTTCATGCCTTTCCGTTTACCTTTATTTGGAAATGGTACTTCCTAAAATTCCCATATTCTACGCAGTGAAAGTTTCTTACGGTTTCCACCGCCCTAAGTCCCCAAACGTCCGTCCAAGGCAAGGGTCAACGGCACGTCAAGCGGACCTGTGATCTTTAAGGTCCGGGACTCCTGCTTATCATTATCCCCCTATAATGGGCTACTGCCCTGGACTGTGTATTGTCTGAATCGGACATAAGCCCAATGGCCTGCACCTGCTTTGGTTCGCGTGCAAAAAGTCTCTTGTAATCAGCATAGACATTGACCTTTTCAGATATCCACTCGCCTAAAGGGGAAGACTGATTTCGGAGTACCACAATCTTGGTCTTACTACTATAAGGGCTTTCAGTAGTTGTCCCCAAGGGCAGGGACGCGCTCCATACGTACTTTATATTATCCGGCCTGAGGCGGCCCTCAAAGATTACATAGATTGCAGCAGCACTGTCTCCGGTGTTCTTAAACCTTTCATCAGCGCCCTGAGGAAGTTCAAGCACCCGCCACTGCCACTTTAGATGAGGGTATTCCTTGAGATCATACTCAAATTTCTTGGCTATAATGACAGCAGAATTTATGGCATTTGCCTCAAGATAGGTTTCCTTGTTTGATCTAACCCTGTAGACATCGCTACCCTCACCACCTCGGGATTTCCAGCCTTCGGGAAAGGTCCCGTTGGCAAAGGAGGAAAAATCCTCAACCTTTCTCACCGAGCCAGGTTCATCACCTGAAATGCCTGTTACGTGCAGGATTCCTGATACGAAAAGGGATAATAGAACGATTGTGACAAATCTCTTATTACACATTTTAATCTCCTTGTACATCTTTGGGCCTATTGTAAAACTTTTCCGTCTATTTTGTCAGGGATGTTATGCCCAGACCTGTGAAGTAGTGTTGGAAAAATATCGACTCTCCCGCATGATCTAGACTTCAAGTGCAAATACTACCAAATCACCTGCACGATTTAAACTGAATAATTGTCTTAATTGCCCTATTGGATCAGGAACAAATTTCTTCGGATTTCGGACTTCAAAGCGCCTTTGGAATCTTGATTTCATTTCACCGCAAAAACTTGACACAAATGGTAAGATCTTAACTTATACAGACGGCTAGTCAGGACAATACTCTCATCTAATTCCAACTCTCAAACTCTTCTGTTCCCTGCAAGGTTCGGTTGGAATTAAGGTAACTGGGAGAGCCACTGGTACGCCGGAGCAACGAGAATAAATTGGTCATTATTGGAAAGCATTCGATATCCCTCATCATCGCCTATGAGCTGAACTGCTGGTACACTCAGAGCGTTTTGAAATCTTTTGAGCGTCGAAGATGGTTGAGTCTCTGATATTTTGACCTCTATCAAGACAACCGGTTTATGCCCATTTGAGATCAAGAAATCCACTTCCTGCTGTTCTTTATTCTTTACAAAATGCAATGAGAACTGACCATAGCCTAGATCATTCCAGTTTGTAACCGCCCGCCACAGCTCCATGGCGACCATATTTTCAAACCTGGCCGCGGCCTCTTCTATGCGGGGCGCATCCCACAGATAGACCTTGCGCTCTTTTTGAATGGCCCGCGCAATTCTTTCAGTCCATGGGGAAATACTAAAAATCAAGAAGAATCTTTCAAAAACAGATAGCCAGCTTCGAACTGAGTTATAGGATACCTTTAGGTCAGTGGCGAGGGATGGGATGGAGAGAGGACTGCCCACCTTGGAAGGTAGCAGAGAGTAAAGCGTGTCCATATCTGCAACGGATTTGATGCCTGTCAGGTCTCGGATATCCTCCCGAATTAATTGGCTGGAATAGGCGTTTGACCACCGACGGTACGTCGCCATTCGTTTAGCTAGATAGGGTTCAGGAAAACCACTTACCGTGGATAGGCGTGACCATTTTTCCTTGAGTTTTTCCCTCCCTTCCATACTGATTTGTAGCGGATTCTCCACAAAGTCGTCGATGGTTAGGTTATTCTTCCCCAGTTCCGCAATTGTAAAAGGCCATAGATGAAAGAGGAAATAGCGGCCAGCCAGAGAGTCTCCACCTTTTTGATAGATGTCCAGCCTGCCACTTGCTGAGACGAGGAATTGATATCTGTCATGGAATTGGTCGTAGACGCCTTTCAGATAATTCTTCCAATCTTTGTATTTGTGGATTTCATCAAATATGATCAGAGGTGTTGATTGATCTCGGCGTTTGATTTCTTGGAAAAAAATGGGATTCTCCATGAGGCGAGCTTTGTCTTGCGGAATATCCCAGTTGAAATAGAGATTATTCACAAAGGAGCGGGAAATAATCTTGGCGAGTGTGGTCTTGCCAACCTGACGCGGTCCGACGACAAATACCATGCTTTTGTCCCTGGCTAGTTCCTGCCAGATTCTCAAGTAAGGCTCTCTCGTATCCATGACGACTATTATTCATTAAAATGAAAAATAGTCAAGACTATTTTTCAATAGGATGAAAAATTTTCAAAAAACTCTAACCCTCTTGTAGACTCTGGCCCAAATGGTCAGACTCCCTATTCGATCATAGAGACGACCTGCGGAAAGCTTGTGTGAGGGTGTTTTAAATCAGAAGGGATAGCTGTATTGGCTAAGCCTTTTCTTGATTTGGCGTCCCCACCAGGCGCCTGATGTATTATGAAAAACTCAAGCTACTGATAACACTAAGGAAATAGGTTTTTCCTCATCTCTATTTTTCACTTTTCATTATTTCCTTAGTGATTGCAGACTACTAACAATATTTGAAAGTCCTCCGGGGGTGGCCCGGGTTATCACTAATAGGAGAATCCTTGAATCCTGAAGCATTTTGACCACATGCGATATATGGACATCCTTCCCCAAAACTGCTATTTTATGAGCGCTATTCATTTCGTTGTTTAGTCACCTGAAAACATAACCCTATCCTTCTGGAGTGAGTTATGACAAAATTTACCAGAAGGTGGAGTAAACAAAGCCTCCTGGGGTCTTTATATTCCTTTGGAGGCTTTTGTATTTGGGGAGGTGATCCGATGGCCACAAAAGACTTTCAACGAAACTTCACAGTTATCTTTAGTGCGGATGTGGCAGGTTATAGTCGCCTTATGGGTGAAGATGAGGAGGCAAGGGTCCGCACTTTAACCGCCTATTGGGCACTGATGGTCACTGTCATTCAAAACCACCGAGGCCGGGTAGTGCATTCACCGGGTGACAATTTGGTGGCAGTGTTTTAGAATGATTTTTTTGTCATTTACCGTTGAAGAAGAGCGTCTCCTGGCGTTTTACAATTGGATTTCTTATATACTATTCTTTTGAGACAGTTAATATCCTATGTCGCAGAGGAGAGTTTACCTTCAAAGAAAGGAGCCATATATGGATAGATACAGACAGGAGTTAGTTATAAAGTACAAGAAAAACCCTATCATCACGCTTGACGATATGCCTTTTCCTTGCAATACGGTCTTCAATGCAGGGGCTGCAAAGTATAAAGATGAGTATGTACTCTTGCTACGGGTTGAGGGACTTGAAGGCATGTCATTCTTTGCTCTGGCACGGAGCAACGACGGCTTTGATTTTGATATAGAGGAAACACCTGCTATGGAACCGGCCCAAGAGCTGCCTTTCAGCATATATGAAGAGCGGGGTATCGAAGACCCGAGGATTACCAAGATTGATGACACCTATTATATTCTCTATACCGCATACTCGAGGCATGGACCGAGAGTGGGACTCGCCAAGACCCTTGATTTTAGGAAATTTGAGAGGATTGCACTTGTATCTCAACCTGAGAACAAAGACGCAGTGCTCTTTCCGAAAAAGATTGGGGGGAGATATGTAAGGTTTGATAGACCTTCCACTTCTGCTGGCGCTAGTATATGGATATCGTATTCTGAAGACCTCATTCACTGGGGGGACTCTCAGGTAGTTATGGAGACGCGGCCGGGCTTTTGGGATTCCAAAAAGATTGGAGCAGGCGCTCCACCGATTGAAACTGATAAGGGCTGGCTTGAGATATACCACGGCGTGAAGGGGACCTCAGGGGGAAATATCTACCGGTTAGGATGTGTCCTTTTTGACCTCAAGGACCCTTCTAAGAATACAGGACGTTCTAAGGTTCCCGTGCTTGCCCCGAGGAAGCATTATGAGAGGACAGGTGATGTGCCGAATGTGGTGTTTACATGCGGCGTGGTGCCGGAGGCGGATAAAGGAGAGATAAAGATATATTATGGCGCCAGTGACACCTGCATATGCGTCGCTACGGCAAGGATTCAGGATTTAATTGAGAGTGCTTTATCCGAGGTTAAGGAACCTTAAAGGAGCAAAGAGGGAAATAGATGAGAATAGGGATAATCTCCACCTTTCCACCCATAGAGTGTGGGATTGGTGCCTATACCTCATATCTTGTAGAGAAGCTTAGGAAGTTGAATAATGAGGTATATATAGTATCCCAGTTAGGCGCAGAGGGTGACAAGGTCTACCCTGTGTTCAATGGCACCGACGGCGACCTCGCCGAGAAGGCCTTTGAGACCATGATAAAATTCACGCCTGATGTGGTACACATTCAGCACGAATATGGTCTATTCGGCAAAGATATGGGTGTAAGCATTATTCCACTCCTCTATAAACTCAAATTTGCTGGCATCCCGGTGGTGGTAACCCTTCATAGTGTATACGAAGACTTTTCCGAGAAACAGGCCTTGATTACTGATGCTATCCTGCGAATTGCCCAAGCGGTAATAGTCCATCATGATTTTCAAAGGGAGTCTCTGAGGGCAAACATTAGAAAAGAAGGGAAGGTCTATGTAATCCCACACGGAGCGCGGGAGGTTGCGCCAGTGCCTGGTGCCAAGAGGAAATTGCAGGTAGGAGGAAAGAAAACGATATTGGTGCCCGGATATTTCAGGCCCACAAAGGGGTATGATAGGATTATTAAGATGTTTCCAGACGTCGTCAGGGAGGTTCCCCATGCCTGGCTCATCATCGCGGGAAAGACCAGGCTTCAGGAGTATAGAGATTACAGGGACCACATTTTTCGACTTGTCGAAGAGTCGCCTGTGGGGGACAGAATATTGGTTTTAAGGGGGCAATTTCCGCAAAAGACGTTTGATACGATCATTTGTGCGTCAGATGTAGTTCCTATGCCTTATCAAAAAGGAGCTCAAAGTGGTATCATGGCCCATTGCCTCTCATTTGGGAAACCAATAGTTGCTTCTCCGCTAAAGGCTTTTGTAGATACCATCGAGAAGGCCAAAGCCGGGCTAATAGCGGAAAGGGATGAAGAGTTTAAAGCGGCAATAGTTAAGATTTTAAAAGACGAGAAGCTTGCCAGAGATTTTTCTGAAAATGCCCTCAGGTTTGTAAAAAACCATGTCTCATGGAGGAGGATTGCCAAGGAGACGGTCAAGGTATATCACGAGATAGTTGTTACTCCTTATGGAAGGGCAAGATATGTAGAGATTTAATGATGAAAGGGTGTTCTATGAAGCCCTTGCCAAAGCAGGGTTGAGACATATCAGAATCAACGATCTTGGCCTGAGAAAGGGTAGATGTCCGCTATATGTTGGGGTTGTTCAGAATTGGAAATTTTTTAATGTTTCTTGCCATATCATATACCTGCCAACCGATCAAATTTATTACAGACTTGAATTGGTAGTCATAGCTTTTTTAGCCTTTCATTTTTCAAAAATCATAGCGGAATACTGCAATCCTGCCCTTCCTTTCAAAACCATCATATACTGCATCGTTACGTTGTTTTTGTAATCCAGTTATTGGCAATCCAGGAATCGGAGCCAGGATGATATTTGACTTGACAATAGCCAGATATTCAATATTAAAAAGGCAAGAAACGGTTGAAGTTTGATTAGTAAGCTATACTTCATTGAGAGTATAGGCTACCGCAAGCAGTCAACATCTTTGGATTGTAGAGGCCCAACACGCGGTATTTTGTGGTTCTTGCAGAAATTCAATCTGACTTAAGATAGGTCTTCATGATCGATCTTCTTCAGGCCGTTGGCACTGGAATATTATTGGGTTTGGTGTATGCTCTTTTGGGTCTTTGTATTGTTATGATATACAGGGCCTCAGAGGCATTCAACTTTGCCATCGGGCAGTTTCTCGTCATCGGCTCCTTCCTCTTTTATACCCTGTTTTCCGCTTTGAATCTTCCCTTCCTTATTGCCCTTCCCTTCGGATTGCTGGCCGCAGGGATCATGGGGTCCATCGTTGAACGGCTCACCATTAAGCCCTTGCTTGGACGGGACCCTATCCTAATGACTAAGGTAACCCTCGGGCTGTATTTTTTCTTGAGTGCATCCATTCAATTTGTGCTCAGTTATGTCGGCTCCCCCGGTTGGCGCCCTATCGGTCTGCCAGATATCACCCTGGATACAGGAGAGCTCCTGTACCTGTCGAATCGGATTTGGGCCGGAGTTCTGTCTTTATTAACATTTGCTCTAGTTATGGCCTTTCTTTTTCGTACCCGCTGGGGTTTAGCCATTCGAGCTGTCTCCGAAAACCAGGCCAAAGCCATGGCCTTTGGCATCAATGCCCGCTTTACTCTACTGATTACCTGGGCCATTAGCTCGGGCTGCATCGCCGTTGCAGGGATCATGATCTCTGACTTTGGCGTCCTCTCCCCCTCTTCAGCAGTCGTGGGATTTCGGGCCATCCCCGTTGTTATCATTGGAGGGATGGATAGCATTGGTGGCGCCCTGATTGCTGGGATCATTATTGGCATCTGCGAGACCCTTGTGGCTGCCTATATAGAGCCCATGGGCCTAATCGGCTTCAAGGATGTCGCCATCTATATTCTGATGTTAATCGCGCTTTTCATCCGGCCCTACGGGCTCTTCGGGACCGTCCGGATCGAGAGGGTTTAAGAATGCGTGCCATTAAAACGCGCTTGACTTGATAAGAAGCCCCTTTTTCTGGGAAGCAATATAAGAGAATTAGGCTTAGGTGCCAATTATGCCCAGTCGCATAATGTCGTAGTCAAATCTATATAAATCCTAGAAAGTAAGACTGGGTAGTTTATGGAACGATTTACCTTGGTTCTGTAATATTTTTCAGGTGAGAAAAGTATAGACTTGTACCACCATTGGAAAGTTTTTGGGCTTTTCAATTCTTTCCAAT
>Ga0209427_10001806_pt1 | contig 24891 bp, 22 predicted proteins | sample DeeMarSWOR136_30_FD_187465 | JGI IMG/M metagenome (GOLD analysis project Ga0209427, IMG submission 187465) | Marine sediment microbial communities from White Oak River estuary, North Carolina - WOR-1-36_30 (SPAdes) (version 2) | ecosystem: Environmental > Aquatic > Marine > Intertidal zone >...
CGGCGGTTAACGAAGACGGACGGCTTTTTGCTTTTTCATCACTCCAAAATTCCAGCCTTCCTGAGATCTGATTCGACTTCAACGACTTTTACGATTTCTACGATTTTTTATCCTGAGCCCGTCGAAGGGCTGTGGTTCTGAAGCTCTGAGGCTCTGACCTCCGATCTCTTGTATTTACGCTTTCTACTCTTTCCCCATTTAACCATTCAACTATTTGACGCTTCTCGACGATTTCAACGACTTTTACTTTTTTTACGGTTTCCCCATTTGACGGTTCTCAAGGACGTGCTTCCACCCCGAAACTCAATTTTTTTGCCAGCGTGCCCTCTGCAAGTGTAACTGCGATGCTATTTCTATAAATCCATTTGAAGTATGCAACTTCTTTTGCAGCGTCAATCTTACTTGCGCTGCATAAGTCAATGGATTTACGGCCGTTCTTCTCAGGCCCGCATCATGATGTCAACCTCGGTTGCACCTTCGCTTCATCCTTGTCTCGCTCTCTCACAGGCTCCATCAGCCGGTTAGCGGCAATCTTCCATGGGGGCTCGTTTTAAGAGGTCGAGCATAACCGTCCGAAACCATTGAAGCTTCCGGGTTTACCCATGCCTCCGACCCGTCTTCCTCCGACGCCCGGATAAAATCCTGGGTCATTTTTGGAACAACGCTTGCACTTTTCTGGTGGCAAAAGCGTGAGCTGGTTTGTGAAATGGCTGGGAATATCCGAAAAAACAATTTCCTGAAGAGTGGCAAAAGGCCCTCTGAATTGCTCCGCCTACAGCCTTCCATCCCTTTTGCCTCAGATGGAAATTCCCCCGATCTTGGACCCAGGAATAATCCCGGCACTTTTCTGCAAAAAGCCCTCACAATGCTCATTGTACTGGCCTATCTCCCGTCATGCGCCGTGGACATAAACACCAACCGCCGCCACGCCAGAGGTTTTTCAGTGCCTGACCTCCAGACCATGGCAGAGGAAAACAGCACCGCACTGGCCTGGTATAAAGACAACGAGTGGCAATTCAACAAAGGAGATAAGACCAGACCCCCTGAAAACGGTCTCTGCCTTTCAGGGGGCGGAATCCGTTCTGCGGCCTTCAGTATTGGCGTTCTCAAGGGACTCCACGAAAAAGGAATCTTGGATAAAATCGATATCATTTCAGCTGTGTCTGGAGGTTCCTATGCTTTATCCTGGTACTATCTCCAGCAATATGGCCAAGACCGCAATGCCAAAGAGGAGTTATTTGACGGGCCCTATCTCCACAAACTCGCTGCCAGTTCTAAGATGTATCCTTACTCCGAGATAGCCTCGTCTGCCCTGGGCTACGCCGCTTTATTTCCAGTGAACATTCTCTTCAATCATCTCCTTTCACTGAACGCGGATACAACCTTCTTGAGAGGAATGTACGAGAACGCTATCAGGAGAGTATTTCATGGTGGCAAAGATGCGAGCTTTTCGGAACTGCTGGAGCTCATCAAGGAAAATGACCTGCCCTATTTCATCATTAACACCAGCGCCAGCATAGACTACAGCCCCTCCCATCACGGCAGCAAGCTGGCCAACAGGGTTTTTGAATTTACGCCACTGCGTTTCGGGTCTGACGGTTTCGGGTACTCCAGTGAATTTCCGGTCTCCGTGGGTCGGGCTGTGTCCATTTCTGGAGCAGCCGTGGATCTGGCCAGTACGGTTCCAGGACGCCTGGAGTCTGCACTTGCCTCCTCCCTGAACATTGATTTGGGATATCATATTGATAACTACAATAACAAATCCCCGCTTAAGCAGCTCAAACGCTTCATTCCTTTCTATTTCATGGCAAATTCCAACGATAGAAATGGAACGGATATCTGTCTTACCGATGCAGGACATTCCGAAAACCTGGGGATGTATTCGCTGGTAAGGAGGCTCTGCAGAAGAATCATCGTTGTAGACGCTACATTCGATCCCAACTATGAATTCGAAGCATATTACAATCTCAAGAATGCTTTGAGAAGCGAGATGCAGGTTGATCTCAAAGTCAAGGGCATTGACACACCTCCAGATGGCGACAGGGACAGAAAATCCTGGCAGGAATGCCGTCGGTCCGATACAGACAACAGCTTCAACACGTCGAATCCTGTTGTGCGGGGATCGATCTCCTACTTTCCCATAAAACTCTCCGACAATACCATTGAACAACGGAGCATTGAGGTCCTCTACATTAAGCTCTCAATTAACGACGAACTCTTTAACGGCTTTCCATCACAGGACCCGCTCGCAGATGACTATAGAGCTGCCCGTCAGTATTATGGCAAAGATCTGGTGGAATATTATCTCAAAACGAGGACGCGTGACCGTTGTAGAGATTCGCTTCCTGGTTCTGGGTTCCCACACCATACAACGTGGGATCAAAACTATGAGCCTGAACAGTTCAAGGCTTATGTCGACTTAGGTTACCATATCGTAAGGAACGAAATAGAGGGTGAATGGAGTCCATTTAGGCTTTGTGAAATGCAAAGAGAGACTCGCTGACAGGAATTCCTTTCATGGTCTTGTGGTTGCCCATCTTCCGTGAGTATGGGTCCATGTGGGCAGATGAATAAGGGTCGTTGAAGGCGGCTGTGGGGACGGTTTGCCAGGAATCCCCAGCCGGACACAGGAGCGGGCCAAATCGGCAAGACCCTGGGGTTACCATCCCCTTACGTGCGGCGGCGTTTAGCGCTCTTCCTCCGCCCCCTATCGCATTCATCTATATTCGACGCTTCTCGACGATTTCAACGACTTCAACGACTTTTACGATTTTTGCGACTTTAGCGGCGCTACACTTGATAGCGGTTATGGAGATAGGTGAGAAAAACGGAAGCTTTTCTGGTTAGATTGATGCGTTACACAAAGGCAGGTCATTCAAAGTTTCATTTCTCAAGATTAAAGATCTGACCCCTTTCCCCTTTCTAGAACCTCCTGAGTCTTTGACTCCCAATATCTCATTCCCATTTCTCGGAACATGCCCTCGGCTTTTTCCAGCTTCTCGCGGGCTTCCGGAATTCGGCCGGCTTCAGCCAAAAGTTCGCCTAAGACGAGGTATCCCTCGGCGTAACGCGGTTTTAGGAGCAGGTCTTTCAAGATTTCGATCCCACGAAGCATTGATTTCTCCCCCTGAAAGGCTTTCCCCGTTCCCACTCGCCCCATAATTCTTCCAAGCCATATCCGGGACATGCCTTCGAAAAGCTTCTCCTTATTCCTCTTCGACAACTCCAGTGCCTTTTCCACATCGCGTTGGGCCGCTTTGAGATTGTTTTCACTCAGATGAGTGAGCCCTCGGTACAAATAGTGGGATGACAGCCACATGGGCGTGCCAACATCCTTCTGTATTCTCAGTCCTTTTTCTATATATTCCAGGGCAAGTTGTGGTTTTCCACTGAGATAATAGCCGTACCCGGCTGCACTCCACGCCTGACCCAGCCAGAGGGTGGCTTCTGCCTTTTCGAAATGGCTGATGCAGTTCTCACAATGCTTGATGATATTCTCACTGTCTCCTTTCCAAACATAAAAAATGGCACAGGCCCACTCAATAGCTCCCAAAGTGTATGGTTCACCAATCTCGAGTGCGAGTGAAAGCACCCTGTCAAGCAGTTGTTCTCCATTATTGAAATCTCCAAGCACGCCACCCATATACATGCCGTATAATACTTTAAGCACCGCATAGACACATATAGGTGCGCCGAAAAACTCATGCTCCTGATGCGTTTTCTCGAGCAAGTCGCAGACACCAGGGGCTATTCCAGCTATTTTCCCCAGTTCCCCGGAGCTAAGGTATGAAAGGCACAGAACACGTGCAGTCTGAGCCACCAGTTCGATATCCTCCAGGTTCTTGGCCTCTTCAAAGCACCTTTCATGGTATCTCGCTGCCAGCAAAGGATCACCTAAACCGGTGTAACACAACCCTATTGCATTGGATAGTTGAGCAATAGCTCTCGTGTCCCCCAATTCTTCTGCAAGGCTTTCACCTTCCTGAAAAATTTTTAGAGAATCTTCGGGGTAACCCAGAAGTCTAATTGGCCCCTCTGCTGTCTTGACAAGCTCAATGTGCTCTCTCTTATTCTCCTCAATTGGGGGAAGCTCTTTCAGTTTTTCTATCGCTCTTCTGTAAAAACCCAGGGCCTCCCACATTGAATGGCTGCGTGTTGCTTTGTTGCCGGATTGCTTCAGGTATTCATATGCCTTCCGTGTATTCCCGCTCATAGAATAGTGATAGGCGATCATCTCATAGAACTCTTCCAACCTGTCCTGGTGAATGTCTTCTATGCTTTTTCCTATCTTTTCATGAATCTCTGTTCTTTTCTTGAGAAGCAGGCTGTTATAAACCACTTCTCGGGTCAGGGCATGCTTGAAAATGTAGGTTGATTGGGGGAATATACCCCTTTCATATAAAAGCTCTGAGTCTTTTAATACCGACATGTTGAAAAGCAATTCTTGCTCCGGTAGAGCGATAAGCCTTTTTATTAATTCATGGCTGAACTCTCTTTCGATGGCGGACCCTATCTGCAAGGCTTCTTTAGCGCCCTCAGGCAAGGAGTCCACCCTCGCCATGATGACATCCTGGATCGTAGAAGGAATAGCGACATCCTGCATTTTTTCTGCCAATTGGCACTTATCGTCCTTCCTCTGAATCATTTCCAGGTCGACTAGAGATCTTATGAATTCCTCCAGGAAAAAGGGGACTCCTTCTGTTTTTTCCAGGATAAGTTCCTCAAGGTCTCTGGCGAGGTTGGCGGTACGGAGAAGATAGGCTGCCATTTGGAGGACTTCCCGGTTAGAAAGCCTGTTCAGGTTCAACTGGTTATGATACGACTTTGCGCCCCACATGTGCACAAATTCAGGACGATAGGTAAAGATGAGAAATACCCTTGCACCCGATATGCTATCCAATAGATACTTCAAACACTCCTCGGAACTTCTATCAATCCAGTGAAGATCCTCAAAGGCCATAATCAGGGGTCGGATCTCAGAACCCTTCAGGACAATTCGATTCAATGCCTCGATAATCCCAGCCTTCATTGTCTCTGGAGCGATCTGGATCTTATCCAGGCCACTTTCTCTTGGAGACAAAAGCTCCCTGAGATATGGAAGTGTGGTCGCTTCATCAGCTCCCAGAATTTTGAGGCCATTCTTGACCTTCTCCACGATTTCGGGATCTTCATCGCCTTCTTGAATGTAGAAGTTCGATTTTAGGATGTCGATAATCGAATGATAAGCAACCCCCCTGCTGTAAGAAAGACACCTTCCCTCTAAAAAGGTTAGATCTTCGTTAGACACAGCCTTTCTGAACTCATATAAGAGCCTGGACTTGCCGACTCCTGCTTCCGACACGATGGAGAAGGCCTGTCCCAGGCCTGCCTTAGATCTCTCGAACCCGTCAAGCAGCAGCTCAAGCTCGCGGTCCCGACCTACAAAGGGGGTCAATCCCCGCTCCGCGCTGACATCAAACCGAGTTTTTCTTGTGCTGGGGGCGATCACCCGATAGACATCGACCAATTCCTCCTTTCCCTTCACCCGCTTTTTTCCCAAGGCCTCAAACCTGAATAACCACTCGGTTAGCCGAAACACTTCCCCTGTGACATAGGTTGTCCCTGGCTCTGCCAAACCTTCCATCCGGGAGGCCATGTTCACTGTATCTCCAACCGCCTTGAACTCCACGCGGAGATCATTGCCCAAGGTGCCCACGACAACAGGTCCGGCATGGATGCCGATCCGCATTTTGAGCGGCTGCATACCTGCTTCTCCATTCCTAATTTTGTCGCTAAACCTTGCCATCTCCCGGTGGATCGCCATCGCCGAACGAATCGCTCGCTGCGGGGCGTCCTCCAAGGCAATAGGGGCCCCGAAAAGAGCCATGATCCCGTCACCCGTCATCTCATTAACCGTACCCTCATAGTCATGAACCTTGTGAATCAGAATCTCGTATACCTGGTCCATAATGTCGTAGGCTTGTTCCGGCCCCAGCCTCTCAGAGAGCTGAGTAAATCCCTCCATGTCACAAAACATCACCGTGACCTGTTTGCGCTCACCCTCGATTCTGTCCCTTTGCGCGAGAATCTTCTCCGTTAGACCTTTAGGAAGATAGCGTTGGATCTTTGCAATTTTTTCATCGAGAGAGACTTCTGCGTGTAATCGCTCTGAGGGTTTGCTTAAGCTGCGGCCACATTTTCCACAAAACGCAAATTGAGGAGGATTTGCAAAACTGCACTCAGGGCAAACGGCTTCTAATTGGGTCCCGCATTTCCCACAAAACAGCATTTCCTCCGGATTATCAAAATTGCATTTTGGGCATTTCATTTCTTACTCGTTTTGCACGATTTGCTTAATGATAACCTCTGATGACAGGTTTAAATGTTCAGGCACTGCTGAGGCAGTCCGCTTGAAGTGTTGATCAGGTACAGCCTGCGGTTTGTCCCAATTCAACCGGTGAGGACCCCTGTTTTCAGACCGTGCTTTTAGTCCAAGTTCTCTGGTAAGTAATCTTCTCGCACCGGCGAAAATACTTCTACCGCGATCGAATCCTCCAGGGTTTCTCCACTATGCTCGATATTGCTTGGAATGCACCAACTGTCTCCCGGTTCTACCTCAAATGTCTCTTCACCTATGGAAAGGCGCATCCGACCTCCAACGAGGTAACCGGTCTGTTCATGCGGATGTTGATGTCTGGGTAATTTACTTCCTTTTTCCAATCGAAATTCCGCAAAAAGAGTCCTTTCGCCATAGACTAAAGTCTTAAGCTTTATCCCCTCCACCGCCTGTTTGTAACCGCCACTTTTGCTCTTGTAGAACATGCGCTTCTCCTACTGTGGATTAGGTGTTCTTGAAATTCTCACTTCGTGGCCTATCATCATATGGTCAGGCTTTGGATATCCTGGAGACATCCAACAACCCCACTCGTATTTCTTAATGGAAGGGCATTTCCTGCCAAGACATAGAAGATTCTTTCTTTTCAAGGGTCAACTAGCTTTCTTAATGCAGCGTCATTGTCTCCTCGTGATATATTAAGAGTCTCCTGTGAGATCAATTCTCTCCCTCACCAGTTACAGCCATTCCCTTACTTTTTTTCCTTCACCGTCAGTCAACTCTCCAAAAAGAACAATGACAAGATCTGTGAGGTACCAAATACCGAGGCCGCCAATGGTGAAAAGCATAGCTTTTGCGGTTCTTGTTTTGCCTACATAAAACCGGTGGGCACCGAAAATACCAAAGCATGCACACAAAATCGTTGCCAAAAGCCTTTTCTTGTCGCTTGCGGTCGGTCTCTCTTTTTTCGATTGCAGCAGGCCACTCTGTGTCTGCTCAGGCTCCTTGTCCCCTCTTATGAGTTCGCTTACCTGTCCCATGAACTTCTTCGTAAATTTCTCGGGCTCAAAAATAACTTTATACACCCGGAGTGGCCTGGGAATATTTTTCGCAGTCTTTTCTCCAAGATATTCGTAACCAAAGGGCAATTTATCCTCGATTTGATCATAGGCGGTTCTGGAGATGCAGATTCCGCCGGGATCAGCCAACGCCTCCAGTCTGGCCGCAATATTGACACCATCGCCATAGAGACGGCCCTCTTCCTCAATGATGTCCCCAAGGTTGATTCCAATACGAAACTCCATTTTCCGGTTGGCGGCGAGCTTGGCGTTCATGGCTTTGAGCTCTTTCTGTATTGCGACTGCAGCTTGCACTCCATCAACTACACTGGCAAACTCTGCCAACAGATTATCCCCCGGCGAATCCACCACTCGGCCATGGTGCTGAAGGATGAGTTTGGTCATAACTTCACGGTAGGCGTTCAGAGTTCTGACAGTCACCGCCTCATCGTCTCGCATGAGACGACTGTAACCTTTCACGTCAGCACTGAGAATGGCTGCGAGCTTGCGTTTCACACCATCACTGGTCATAACTGTGGCCTCCGGGAAGCACTGGACAATTGGATACCCTACAGAAGTGAATATGATTTGCTACGATTTACACTTGAGATTAAGATGGGAGCACAGAAGCAGTCAAGCCAAATTCTCAACCGGTTCCAGACCATGATAAGAGGGGAGGATTCAGCAAAGAGAAAAACCCATGCCTTCGTCGATAATTTGGAGAGTTCACAGCGCACCCAATCTTCACTCTTCGAAAGGGATATTCCTTCCGGATCCCAGGCACTGAGATGACCCTATTTCTTGGATTTCGAGGTCTTGGCGCCCCGCTTCGCCTTCAATACCTCGATGCTATCCTTTAGCCCTTTGTAAAGACGGCTCATCTCTATGGCCATGCCTGCAATCTGGGCCACAGCCTGCACAAAGTTCACATCTTCAAGGGTCGCTTCCCAGGTTTCGGCAGAGTAAACCCTCAGGACCCCAATCGGACTTTGTCGCAAGACAATAGGCACGGAAAGGATTGAAGCAATTCCCTCTTTTTTTGCCTCCTCAGGGTACTGAATGCGAGGGTCATCCGTCACATCATTAATAGCAACGGGTCCATCCTTTAGTGAGCGGGCTATGGAGCGCATGGCGCTCAGAGGGCCCTTATTGAGATATGTGCTGCTCAGCCCCATCGACGCAGCGACCTCCAGTTCATTTGTTTTGCGGTTGAAAAGAAAGAGGGCACACCCCTTGGCTTCCAAGGCGCTCTTTACACTCTCCACAATGAGAAAAACGACCTCTTCAGGATCCTTGGACATGACGACACCATGAGTGACCTTAAGGAGGGTTTCGTAATTCATGACTTCTTTTTTCATGATTTTCTCCTTGTTATGAAGGTGATCATATGAGGGCGCCAAGTCCTGACCAAAACAGCAAACCCCACCTCTCTTTCCGAGAAATGGGGTCCTGATTCAATCCATGGCAACCTCTTCGTGAGCCTCTCCCCCTGCAAGGCGGGGCATCAAAAAGGAAACCCGAATTTACTTTGGGAGAAATTATCCCTCTGCACAGCACGGGGTATTCCGGCTGCGCTGTTTTCAAAGTCCCGCAAAGCGGGACGTTACATGAAATCGCGCAGTGATTTCATAAAGGGTTAGCGGGTTATTTTCAAACCTCTATCCAAACTACCTGAAATCAGTCACATTGTCAATCCCATATCCCGCATCAAACAGCAATGGATGCTGCTTGAGCGCCTCCCCAATAGTCTAATCTCCGTCTCTGCCTCCTTGGTCCGGTGTTTCTTTCATGTAACGTAATCTCTGATATTTCTTTTACGACTTCAACGATTTTAACGACTTGAACGACTTTAACGGTTTCAACGATTTTTACGACTTCTACGGTTTTTTACCCTGTCCTAGACCCTGAGCACCGTCGAACGGAGGTAAATCGAAGGGAGCTTGCCTGCCCTGAGTTCATCGAATGGGTCGAAGGGTCGAACGACTGTGGCTCTGAGGCTCGGTGGCTCTGTGGTTCTGGTTTTGGACCCCGATCATCCCTCTTTCATATTTTCCTGAACTGCGAGATCCTTCCCTGGCGCTTGACTGCCTGAAACAGTTCACTCGGAGGGACAAGCCCTCCTTCGACAGACAGCACACCACCTCCCTTCAAAACACGATGCAGTTCCGGCCAAATGGTCTCTAATCCTCCTACGGCACGAAAAAAACCAAAAACAAACACAAGGTCAAAACTCTGATCGGGTAGGTTCGTCCGCGCAGCATTGGCCAACACCGTCCTGGCATTAGTCACGCCTTCGGTTTCGATCTTTTTTTGAACGTGCGCCACGGCCAACGGATTTATGTCCAGTGCCAGTATGCTTCCTCCCTCTCCCACTATCTTTGCCGCAGGAATGGTAAAAAAACCGGGACCACAGCCGACTTCCAGTATCTGCTGACCAGCTCTAAGTCCCGCAGCGCCCAAAGTCTTGTAGGCATCTCTGAATAGACCATACAGACTTTCATGAACCAAGCACATCATTTTGAACTTCATTTTGTCTGCGAGTGTCATTTATCTCTCCTACTTGCCCAATACGGACGTGGCCCTCTTTCACATCAGCCATATTCAATAAGCTTACTGTCTTTCTAAAACTTTGTTCTTTCGATTTCAGATTCCCGCATACTGTATTGCCTCGTCCTCCCCCTTCCATACCGTTTACACCAATGCGGGGCCTCTTCCCTACTGCCCAATAAATAGCCGGGTTTACACCCGCAACTCATTCAGTGGACGCTCCATTATCAAGATTAAAGATCTAACCCTTTCCCCTATAGTGAATGGAAACTCTTCGCTATAGATCTTAGATGCCACAAGCTCAACCAACAATGCGCAAGGCAAAATAAGGTGCTAGGTTGAACAGCCATATACCCAATTTGTACGCCGCCATACCTGCATAGTGAATAGCATCAAACCGATCCACAGATAAATTAAACCATTTGCGGTGCATCCTGTACGTCCAATCATGAGCCAGTGCGAAAAACAAAAACCACCAAAGAAGTAAGGCTATGTTTATCACTGCACACCACGCTAGAAAGCTGCGAACTACTTCGATTGTCATAATTCCCCCTGCCTTTCAGTCCTTTTTATTTGAGAGTTTTACTGTATCGCTTACCAAAAAGCTTGAATGATATTTACCTGCGATGTCGGCGTAAAAGTCCTGAATGATTTTCATGTCCGCTTCCATATTTCCGGTCGGGTGAACGACCGGCCCGATACCCCCAACCTTGCGCCGGTAATCCAGATACCCCAGCACGATAGGGACATTCGCCCCCTTGGCGATATGGTAAAAGCCGGTTTTCCAGTACATGACTTTCTTACGGGTTCCGGAAGGAGGAACCACCAGGACCATTCGTGGATGTTCACGAAAGGCCTGTATCGACCGTGCCACAACATGGGTTGATTTGGAGCGATCGATGGGAATGGCTCCGAACCATTTGAGAAAAGGGCCCGTCGGCCAACGGAACCAGGCGGCCTTCATCATGATGAAGGGCTCGATTTCAAGAATGAACGCCAGGCAGATGGTGTAAAGAAAATCCCAATTGGAGGTGTGCGGTGCCGCTATGATGACGTATTTGGAGATGCAGGGTCTTTTCCCCGCCGGTTTCCAGCCCGTAAATCGAAAAATGATCAGAGCCAGCCAGCGCATCACGGTCTTCCCCATGCGTGTGTCGTGAACGGTCTTACGATGCATGATGCAATCCTCCCCAAGCCGGATAGACCGGCATTCGGAAGACTGATTGATGGATTCAGGGATCCGATGAACCCTGAACCTTTGAACCCCGAACCTCTAAACCATTACCCTCGCCTTTTCCGGGCGCGGTTTCCAATCTCCCCGCACACAATGAGAAAGACCCCCAAAAACATGGAGAACCGCCCCAAATAGTCCCCGTGCCGGGCAAAAAAAGTCCGACCTTGATGAAGATGGATTCGGCCTTTGAGTGTGGCCTTTTTCCACCAGGGCGTGCGGGCAATCACCATGCCTTTTGCATCGATGAGGGCTGAGATCCCGGTATTGGCCACCCGTACCAGATCCCGGCGGCATTCGATGGCACGAACCGGGCTGAAATTGTAGTGGTGGCGATAGCCGGGCGTGTTTTTCCACCATCCGTCGTTGGTGATCACGCAGATAAAACCCTTTGCTTCTGGCAGGTTCCGGGCACAGTAGGGACCAAAGGTCGACTCAAAACAGACGATGGGCAGGATGCCGACGGAAGTATCTGGGGATACAAATGCATGGCTCTCTTGACGAAGGCTGTAGGTGCCGGTATATCCGCCAAGTTCCAGGGAGTATTTTCCAAGGAAGCCCAGATATTGCACAAAAGGCATGCGCTCGAACAGGGGGACCAACTTGGTCTTGTGATAGAATTGGGGCGCGGATCCAGGTGAAAGAAAAAGGGCGGTATTGAAGGCCTCGTAGAAGAAGCCTTCTTCCTTGTTGAAACGGCTCCCGGGAGGGACATCCTCCCCAACTTTTTGATAGCTGTGGACCCCCACCAGACAGTTGAGCTTCGCGTATTTTGCCTGAAAATCCAACAACTGGCGATAGTAAGGTGATGCGAAAGGATCTCTCTCGTCAATCTGCTGTACAATAAGGGTCTCGGGGCCGAAAAGGTAGTTGGTTTCCTCGTCGCAGATGGAATCCGCTGTTCTGAAAAATTCTTCCAGGTGTTGCGTTTGCCTTTCCGGCACGAATTTTTCCGTGTATGGATCCAGATTGGGCTGAATCAAGGCCACCGTAACGGTTTCTCCCTCCTCGCTGAAGTTGTCAAACATTTGATGGGAGACCAGAACAGGGATGATAACCAGGAGAACGGTTACGACTCCCATAGGGACGATAGATCCCAAACCCCTTTTCCGATAGGCATCAGCCATTTCAAAGATCGCCAAATTGGTCAGAATAATCCAGAGAGTGCCCCCGCGAACGCCAGTATACTCAAACCATTGGATGAGTCTGGGTGCTGTGGCCAGGGCGTTGCCCAGATTGAGCCAGGGCCAGGCCAGGTCCCAGGACTCATGAAAATGCTCATATCCCATCCAGATGATCAGAATAGGAAATAACAGGGGGATGTTCAAGCTTGTTCGAACGCGGCTTATGGACCAGAAAACAAGGGCCTGTAGAAGGGAATTGGCCAATATGATCAGGATGGCCCCCAACCACTGTGCTTGTGTGATCCACCAGGTTCCCAAAATATTCCACAGCAGGAAACTGGCAAAGGCATAATTGAACAGGATGTAGTGGTTTGGGTGATCCCGGGTTTCCTCCTCCAGCAGTAAAAGGGGCACCCAGGCGATGAAAATGAGAAAGAACAAAGGCGATACAGACCAGGGAAGGCCCAACAACAGACCACTGATTAGGGACAAAAAAAGGTTTCTTCTGGTGTTCCGATCCACTCGGGTCCGGGTGATGGGGTTCTCCGTCATATTAATTAAAGATCTCCCTGCTAATGGCCGCCACTGAAATCACCCGAGCGACGAATCATGCAGAGAGATGCGTCTTTGACGGGCTATTTGGAGGTGACTCTTGATATGACTTTTTCTCAGAAGGTCTTTTTTCACGGCAAAAATAGCGCTTTAAGCCCTAAAAGAGGGCGGTTTTTGTACGATCACTTCAAGATTTCAAATCCTTGTTTTGGTGCGACCCGATCCACTTTTACGGTTTTTACGTCTTCTACTATTCCCCCTTTTGACCATTCAACTATTTGACGACTTGACTGTTCTCTACGACTTTTGCGTTTTCTACGATTTCTACGGTTTCAACGATTTTTACGTGTTTAACGATTTGCCCCTGATCACTGGTGATTTATTTATTTTCTTATATCCCCCTCCTTATACAAATTCTTCGTGTTCGTGCTACTTGACTTGCAAAGTCAAATTCCAAATATCGGGGTCACCGGCACTCGTAGCTATAACTGGCCGCTTTGCCGCACCGAGGACTCTCTGGGTCTCATCGGGCATTGCGGTGTTCATGTAGGCTCGCAGTTCTCCCATTGTGACGACCCCGTCGTTAGCTCCTGAACTCAGATACCCATCGGCCTCACCCGACAGTGCTTGTAGCAGGCAGTGTGTAAACGCACCATTCGTCCACGACGTGTGCTCCACAGCTTTTCGGTCAGTATCGGCACCCACCATGAAAATCCAGCCTTTAGGCGTTCGATCCTCACGATGCATTTTGTTAATATTAGGAATTATTGACAAACCTCGGTCCCCCCGGGTGATTAACTTTCCCGCATGGCAAGTATCAGCGAAGACCATCACATTTCGTGCTCCCCGTTCTTCCAAGGCAGCTCTTACCCGATCCATTCGATATCCCGTTGCTGGAATCCGAATATCCGTGTCATAACACGCGAAATAAACCTTTTCAGGGTCTTCCGGATCCGGGAAACCGTGACCAGCCCAGAATAAAACGATTTGATCATCTGCCCCAGCCTTCGTGAGCCATGACTCGAGCGCTATCCTGATGTTTCTCTCCGTGGCTTGATCGTTAATGAGCAGATTGATGTTGCTACGTTCCCACCCCAATCTAGTAAGGATCTCCGCAAAAGATCGTGCATCATCATCTGCATATATGAGATTTGTGAGTCCGCCGCGATTTAGGTATTTATATTCAGAGATGCCAATGACCACTGCCAGTCGCCTGCCCGAAAACTGCAGTTGGGCAGAGCCCGTTGGCGACAAGCTTGCTTTATCGGCAACTGCGTCAGCCTTCAAACTCTCTTTTGTTAGGGTCTCCTCTGGATAGTTAGTTCCTCTTTGAGCCTTCAACCTGGCCAATTCATCTTCATTTTTGCCAAGCAGAAATTCCCTTGCACTGATGTATTCATCATTGACATACACCTTTACAGACCATAACCCGCTCGGGTGATTATATTTCGGGTCCACCCTGATACTGTGGGGCGTGTACCAATCATGGTGTATAACATGCTTCTTTGCCTGTTTCATTCCGAGCAGTCTGCCGTCGGGTTTGTACCATTCAAACTTAAACGTATAGTCCGTATTGGGCACAAGATCAAACCAATGAGGGACAACGAATACCCGCTTTCCATCGCCCATGATAAACTCATTGGTTTCATTCTCAACTGCAAGGGTGTTTTTTCCTTTGAATTCACCTTCCTCTATGGGGATGTATTTGATGTTTTTGCAGAGGATGATTTCATAGCTTTCCGGTTTACTCACCTGCCGTCTTTCCTGGCTTGGCGTCACACACCCGATCAAGGCGATGGAAGCAAAAAAAAGAGCAATAACATGCCTCCTGATGGGGTCAGCCCTTGACATTTGACATTTTAAGATTTCACATCCGCTTTTTCCACCTCGACGAAGATCAAATCCATTCTCGATAATTTTCAAAGGATGTTCCCCCATTCTAATACCTCCGTTTTTTATCTCGTTGCAAAATCGTCCGGCGGGACCGTGTTTTGCTAAATTTCGGACTGACTGGAATCAGACGGTAGAGAGTCGCTCTAGCTGACCTCAATGCAGGCTTTCATGGCCTCCCAGTGGATCTTAGGGTATTTTACCTTGTCTTTCTGCCTTCAATATAAGCCAGGTCCGGTTTATCCAGATACCTCTGACAGAAGCGACACATCTCCGAATCATCCAGCCAGTTCATAATCAGTTCAACCAGCTCTCCCTTGGATTTCCTGGAAAGGAAAAGGACAAGAACGATCCTCGCTCTCTGAATGAGTGCAGCGTCTTTCATCCAAGTGTTGTCCAAAAGCTCAAGGCCCCCCTTTCCCTTTGATTTACCACGCGCGGCAATGATTGAATGTTCATGGGCCGGGGCCCCGGCGTGGCGGTAATTTTGTAACAAGGGGTTCTAAAATCGTTGCATTGCTCCGACCCCAGCCCAAAATATCCTGCATCAAGCATACTCTGCTTCCAGGCGTTCAACAAGGTCTACATACTGGCGCATCGCTTCCTCGCGGGACATGCCTTCACGTAGCTTCCATGCATCCCACTTGGCGCGCCCTTTGAAATCGAATCCGCCTGGACGCTTGCCGGTTACGTCGCCCATGGTGGCCTGCTTGTAAAAGCTGTAAAGCTCGAGCAGCTGCTGGTCGGGAGGTCGGCGGGACAGTTTGTTCACCCGTTCCTGGGCTTCGCTGAATTGGTCTTCCAGAGACATGGCACCCTTCTGAGTCAAAGCCTCCTATTAAGAATCGTTGATCGCTTTACGGATTTAGCGGATATCCATAAAAACATAAGTTTCTGTTTTCTTGTCGAAGCAAATCTCAATCAATAGCTCTCCCCGCTGTTCCCGCTTCCAGGAATCTGATAGTCTAATCAACGCGCGGCTTTTTTCTCATCAAAGGAGGTCCTACACAAGTTAGTCAACATTTTAAGAACGTCCCCTTTCACAAGCTGTCACAGAATCTGTATTTGACATTAACGCTAAGAATGTGTAAATTACAGAGAAATCAGGAGGTTAATAATGATTAATTATACCGCAAAATATACGAAAATTAAGAGTGGATATATGGGCCAGCTCGTCGAATGGCCGGAGGTTGTAACAGAGGGTCGGGACCTTGAAGAATGCCGCAAAATGTTAAGAGATGCACTCAATGAAATGATCCTGGCTTATCAACAGCTTAACAAGGAAATTCCAGTAGGAAATGCGTTAATCGAACAGCTTCCCGTTGAGGTTGAGCATGTCGGTCAAGCGACGTGATCTTATCCGCTATTTGGAAAAGAACGGCTTTTTCCTTCTGAGGGAAGGTGCTAAACACGCCATTTACACAAACGATAAAAAGGTGATCCCTGTCAAGAGGCACAAACAATTCGATCGAATCACTGCCAATGAAATCTGCAAGCAAGCCGGTTTAGAGCCTAAATTTTAAGCTGCCACAAAGCTCTCCTATGAAACTACATCTTCGGTTCTTCTTGTAATAGCTTGGTTAGATAGAAAGCTGCACTTGATATCACCTTTATAGCGTGTCTAGAAATGATCTAGGGGATGTCCACAAGAACATCAGTTTCTCTTTCCTTTGCTTCGGCCTCCAGGAATCTCACAATTTGATGAACATCCGGCTTTTCTCACATAAAACGAGGTCCTACAAAAGTTAGTCAACATTTTAAGAACGTCCCCTTTCACGACGTGGACCTGTTTTCTGCGGTTTTGATTTCCGTAATGCTGATCTCCCTTGCACGCCGGAGTCACGACGGAGGCGGCTGTGGCTCGAGCGAAGCGGGCGAGAGATAATCTTAAACGGCTTTAACGATTTCAACGATTTTTACGTGTTTAACGATTTGCCCCTGATCACTGGTCACTTATTTACTTATTTATGGACGTCCCCTCTTTTATGTCACTCCGAAGTTTTCGTACTGGCCGGAACCCCTGTGTTTAATCGAAAACGATGCGGGGGAAGTAAAACGACACAATCCAGTTCGGGTCGTCGACGATCTCGCTGATCCGCAAGTCGGCGCACACACTGCACAGCATGTAAGCCTCGGCCGGCGACAAGCCGTGCTCCTTTGCGATCAACTCGATCATGTCACTGACGGCGGCTCTCGCCGCCTCCATGAGGTCGGGGCCAACGCCGGTGGTGACGTCATATCCTCCCTTGTCCAGATGCCGTGTCACCGGACCTGGCGTGACGAACCGGGGGAAGTTGAGATTGAGACCCTTCACGACTTCAAACTGGACGCAGACCCGCATGGGGCTTTCGATTGCCGTGCCGCAGACCTCACCATCGCCCTGGGTTGCATGGGCATCACCCATCGAGAACAATCCGCCCGGCACCTCCACGGGAAGATACAAAACCGATCCTGCATTGATGTCTCGGGTATCCATGTTGCCGCCCACCCGACGCGGGTTTACAACGCTGTGTTGCCCCTCCTCGGCCGGGGCGAGGCCGATCGTCCCGGCGAAAGGTTTGAGCGGCACCCGGATCCCGGGGCGGTACACGGCCGGATCGAGCGTTTCAGGATCGTACTTCCAGATGTGAAGGGCGGGTTCCTCGAACTGGTCGGCCAGAAGGCCAAAGTCGGGAATGATCGCGGTCCAGCCCCAGCCTGAAGGGACGAAGGAAAGGAAACTCACCTTGAGCGCGTCGCCGGGCTCGGCGCCGTCAATGGAGACCGGTCCGGTCACGGGGTTGACCTTTGAGAAGTCGAGGTTTGCGACGTCAACCACCGTGGAATCCGGGGATATCTGACCGCCTGAGGCATCCACCGTGTCAAACTCGACAATGTCTCCAGGCGCCACGATCTCGACCGGCGGAATGGAACAGTCCCATCCAAAATGGCGCTGATCGCTGTGGATCGTGTAGTTGGTTGCAATCGACATAAGTCACCTCCCTAGGTCCCAAGTATATGTTTTCATGAGTACGCCGGGAAAATCTGGATCCCTAAGATTCTTCGCCACACTTCTGCGTGGTTCAGAATGAAATCGGTTGTCAGCATGCCTCAGCCTTTTAAGTTTCGATTTCTTGTCTTTTTAAAGACAGCCGAGATGGCCGCACGAATCGTTTTCCATGTGATTTCATGCCGCCCCAGTAAACCCTGGGGGCGATAGATCATGACGATGATAATGATCATCGCGATGAGCACCTGAATCAGCCCGATGAGAGGAGGAATTTCCAGGCCGAACAGGGAAAAGCCCTCCTGGACCGGTCGGGCGAGCTGGGTGAAGAACGTGATGATTGCGGCGCCGAGAATGGCGCCGGAGATGGTACCGGGTCCCCCAATGGCCAGCATGGCGATGACCTGGAATACAAATACCAGCTCAAACACATGGGGATGCATCGCTCCGATATGGTGCACCCACAGCGCGCCGCCGATGCCCACGATGAAACTACCGATGATGAACGAGTAGATCTTGTACAGGACGACATTAACCCCCAAAACAGCAGCCAGCGTTTGGTCCTTACCGATGGACACAAAGGCCCGGCCGAACTTCGAGCGCTTCAGCCTTACTATGAAGAGTATGGTCAGAAGCAAGATGCCGTAGACCCACCACACATTGGTGTAGAAGGGGATATTCCGCACGCCCAGGGGACCGTGCGTCCACGCCCGGAAGTTGATACCGATGTTGGTCATGACGATGTTAATACCGATGGATGCTAGGATGAAGTAATGACCCCGGAGCCGAAAGGCCGGTAGGACAAGGACGACGCTCGAAAGAACCGCCACGGCCCCCGCCGCGATCAGGGCTGGCACGAAGGGCCACTGGGCATTTTCGAGCCAAAGGGGAAGGTGAAGAAATTGTGCCTTGTAGCGCACCGGTAGGGTCAAAAGGGATGTGGTGTAGGCGGCGATGAGCATGATGCCGCCAAAGCCCAGGGAGAAAATGTTGGTGTAGCTGTTGGTGATGCTGACGCCCAGACAGACGATGGCATTGATGCCGAAAAGGATCATGACCCCGAGGTAAAACCCCTTCAGCTGTGTGTCCATCAGCATGAGGAGCCCAACGTACAGGGCAAGTCCAACCGCGATTTTTCCGATGTGCGATGCACGCTCTCCGGATGTCAATGCGTTCTCCTCATTCTCCCCATAGACCCTCAAATTTCACATTGGGTCGAAAGAGTCCGGTCGGTTTCACAAAGAGAATCACAAACAGCAAGGCCCACACAAACAGGGGGCGAAGCGGAGAAAGGCTAGGAGGCAGCAGAGCGACGAAAAGAATTTCCCCTCCACCGATGAGGAAACCCGCGATCATGGCTCCGGGGACGTTCCCGATGCCTCCCAAGACGGCCGCAATAAAGCCTTCGAGTCCTGGCATAAAACCCATGCCAGGGTTCAGAATGCCAAAGGTGAGACCGTATTCAATGGCCGACACCCCGGCCAGTGCCGATCCAACGGCAAAGGCCACCACGATGACTTTTATGCTGTTGATGCCCATAAGTTCAGCGGTTTTTGCGTCATACGAAACACCGCGCATGGCGGTACCCACCTTGGTGTATTTGATAAAGACCGCCACGAGAGCCATGATGATGATTGTGCTCACAAAGATTATAATGTCGCGGAGCCCGATGGCGATCTCCCCCAGGAAATACATCTTCTCAAACAGCTCAGGGATGGGGAAAGCCCGACGCCGATCCGTGAAAAACATCATGAACAGAAAGCGAAGAAAAAGGGACGCACCGAAGGATGCAATAAAGACCGTGAGGACCGGGGCCTTCCGTCTGACGCACGGTCGATAAACGATCCTTTCCAGGATCAGACCCGACACGGTGGACGCGGCCACAGCGGCCAGGGCCGCAATGACCCAGGGCACTTGGTACAGGGTGACGAGAAAGAAACAGACAAAGGCGCCGATCATGAAGATCTCGCCATGGGCAAAGTTGATGAGCCCCAAGATCCCGTAAATCATCGTGTAACCCACGGCCAGAAGGCCCAGAATGCTTCCGTAAGAAAAGGCGTTTATGAGTTGTTGGGCAAGATACAGTCCCATTCAATTTACTCCCTGTTCCGTCTCGTCTTTCCCCCTAGGCGATCCCCAGATACGACGCCTTCACATATTCACTGTCCTGAAGCTCCGGGCTTGGGCCGCTCAACCGGATCTCCCCTTTTTCAAGAACGTATCCGCGGCTCGACACTTCGAGCGCCAGACCCACGTTTTGTTCCACCAACAGGATGGCTTTACCTGCGGCGTTGATCTCCTGAATCGTGTTGTAAATGCTCTCAACGAGAATCGGCGCAAGGCCGAGGGATGGCTCATCCAGGAGTAGAAGCTCCGGGTTGGCCATGAGGGCCCTGGCAATGGCCAACATCTGCTGTTCTCCCCCACTCAGCGATCCGGACAGTTGGTTCAGCCTTTGCTGTAACCGCGGAAACAGGCTGTACACGCGATCGAGCCGGGCCCTGAATTCTTTGGCACCACGGATCAGATAGGCGCCGATTCTCAGGTTTTCGTAAACCGAAAGGTTGGCAAACACATCCCTGCCTTCCGGGCAACAGGAAATCCCCATGGCGACGATCTGATAGGGCGCAAAGGGAGCCAGATCGCGATTCCGAAGAGAAACAGAACCGATCCAGGGCTTGATGACACCGGCGATACACTGGAGGGTTGTTGTCTTGCCCGCTCCGTTTGCGCCGAGAAGGGCCACGATTTCCTTAGCCTCCACGTCCAGCGTGATATCCTTCAGAACCTGTGCCTTTTCATAACCGGCGGTGACGTTTTTTATCGAGAGGAGCATCGTACCTCACTTCGCCTTGCGGCCCCGAGCGGGGGCGCCCTTTTCGCCCAGGTATACCTGAACAACCTCGTCGTTATTTTGAATTTCCGTTGGTGTGCCCACGGCGATGACCTTTCCCTCGTTCATGACGACAATTTTCTCACAGATGTTCATGATTACCCGCATGTTGTGTTCGATCACGATCAGGTCAACATCCGTTTCCTTCCAGAGATAATGAACGATCTGTAAGATTTCATCGACTTCCTTCGGGTTTAACCCGGCCGTGGGTTCGTCCAGGAGCAAGACCACCGGATCCATGCACAGGGCCCGTGCGATCTCAATCCGTCTCTGGATGCCGTAGGGCAGATCGGTGACTTCAGCATCGACATACTCTGAGATACCGAGCATCTCTAGGACGCTCTTAATTCTGGCGTTGACCTGGGTCTCCGCCTTGACGAATCCCGGAGTATGGAACATGCCGCTGAAGAGAGAGTAGTGGAGCTTGAGATGGAAAGCAGGTCTCAGGTTTTCCGTCACGGTCATTCCGGGCATCAACCGGATGTTCTGAAAGGTCCTGACCAGACCCCTGTTCGAGACCTCGTGTGGGGGCATACCGGCGATATTCTCCCCCTTGAAGAGGACCTGTCCCTGGTCGGGCCTGAGGATCCCGGTGATGAGGTTGAAAACGGTGGTCTTGCCGGCACCGTTAGGGCCGATCAATCCCAGGAGTTCTCCCTTGTTGAGATCAAGGTGGAAATCCGATACGGCCGTTAAGCCCCCGAACCGCTTCGTGAGTTCTTCGATGTGAAGGAGATCTGAGTGCGTGGATTCTGCCATCGACTCTTTTTAGCAAAAGAACGGGCACGGAAACCCAGGAGGGTTCCCGCGCCCCTGTACAGCTCGTGTCTCGTCCTACATTTCACCCATCGCTTTGAGGACCGCGGGAAGGTCCGCAGAGAAAGCTTCCGACTGCATATGCTGGACATAGATCAGTTGCTGGTCTTTGACTCGCTTGAAAATGACGGGTTTATCCGGGCAGCGAGGGTATATGGCCGTCTCCGGAGGATAGGAGATGGGTACCGTTGTCGTCTGGAAGACAGGCCATGCCTGAAGTGTGTTGCGAATGGCGGTTCTCTTCTTCTCAAGAGACATGGCATCCCAGGCGTCCTCACCCGCAATGGTGATGATGGCGTCGATCGACTCAAGGATCAACCGCATGGAGTCGTACCCAATGGCCTCAAAGCAACCCGGAATTTCCCCATGGGCCGCCTTGTAATCGTTCACAAACTGTTCGCCCATTTTGGTTGTGGGGAAGTCCCCGGCAAACTGCGTGGATACGTAAGCCCCCTCGACAGCCTCACCCCCGACCTTGACCAGGCTGACGTCATCCGCGCCGTCCGTGTAAAACAGGGGGACATTGATCCCAAGTTTGCGCGCCTGCTTTGTATAGACCGGGGCGTCCTGGGGTTCGGGCGGGAACGTCACGAACCCATCAAGCTGGTCCTGAACCCGCTTGATTCGGGTGAGCTGAGCCGTGAAGACCAGATCGCCTGTCATGTAAGATTCGACGCCAACAATCGCACCGGGATCCTTCGTGTAGTATTTGAAGGCCTCCCTGAAAGCTTTGGACAGGTAAGTGCTGTAAGCGCTCGCCGAATCCCAGAGAACAGCGACCTTTTTCCAGCCTAAGACCTCTGTGCAGAACTTCGCGGCTGCCGTCCCCTGAAAATGGTCACCGTAGGCCGGCATGAAAATGTATTCGCCAATTCGGGGCTGGGTCGGCGTGGTCGCAGGTCCCGTGAGGAAACACGTCTTTTGGGCCTGAAAGACCGGCCCTGAGGCTGAGGTCAATGAGTCGTCCTCGCTCCCGACGGCGGCGAGAACCTTGATCTCCTCAGTGAGACGCTTTGCGGCACTCGAGATCACGTCCAACTCGCTCTGGCCGTCGATATTGGTGTATTTCACAGGATACCCGTGAATCCCACCTGCCCTATTGACCAGGTCCACGGCAAGCTGGGCCCCCCGGTGGCAGGCCTGACCGATTTCACCGCCGAAACCCACTTGATCCCATATGCCGCCAACCACAACAGGTTCCTTGGCGACTGCCACGCCGCTGAGAAGGAAAACAGATGCGGCCAACACAACGAGAATTCTCATCCATTTTTTCATAACTCTCCCTCCTTTCCCTTCTGGGTTAACTCACTTCCAAATGCGACCATATAGCAAAAAGGCATATTCCTGTCAATATAATTGGAAGTTGGGTTTCATCAGATAATCGGCAAGCACAACATGACTTTCTACATTAAGCTACAAGAAAACGCCTCCTATGGGATTCCCAAACAAACTGTCACCTCCAAACCGCCGTCGGCGTCGTTTTTCAGGCTCCTCGTCTCGCTCACAGGTTTCTTGGGGCCATGTTTGCCCAGCGACGCTGAGCCCCAACAGTGGGTACGATATCCCAACAGAAGCCTCCCGAGACATCACTCTCCTTTCGTTGCCTCTGGTGATTGCATGCCGAAGCACACCTGGAGCGTCCATGTGGGCAGAGGCGCAGCGCCACGGGGATTTCCGGCGACCACGACTGGAATTTGCGACTTCAACGACTTTAACGATTTGAACGACTTAAACGATTTCTACGATTTCAACGTTTTTTTACTCTGTCGTAGATCCTGAGTAACATCGAAGGGAGGGAACTCGAAGGGCAACGTGTTTAACCATTTCACCCCGGTCACTGGCCAGTTATCGAATTGTTGAAGGATGTCCCCTCTCTTTACCGGGCTGTCATGGACCTTCTTGCATTCTCCGATGATGAGCGTCCTCGGGGTCTCTAATGTATATCACAACCCTTCTTTTCAAAATGTTGAACCCTGCTTCGATTTCCAGCCTTTCCGAGGCCAGTATGTAGGCGAAGGCTTGTCCGCTCTTCTTGTTGATAATCCGGTAAACCTGAGTCTTCCCCGGCACGGCGTTGAGATAATCCCCGGACGGCCGGATCCCTTCCGACGCCTTCTTGCCAAACCCCTCGCTCACGGTCACGGCTGTTTGTTCGGCCGTATCATCCATGATGTAGGCTGTGCCATCGGCGTCGCTGACCCACTTGGTTATTTTATAGGTGCCCTGGGGCAGATCTTCTCTTTTAATCCTCTCTCTTGCAACGTTTCGAAGGGAAGAGACGAGGTACACTGCAATGACCCCTGCCAGGACGAGGAACGATAAAAGAATGGCCGTCTTCACCGTTTGCTTTTCCATCCTTTCACTTGTCGGTTGGATTCAATCTGCTTGTCAGTATACTCCCGCGAAAAGAGGCACGACCTCGCAACCGATGGAGTTCTATGCCTCTACATGCAAGCGACCCATGGCCGCCGACTTTTACCGATTCTGGCTCAAGGCTTTTTTCGGTAAAAAATCTGAGAGTGTTATTTACGCTTGCTCTCCCCTCCCTGTTAGTTATTTACTTAGCCCCGTCCCGCCTTTCACGGCCTAAGGCCGATCACGGAATAAAATAAGTTCCCTCCTCTATTTCATGAAGGCATTCTTCTAGTGACAGCTCAGAATAAATCTCGACCCATTGTCCGGTGTGCCTCTTAAAGGCCAAACTGAAGATATCGGGTCCGCCGTATTCCAATCGTGCAAACTTATCTTCAAAAGAAGGTGACAGCGCCCTCAGACTGGGGCAATTGTATCTTGAGCAGAAGTAGAAATAGTTTCCATACCACTTGGTGAATATGTCAACAAGGTAATTGAAATCGTTGCTTTTTGGTGCGAGTTCGATATATTTTGGTTTCAATACCTTTTCGACTAACGTATCGGCCCCTGCTTTAATCTGCGTTTTGATTAACTCCGGGACTTTGGAAGAAAATTTCTTTTTTGGTTTATGAATCCCTACTTTCGGCATATTGATCGCCTCCCACCACTGCCTCCACAAAAAGAGTAAACTGCCCTGCAAGTGTCCCTGTGAGTACAATTTCCAGATCAACTTTTGATTTCTTGATCTCGGACAAGCACTATGAAGAGGGACGTTCGTTCAGAACATGCAAAAGTATCTTTTTGACAGCCTCCATAGAAGGTAAATTCTTCAATCATCCTAGCTGCCCAAATCTCTGCACGAGCGTCCCATTTGACGAACAATCCATTTTGTCAAAATAAAAGCTCTGACCCCATTCAGACATTCCCAACACCCGGGCAAGGCCTGACCCCCATATTTCTGGGCCTAGGATCGGCGTTTTCTTCGTTTTGGTATTGGGGGTTTGTCGGCCTCCTGTTTGAAAGCATCCCTAAGAAGTTTCGATTGACGATTGTAGGCCTCACGTGGGTTTCTTGGGTCTTTCATTAGTGATATCTCCTGGGTTATGAGGCGTGCGATATTTAGAATGTG
>Ga0209427_10001807_pt1 | contig 24888 bp, 24 predicted proteins | sample DeeMarSWOR136_30_FD_187465 | JGI IMG/M metagenome (GOLD analysis project Ga0209427, IMG submission 187465) | Marine sediment microbial communities from White Oak River estuary, North Carolina - WOR-1-36_30 (SPAdes) (version 2) | ecosystem: Environmental > Aquatic > Marine > Intertidal zone >...
ACTCAGGCTCTCCCAAAGGTGCCTTTGTGTTCGCCTAAGGCCCCAGATGTTTTTCTGCTCAAAAGCAGTTTTCCAATTGTGGGGAGAACCTACCACCAACCAATAATTAGCCAATTATTCCCCTAGATACTCACTCCCAGACCTCGTCTTCGGAGAGGTCATCCTCCAACCCTGATTCTTCTTCTTCGTCCTCCATATAATTCAAAGGCCCTTCATGGCTGAAGGATTCTTTCCGGATTAAGAATGGGCTAGAAAAGACCCTCTTTATCTCGGCGCCGCATTCAGGGCATCTTGTCAGTGCTTCGTCGTTTATTCCCTGTCTGACCTCGAATTTATTCTTACACAGCTTGCAGTGAGCACCGTTTTTTGACTTATACTGATAAATTGGCATCGCACCCTCCTTCCTTTGATAAATTCAAGACATGTCCTTAATCCTCTGCCACAAAGGAGAGGAAGCTCACAAGCATTAAGTTCTGCAGCACTGTGCCTGCACGTTCACCCTCACCTTAATCCTCTCCCCCCAGGGAGAGGAGACTGATTATCTACCGCAGCAATTCTTATACTTCTTGCCTGAGCCGCACGGGCAGGGGTCGTTACGCCCAACCTTCTTGCCCACCGGCACCGCCTGTTTCTTCTGTTGTGGAGCTTGCTTGGCAATACCGACGTGGTAGATGCTATGGACAACATCATGCTGAATACTGGCTAAGAGGGCTTCAAAATAGGCATGCCCTTCCCTTTTATAAACTATCAGCGGCTGCTCGTGACCGACAGCCCGCAGGCTTATTCCCCGACGCAGATGCTCCATGGCAGTAAGATGCTCCATCCATAACCGATCGATAACTCGCAACATTACCAGTCGCTCCGCTATTCGCATGTTCCCCGGACCTAGCTCTTGCTCTCGCTGGGTGTAAAGCTGGGTGGCATAATCGGTCAATTTCTCCGTGATTTGCTTCTCGCTGAGTTCGGAAAGTCCATCGCTTCTGAACTGTGGGGGCAGAGGAAAGATAGTGGAAATATCGTCAAGCAAGCCGGATAGATTAGATTGCTTCTCCTCTTCCCTTTCGTAGCTCACATTGCTGAGATGCCTTCCTACCAGGTCCTTGATTTCATCCTGAACCATGGAGATTATATTTGCCTTGAGGTCGGCGCCACTGAGGATTTTCTTCCTCTCGGCATACATCACTTCGCGGTGTGTGTTGACGACATCATCATATTCCACAAGGTGTTTGCGAATATTGAAATGGTAGCCTTCCGTCTGCACCTGCGAATTGGTCATAGCCTTGGTGGCAAAGGAATGCTCAATGGGGGTATTTTCATCCATACCTGCCCACTGCATGATCCCCTTGACACGGTCGCCGCCGAACCGGCGAACGATCTCATCTTCCATAGATGCATAGAAACGAGAACTGCCGGGGTCTCCCTGCCTTCCCGCCCTTCCTCGAAGCTGATTGTCAATGCGTCTGGCTTCGTGGTGCTCGGTACCCACAATGTGGAGCCCGCCCAGCTCAACGACCCTGTTGTGCTCCTCCTGCCATTCGGCTGGCTCACGTCCCTCGGGATTGCCACCAAGTATAATATCCACACCTCGGCCGGCCATATTCGTGGCTACAGTTACCGCTCCGATACGGCCGGCTTGAGCGATTATAGCTGCTTCCTTCTCATGATGCTTGGCATTTAACACCTGGTGAGAAACGCCGTTTCTCTTCAGGAGGTCCGATAAATACTCTGATTTCTCAATAGAAGTTGTGCCAATAAGGACCGGCCTTTTCTCGTCATTTGATTGCTTGATTTCCCTGGCTACGGCAGCAAATTTACTTTTCTCGTCTTTGTAAATCTGGTCAGGATACTCAGTGCGAATCAAGGGCCTGTTTGTAGGGATAACAACCACTTCTAAGCTGTAAATCTTGTGAAACTCCTCGGCTTCCGTGGCCGCGGTACCGGTCATGCCCGCCAGTTTCTGATACATGCGGAAGTAGTTCTGGAAGGTGATAGTAGCTAACGTAACTGACTCTCGCTGAATCTTTACTCTCTCTTTGGCCTCAATGGCCTGATGCAATCCCTCAGAATATCTCCTGCCGAACATCAATCTGCCTGTGAATTCATCCACAATGATGACCTGCCCATCCTTGACCACATAGTCCTTGTCCCTTTTGAACAGGGCATGAGCTTTCAGGGCACTGTCCATATATTGAGTGAGAAAGTAATTAGAAGGGTCATAAAGGTCAGGTGCTTTGAGCAAGCCTTCATGCTTCAGCATCTTCTCCATCTTGGTCATGCCCATCTCGGTAAGGTGGACTGACCGTGTTCGCTCCTCAATGGTATAGTCTGCATCTTTGCCAAGTCGGGATGCTAGTTGGGCGAAGGCGTAGTATTTCTGAGTTGCTTCTTCGGCAGCCCCGCTGATAATCAATGGTGTACGGGCTTCGTCGATAAGGATGTTATCGACCTCGTCCACGATGGCATAGCTCAGGGGACGCTGGACACATTGGGGCAAGTCCCAAACCATATTATCTCGGAGGTAATCGAAACCAAACTCGTTATTGGTGCCATAAGTTATATCTGCTTCGTAAGCCTGGCGGCGGGTGACGGGGCGGAGAAATTTCCACTTCTGGTCTTCCGACTCGTAGCTGGGGTCATAGATATAGGAAGGAGCAGGTTGACCGGCTGCCTGCTGGGCATTAATGCAAGCTACACTTACACCCAGAGCGTGATAAATAGGCCCCATCCAGTGGCAGTCTCGCTTAGCCAGATAATCATTAACGGTTACCAGATGACAGCCTTGCCCGACGAGGGCATTGAGGTACAGAGGCAGAGTAGCTACCAGGGTTTTCCCTTCACCAGTTTTCATCTCGGCTATCTTACCCTGGTGAAGGACGATTCCCCCTATTAGCTGGACATCGAAATGTCTCTGCTTTATGGTCCGCTTGGCTGCTTCTCTAACAGCGGCATAAGCCTCGGGCAGAATCTCATCCAGGCTTTCGCCATCCTTCAGCCGGGCCTTGAATTCATCGGTTTTGGCCCGAAGCTCAGCATCGCTGAGCTTTTCGAAGTCAGGCTCAAGCGAGTTTATATCGCTAACCAAAGGCTGAACTCGTTTCAGTTCTTTCTCATTGGAATCAATCAGGCTGCTGAACCACTTAGGCATTTCTCAATAAAATCCTAACTTCTAAGCCACAAACAAATTGAAAATCTTAATGCTCCAAATCCCAAACCCTCTTCGTTTTGATGCTTAGGCTTTTGATGAAAGGAATTAAATTCTTCCTTTCTTTCTTTTGTTTAGTATTTCGTGCTTAGGATTCTGGATTTCCAACCCCTCTTTGTCTTCCGTGGGTTATCCCTCAAACATCGCCCCCACTGATAATCCGGTATGGATGCGATGAATGGCCTCGCCGATAAGCGAGGCTATGGACAAAACGGTAATCTTGTTCAGCTTCTTATCCTCATTGACAGGTATGGTATCGGTAACCACTACCTCTTTCACCGGGCTGGCGGCTATCCTCTGAATAGCGGAACCAGAGAAAACTGGGTGAGTGCAGCAGGCATAGACTTTGGTAACGCCGCGTTCGAGAAGAGCATTGACCACCCCCACCAAAGAACCAGCGGTATCAATTTCATCGTCAACCGTCAGGGCATGCATTCCCTCAACCTCGCCAATTACGTTTAGGGTCTCACTGGCGTCCACATTTCCCACACGCCTCTTTTCCACGATGGCCAGGGGGGCTCCAAGCTTGGCAGCAACGTCACGGGCCGCCTTGGAAATGCCAATATCGGTGGCAACGACTACCAGGTCATCCAGAGCTTTTTCCTTGAAATAATGTGCCAACATGGGCCGAGCGCTGAGCTCATCCACAGGTATGGTGAAGAATCCTTGAATCTGAGGGGCATGGAGGTCCACAGTTAGCAGTCTGCTGGCTCCAGCGGTAGTGATTAGGTCGGCAACCAGGCGAGCAGTAATGGGAACCCTGGGCTGGTCCTTCTTATCCGTGCGGCTATAGCCATAATAGGGAACAACAGCGGTGATGCGCCCGGCTGAAGCTCTCCTGAATGCATCAAGTATGATAAGCAACTCGACCAGGCTTTTGTTGACTGGAGAGCAGATAGGCTGAATGATAAAAACGTCTCGTTCCCGGACATTCTCGAGTATGCGCACAAAGATGTTTTCATTGCTAAACTCAAAGACCTCGGCCTCTCCCAACGGTATGTCTAGGTAATCGCACACAGCCCTCGCTAGCGCCGGGTGAGCAGTGCCGCTAAACACCTTTAGTTCATCCATCATCCCTTCTTAGCTATCAGAATACTGACCTGATTATAGCACGAAATCGCCGCCGTTTTTCAGGAAGGGTCGGTAAGAGCAACTGAAAGCGAGGTGAACAAGAGATGTCTCATGCCAGCCCAGGAATGGGAAAGTGTTGGCACATTTCTCGCACTTCTTGGCGGACTTGCTTCTGCATCTGCCTATCCTCCGAAGGAGAGAGTACTCTGGCAATGAGGGAAGCGATGCGCTTCATCTCCTCTGTGCCAAAACCTCTGGTGGTCACCGCCGGCGTACCCATCCTGATGCCGCTTGTAATCACCGGAGGCTTGTGGTCAAAAGGAATGGTATTCCTATTTACAGAGATGCCCGCGCTCCACAAAGCCTCTTCAGCGTCCTTCCCGCTTATCCCCTGCGGAGAGAGGTCAAGAATGACAATATGGTTATCTGTGCCCCCGGAAACAACACGCATCCCGTATCTCTGGAGTTCAGAAGCCAAAACTCGAGCATTCTTCAGCACCGACTTCTGGTAATCAACGAAATTCGCCTGTATAGCTTCAAAGAAGCACACTGCTTTGGCAGCGATGATATGCATGAAGGGACCGCCCTGCATCCCAGGGAAAACCGCAGCATCAACAGCTGAAGCTAGCTCTCTGCCGCATAGAATGAAGCCACCCCGGGGTCCTCTCAGCGTCTTCTGGGTGGTAGAAGTAACAATGTGAGCATAGGGCACAGGGGAGGGATGAAGTCCAGCGGCTACGATTCCTGCTATGTGAGCCATATCAACCAATAGCTTGGCTCCCGCCTTATCAGCTATGTAGCGAAGCCTTTCAAAATCAATGATGCGAGAGTAGCTAGTTGCCCCACCTATAATTAGCTTGGGTTTATGGTGCAGTGCCAACCGTTCGATCTCATCATAGTTGAGCATCTCGGTTTTGGGATCGACTCCATAGGGGACAATGTTATACCACTTTCCCGAGAAATTGGCGTCAGAGCCATGGGTGAGATGCCCCCCATGGCTGAGGCTCATCCCCATGACAGTATCTCCATGCTCCAATAACACTGAATAGGCGGCCATATTAGCTTGAGCGCCACTATGAGCTTGGACGTTGCCATGCTCAGCCTCAAATAGCTTCCTAACCCTTTCAACAGCTATATCTTCAATTTCGTCTATATATATACAACCGCCATAATAGCGACGCCCGGGGTATCCTTCGGCATATTTGTCGGTTAGCACCGAGCTTTGAGCTTCAAGCACTGCCCGGCTGGCGTGGTTTTCAGAGGCAATAAGATTTATGCTGTTTGCCTGTCTGTCGGCCTCCAATCTTAGGATTCGAGCGACTTCGGAATCACGCTGCGCCGGGGAAAATACCTTAACGGTTTTCACATTGGTGTTATAATAGTACTTGATATTTGACTAGCGGTCAATAAGAAACCCATTTCAATGGGTTTGCGCAGTATCATTGACAGAACGTGTTCATGATGATAAATTAATCTGTTTAGCAATCAAGCGCGGAGAGTGCTAAATGGCTGTGAGAGAAAGAAGAGAAACTGTCCTCAAGGTGATAATTGAAGATTATATCACCAGGGCGACACCGGTAGCTTCAACCGCCATTGTTGGAAAGTATGGCTTGAAGGTAAGCCCGGCTACCATCCGCAACGATACGGCATACCTAGAAAGAGAAGGATACGTCATCCATCCTCATCATTCGGCTGGAACCATACCTACTGACAAAGCTTACCGCTACTATGTGGAATTGATAGGGGGAGAAATTGAACTACCCCGTGTTGAGCAGTATCTGCTCCATCAAATATCTCAGGAGGCAAAGGAGGAGCTAGAGCAATGGCTAAGGATGGTGGCGGCCCTTCTGGCACGTCTTGTTCGGAATCTGGTAGTAATAACCACCCCCAAGGCGGTTCGTTGCCGCCTTAGGCATCTCGATTTGGTGGCCTTACAGGATTTCATGGCTTTGCTGATCGTCGTTCTGCACGAAGCCAAAGTCAGACGGCAAGTCTTATCTTTTAGCAGAAAGGTTAGCCAAGATGAACTAAGCAAGCTAGCTAACAAACTTACTTCCGTGTACGTTGGGATGAGCAGCAGCGAGATATTGGCTAAGAGAGAGGGACTCTCTTCTGCAGAGAAACAGATATCTGAATCCTTAGTGGAAATTATGGCTGCTCAAGATAAGCTAGATTATGGTGAGCCTTACCTTGAAGGACTGCGTCTCCTGCTGAGTCAACCAGAGTTTAGCAGCAGCCCTAGAATGCTGGGAATCTTAGAGGTTTTGGAGGGACTGGATTGGCTTAGAAATATATTTGGCCAAGAATCCAGCAAGGGAGGGATAAAGGTAGTCATTGGCGAAGAAAATCCCGAGCCAGCACTACAGGACTTGAGCTTGCTGGCCAGCCAGTACGGGGTGCCTGATAAGGCCAGCGGCATTGTGGGAGTGATCGGCCCCAAACGAATGGACTATGCTAAAGCCATTTCTTCGCTCAATTGCCTCTCAGCATTGTTAAGCAACTCAGTGGCTGAATACGTGTAGAGGAGGTCCAACATTGGCTGAGGACGACGAAGTAGTTGAAGCAGGAATTGAGGAATCCGAAGATATAGAGACATTGCAGAAAGCTCTAGCTGAAGAAATAGGAAAGGCAGAGAAATATCTGACCAGTTGGCAGAGAAGTCAGGCCGATCTGGAGAACTACATAAAACGCGCTGAGCAGGAGAAATCAGAGACGGTTGAGTCTGCTAATAGGATGCTTATCTTGGATCTGCTACCTATCCTCGACGATTTTGAGAGAGCACTCGCTTCTGTGCCTGTTGAGCTTGATGAACAGAATTGGACTGAGGGCATAAGACTCATCTATAATAAAGTCAAAGCTGTTCTGGAAGCGCAGGGACTGGCTGAAATTAAGGCCGAGGGAGAGCACTTTGATCCTTATTGGCATGAAGCAGCGGGCCACCTGGAGGGGGAAGAGGGCGTGGTCGTAGAGGAAATCCGCAAAGGTTATAAATTCAAGGATAAGCTGCTTCGTCCCAGCATGGTCATGGTGGGCAAATGTAATAAGGATAGAATTCAAGAGGAAACTTGAGAGGAGAGATAATATGGCTAAGGCAGTAGGTATTGACCTGGGAACAACATTGAGCGAGGTTGGTATTGTGGAGGGCGGAAAGCCGAAGCTTATCCCCAGTTCGGAAGGCTCAAACCTGTTCCCTTCAGTAGTGGCAATAAGCAAGAACGGAGAGCGACTAGTAGGGCAAGTGGCTAAGCGTCAGGCTGTTGTTAACCCCGAAAACACCATTTACAGCATCAAGCGCTTCATGGGAAGAAAATGGGGGGAACCGCCGGGAAGAGAATTACCTGTGGAGGAGGACGCACGCCGCATGTCTTACAAGACGACTCGCGGTCCCAATAACGAAGTCAAGGTAGTCATGGGCGGAAAAGAATACACGCCGCCTGAGATATCGGCAATGATATTACAAAAACTAAAAACTGATGCCGAAGCCTACCTCGGCGACAAGGTCACAGAAGCAGTGATTACAGTGCCAGCTTATTTCAATGATAGCCAGCGCCAAGCAACCAAGGATGCTGGTACAATCGCTGGCTTGAATGTCCTTCGCATTATTAACGAGCCAACTGCCGCCGCCTTGGCTTACGGCGCTGACAAGAAGAAAGAGGGAACAATTGCAGTGTACGACCTCGGTGGAGGTACCTTCGACATCTCTATCCTAGAGATAGGGGAGGGAACCTTCCAGGTCAAGTCTACCAGCGGTAATACCCACTTGGGTGGGGACGATTTCGACCAGTCGATTATCGAATGGCTATGCAACGAGTTTAAACGAGACCAAGGAATTGATCTCAGAAACGACCGCATGGCAATGCAGCGCCTCAAGGAGGCAGCAGAACGAGCGAAGATTGAACTTTCCACAGTGCAACAGACTGAGATAAGTCTTCCTTTTATTACTGCTGACGCCTCTGGACCTAAACATCTTAATATAACCTTGAGCCGCTCCAAACTTGAGCAACTGGTCATGGATTTGGTGGAACAGACTCTTGAGCCCTGTCGTCAAGCACTGAATGATGCCGGATTACAATCAGGCAAGGTTGACGAAGTCCTTCTTGTCGGTGGTCAAACCAGAATGCCCCTAGTTCAAGACAAAGTGAGACAGTTCTTCGGCAGGGAGCCATCAAAGGGAATCAATGCCGACGAGGTTGTCGCCATGGGAGCAGCCATTCAGGCTGGAGTACTTAAGGGTGAGGTTGGAGAGGTCCTCCTTCTCGACGTTACTCCACTCACCCTGGGTATAGAGACGCTGGGAGGAGTAGCTACGCCTCTTATTACCCGCAACACCACTATACCAACTTCAAAGAGCCAGATCTTCAGCACGGCTAGTGATAATCAACCAAGCGTGGAAATACATGTCATTCAAGGGGAACGTCCCATGGCACCCGATAACCGAACCCTGGGACGCTTCATACTTGACGGCCTCCTGCCAGCACCACGAGGCGTGCCTCAGATTGAGGTGACCTTCGATATAGATGCCAATGGCATCCTTAACGTTAGCGCTCGCGATAAGGGGACGGGGAAAGAACAAAAGATTACAATTACTGCCTCGAGCGGCTTGAGCAAAGAGGAAGTCGAGAAGATGAGGGGAGAGGCTGAGCAACATGCTGCTGATGATGCAAAACGCAAAGAGGAAGTGGAGATACGCAACTCTGCTGATAGCCTGGCTTACACAGCAGAGAAAACTCTCCGTGACTATGGAGATAAGATACCTGCCGATGTGAAACAGGAGGTAGATGCTAAGATAGCCAGCGTAAAGTCAGCTCTTCAAGGAAAGGATGTGGACGCGATGCGCCAGGCCATGCAAGAGCTAACACAGGCTATGCAGAAGGCCGGAACATCGGCTTACCAGCAACCAGGGCAAGAACAGCCGCCCGGGGGAGAAAAACCCGGTGGTCCGGACGAAGGCACGGTTGAGGGAGAGTTCCGCGAAGTCTAAGTAGCAACTATTACCACGTATTCTCGGGAAATTGGGTACACGAAATTACCTTTTTCGCAAGGAGCATCATGGTAGGGTTTGAGCCGGAACAACTCATCATAACCGCCGAAAGAATCTGGCAAAAGGCGAGAGAAGAGAATCGGTTGACTGATAACCCCTTTGATGAGGCACTGGCAAGGCTTGTAGAAAGAGAGCCGGGGGTCAAGAAAACGATATATGGTAACTTTGTCGCGCAAAGCGAGCCTACTTCCAGGTCAGCGATGTTCACCAAGAACAGCGTTGACCATCCCTTTGGCGAGGATGAACTCAGGCTATTAGCGCAGTGCGAAGAGGCTCTGGGCAAAGAGAGATTGATTTCCGTAGACAGAATTGTAGGCAATGAAAGCAGTAACACCACGGTCAGGTTAATTGTTCCTGAACGGTTTGCCCATGTTGCCTATGGAGGCAAGAGCCTTTTTATGCCGCCAAAGGGGGAGGTCAGAGAGCCAACCTACTATATCTTATTCTTCGCCGATGAGGCTTTTGAGACTAACCAGTCAAAGCCGCTCCCTGAGAGAGATATTACCATTAGATTGGCCATGCTTGATGATGGAAGGTTTGTCAAGATAGTCAGGAATGGCAACTACATAGGTGAATATAAGAAGGGGGTTTTCGCTGCTGAGGATTGGGTAGCCAAGACGAAAAGAGGGGGCATCTTTCTACATGCTGGCTGTAGGGAGGATTACCTTGAGTCAGCACATGGGGACTATCGGACGGCTAGGACGTTACTCGTGGCATTAAGTGCCAACGGGAAGACAACTACGACCTGTAGAATCCTGGCCAGAAAGGGAAATGAGAAATCCTGGCTCATTCAGGACGATGGCGGAATTCTCATGCCCGACGGCTCCTTTCATGGCTTTGAAGCCGGGGGAATATTCGTAAAGACAGAGGGCGTCAATCCCGGGGAGCAAATCGAGATATTTTACGGACTGCTAAAACCAGACACTGTCTGCGAAAATGTCTACGTAAACGAAGACGGAGATTTTGACTTTTACAATCTGGACAGAACATCTAATGGCAGGGCAGTGATACTAAGAAGAGATTTTATGCACGCCAGTTCATATATCGATGTGGATAGGATTGACAATCTGATTCTTATCACCAGGGGTCCACTGATTCCGGCAATATCAAAGCTAACCCGGCAGCAGGCAGCGGCCTTGATGGTCCTGGGACAGGCAATGGAATCCTCGGCTGGCGACCCGACCCAGGCCGGGAAGATTAGAAGCGAGTTCTTCTACGACCCCTTTATAGCCGGAGACCTGGCTGAGCATGCTAATATATTTTATGAGATAATAAAAGGTATTCCCCACTTAAATTACTACTTGATGAATACCGGCGGAATTGGCGAAGGCGAACGTTACAAAGATATTAGGTTAGAATCTACCATGGCAATACTCGATTCTCTGCTAAGGGGAGGTTTGGAAGATTGGGTAGATTCTCCCACTGGCTTTAAGGTGCCTAAGGCGGTAAGATATGTGGATGACATTTACTTGCATCCTGAGAAGTTTTACTCGAAAACTGAGTTCGGAGAAAAGCAGAGGGAACTTAACAAGATCAGATACGAATCCGTGAAGAAACTCGGAGACGGTTTACATCCTGAGGTAAGAGCAGTTTTTGCCAAGTCCTGAATTGCATAATGGACTCGCAGGCCGCACGCGGTTCATGTGGAATTTTTATGTAGGATAGCTGTAAATAATCGGGAGGGCAAGAAGTGACAGAGGCAGTCGAACTTTATGAAAGATTAAAGAAAGAGAAAACAGAGCTGCTAGAAAAGTTGGAGCAGTTAAGAGCTCTTGGCCAGCCATCGGTAGAGAGGAAGGAAGGTAGTCCATTCGGCAAAAGGGAAGAGGGAGCCGATGAAGCCTCGGAGCTAGAGAAGAGACTAGCGTTGGAAAAGAGGCTGGAGGAGTCTCTAAATGAGGTCGAGCATGCCATACAAAAATATGAAGCGGGTACTTACGGATTATGCGATTCCTGTGGGCAACCCATAGAGCAAGCTCGCCTTGAAGCCATACCTCAAGCAAGCTTATGTATGAACTGTAAGGCAAGCCAGGCAAAGGATGCAAAAGGGACAAGATAATGAATCTCCAAGTAAATTGGAGACCAGCAAGATAGCGGGTTTTGCGAGTGAGGATAAATCAAGGGTTTCTTCAGACAGGCAGAGACGAAGATTAGGGTTGTTTCTGATTGTTGCTGCTCTGGTAGTCACCTTTGACCAACTAAGCAAGCTGTGGATCAGAGCCCATTTAGCGCTGGGAGAATCGCTCCCCATAACTGGCCGCTTAAGTTTGATCTATATTAGAAATACGGGCTCTGCCTTTGGTTTACTCGCTAATCAAACCTTTCTTATCATTATTATTGGCATAGCTAGTTTGCTCATTGTCTTGCTGTTCCTTCGTTACTTATCCCAGGTTACCACCTTGAGTATGACATCCATCGGCTTGATTTGGGGCGGTGCTGTAGGCAATCTCATAGACCGCCTCCATTTTGGCTATGTCATCGACTTCATTTACTTCCGTTTGTGGGGTAACTTCCACTGGCCTGCCTTCAACATCGCTGACACAGCTATAACGATAGGTGTATTTGTTCTCATCTATTCCTTTCATAAGTCGGGGGTGTTTAGCAAAGAATATGAACACAACCACGGAGCCCAGAATTAGGAAACTGCAGTTCAATTCAACCGCTCCTGACATCCGCCTCGATAGGTACCTGACCCAGGTTCTGCCGCAACTCTCGCGCGCTTATTTACAGAAACTAATTGAGCAGGGCTATGTTCTGGTCAACGGGCAAATGGCAAAGGCGAGCCGGAAACTAAGCACTAGCGACAGGATAACAGTGGAGCTCCCTCCCTCGCCAGGCCGTCCTTTAGCTGAACCAATTCCTTTGGCTGCAGTCTATGAAGATGAAGATATCGTGGTGATAGACAAACCTGCTGGCCTGACAGTTCACCCTGCCCCGGGTCATCGCAGTCATACGCTGGTCAATGCCATCTTAGCCCACTGCCCTGGTCTGACCATGAGTAACGAAATCATGCGCCCGGGCATAGTCCACAGATTAGATAAAGATACATCGGGCCTCATAGTCATTGCCAAGAACGACCTCGCCCGCGAATATTTGGTCGCACAGTTCAAAAGCCGCACGGTGACCAAAGGATATCTTGTCCTGACTAAAGGGAGGCTATCCCCGGAACAGGGGATAATCGAAGCACCCATCGGGCGAGATCCTCATAGCAGACAAAGGATGGCGATAGTAGAAGCAGGAAGACAAGCTGTTACCCGTTATCGGGTCCGAAAATACCTTGATGACTACACTTTAGTCGAAGTCAGTCCCTTAACGGGGCGCACACACCAAATAAGAATACACCTGTCAGCTATAGGCTGCCCAGTCGTCGGTGACCCAATTTATGGAATTAAATCGGCCCATCTGAACAGGCAGTTTATTCATGCCTACCGCCTTGGCTTTCGTCTGCCATCAACCAAGCAATACCACGAATTCGCCTCGCCCTTACCTGGGGACTTGGAGCAAGCTTTGCAGCAGTTAGCTCAAAAGGCCTGAAAGTCTGCCCGAGTCATTGTCAGATACTGAGATACAGTTTCTTGCAGGGAGAAGACTGGTTTGGTATGATTACCAAACCAAAATGGACAAAATAGAGTTAAAGGTGGCCAACCGAGAGATTCTCGGTAAAAAAGTTAAACATTTGCGCCGCCAGGGTATTACTCCAGTGCATGTTTTTGGGCATGGTATCCAGTCTCTAGCGCTACAGTGCGACACCAAGGAACTTGAGCGAGTGTTAAGTCAAGCTGGGCAGACAAAGCTTATCAACCTCAAGCTCGCTAAGGAAAAAAAGCGCAGGACCGTGGTGGTTCGCGAGTTTGATAGAGATTGGCGCAGGGGAGAGTTGGTTCACGTTGACTTCTATCAGGTCAGAATGGAGGAAAAGATAAGGTTAGAGGTTCCTGTTGTCCTGGTTGGGGAATCTCCAGCCCTGGAGTCTAAAGCCAACATGCTCGATCATGAGCTGGGTACTCTGACCGTAGAGTGTTTGCCAGCAAGAATCCCCAGCCGTATAGAGGTGGACGTTAGTTCACTGGCCGAGCTTGACCAAACAATACGCGTCAAAGACGTCTCGCTGGACAAAGACATTGCTGTTCTTAACAACCCCGATTTAGTTGTTGTCAAAATCAGTTTGCGACCTGTGGAAAAGGTAGAAGAGAAGGTAGCAGAGGAAGTAGTAGAGGCTGAGGCGAAGGCGGAGGCAGAGGTCGCAGAGGAGGCGGCTGAAGCTCGCAAAGAGGCTGCGCCAGACGAACAGAAGTCAAAAGGAACATAATCATCTGACTTGCCTGGCAATTGTTGCTATCCTATACGAATATACCAGATTTACCTGGTCATCAAGTCCCTGATATAATATCCGGAATTAAGTGTTAGCTCTCTCTGAGCTGTCTTGCCTAAAGAAAATCCAAGGCAAGCAGTCGGTAGGCTGAAAAGCCTCGAAGGCACAGATAGAAATGCCTGTGCCTCCCGTGCTTGGAAAGGAGGGAATATGAAGTTTGGTTTTTGGTCAGCACCGTTTTCATAACGGTGCTTTTTTATTCATGCCTGTTGCTTCCTTATCGCTTACCAAGCATCTCATGAAGTTGGACCGAGAAAAGGGGTGAAACTAAAGACAGGAGGAGGTTCTGAATGAAGGCAATCCTACCTAAGATAGCTTCAACTGTTCTGGCTCTCACATTGCTGGTAACGCTTATCGCTTGTAGTGGGCAACCAGAAACAGAAGTACTGAGGGTAGCCACCACCACCAGTCTTTACGACACTGGCCTATGGGATACTCTAGAGTCCACATTTGAGGCAACATATGACGCGGACTTACAGATAACAGCTAAAGGCACCGGTGCTGCCCTAGAACTGGGTAGAAATGGTGATGTGGATGTCGTTACCGTACATGACCCCCTTCAAGAGGCAGCATTTATGGACGGCGGCTACGCTCTTGAAGCAGAGGGATATGGTACGGAGCGAGTTCCCTGGGCTTACAACTACTTCATCATCGTAGGCCCCGTGTCTGACCCCGCGGGCATCAGTGAAGGGGACTTGACCCCAGAGGAAGCCTTCCAAAAAATCCAGATAGAGGGTGCGGCTGACCCGGATAGTGTTAAATTGGTATCTCGAGGGGACAACTCCGGAACTCACGGCAAAGAGAAAGCCATCTGGGCATCAGCCGGCTACAATTACGAAGAGGATATTCAGGGGATCGGAGCGACTGCTGGCTGGTATATCGAAGCTGGGACGGGCATGGGAGCAACACTGGAGATGGCCGATGAGTTGATGGCCTATACGTTGTCAGACAAGGGGACCTTCCTTGACTACCAAGGCGACTTGGATCTGGTAGCCTTGCTGGACGCGGGTGATATCATGCTAAATGTCTACACCGTGCTCATCTGCAAGAACGGTACCAATCCTGAGATGTCTCAGAGTCTGGTAGATTTCCTCAGAGCGGATGACACCCAGGACTTAATCGCCGAATTTGGCGTGTCAGATTATGGAGAATCACTATTCTACCCCTATGATCCAGAGATTTGTGGCTGACGGTCTTAACAGGCGAGTCTTAACGTCCGGGTCATGGCAGCCATAGTGAAGCGCAAGAAGTGTGGTTCTGAGCTCGGGTCAGACTCGAAGCAATGTCCTGACTGCGCTGGCAAGATCAGCTGCACAGGCAAGTACGAAGCCTGTGGCAAGAGATAGCATATCAAAGCAGGTGGCAGCAATTGACTGAAATATGGGATGGCCTTACGAAGGCTATAGAACTCTTAATATCCTTCGACCCCGAGGTTATGAGGATAGCTGCGAGGTCTCTGAGCATTTCAGGGACCTCCTGCCTTCTGGCCTCTCTCATCTGCCTACCACTCGCCAGTCTGATACACTTCCGTCAGTTCCGTGGAAAGCGCGCTTTGGTGAGTACTATCCAGACGCTGTTTGCCATGCCCACTGTTCTCGTTGGTTTGTTTGTTCTTGTGCTATTCTCGCGGGCCGGGCCACTGGGGTTGTTCCGGATACTCTTCACGCCCACTGCCATGGTAATTGGTCAGATCTTGTTAATCAGTCCTCTGATGCTTGGGTTCACAATTTCCGCGTTGAGCGGTGTAAGTCGGGAGATTGTGGACACAGCCACCTCGCTTGGTGCCAGCGGCTTTCAGATGATCTGGCTTGTCCTGAAGGAAGCGAGGTACGCTGTGCTGGCCGCCGTGATAATGGGTTTTGCCAGGGCCATATCGGAAGTCGGGTGTGCTCAGATAGTCGGTGGAAACATCAAGGGAGCCACCAGAGTAATGACCACAGCAATAGCATTAGAGGCATCCAAAGGCGACATAGCGTTGGGAATGGCGCTGGGCATAATTCTTTTGTTCCTGGCACTCATCATTAACATCGTCCTGAACAGATTACAGCAGAGGTAATTATGTCTTTGATAGGAGTAGCGGGAATAACCCACACATACGGTGACCGGGCAGTACTGCGAAATGTCACCCTCAGCGTTGATAGCGGCGAAGTGTTCGCTTTAATCGGGCCGACCGGAGCAGGCAAAACCACCCTTTTGCGTATCATGAATCTGCTGGAGATTCCTGGCGCGGGGGAAGTCTATTTTGACGGCAAATGCATCCCGCGGGTAGGGAAGCAAAAACTGGAGATACGTCGTCGAATGTCATTCATCCAGCAGAAACCTCAGGTATTCAACTTGAGTGTCTATGACAATGTTGCCTGTGGCTTAAGATGGAGGGGAGAAAAAAAGAACAGAACCGCCGAGAAAGTTGACCACATTCTGGGAATGGTCGGCCTAGAAGGCTATAGGAATAGAAACGCGCGGACGCTTTCCGGAGGAGAGGCGCAGAGAGTGGCCCTGGCTAGATCCCTGGTCCTCGAACCTGATGTGTTGTTATTGGACGAGCCAACAGCTAACCTTGACCCCATTTCCACAGCAAAGATTGAGCAGTTAATTTCATATGTTGCCAAGCAACGTAGCATGACTATGATAATGGCAACGCATGATATGCCTCAAGGGCGGCAACTTGCTGACAGGATAGGGGTGCTTCTTGCTGGCAGGCTCATCCAAACAGGCAACGCAAGCGATATATTCCGTTCACCTCAGGACGAAGAGGTTGCTCATTTCGTTGGTATGGAGAACGTCATAGAAGGCATAATAAGTGCCAGCGACGAAGATATAGCTACAGTAGATATAGGTGGCAATGGCCTACAGGCAGTGTCCAGCTACCCCGTGGGAAAGGAAGTATGTGCCTGCGTCAGGCCTGAAGACATCACCTTAGCTTTATCTAGCACCCAAAGTTCGGCGAGGAATTCCTTTCGTTCCGAGGTTACCCGGGTAACTACTGTGGGACCGCTTAGCCGCGTGGAATTAAACTGTGGCTTTCCTCTAGTAGCTTTGATCACCAGAATATCAGCAGAGGAATTGGACTTACAGGTGGGCAAGGAAGTATATGCCACTTTCAAAGCTACCGGGGTCCATATTATGGAAAGGAGAGCTGGTTGACAAACAACATACTGGATAGTCTTCTCTCCAGCTTGAGTGAAGACCGCATGGTCCGTGAGGTACACACCTGTGTCTTTTGGACCGCAGTGCTTAGCAAGCACTGCGGTCTGGCCTCCACTTTCCATGAGCCACATCCATCTCACAGGCCGGTAAAAGATGCGGGGAGCTTAACCGAGCTATCGGCGTTAGAGCTGGCAGAATATGCCAGATCGGACAATGTTCTGGAGGCATCTATTGGAATGGCAGCCATTAATTCTCTCATAGACATTGATGACGCTCGATGCATTGAGGAAAACGCCTTTGATGTTCTGGCACGGAAAGGCAAGGGTAAGAATATAGCTGTAGTGGGTCACTTCCCGTGGATTCCAAAACTGCGAAGGATAGCAAAGACGCTCTGGGTCGTCGAGCAAAGACCCCAAGAGGGAGATTTGCCGCCAGAAGCAGCGGAAGAGGTATTAGCTCAAGCTGATGCGGTTGGCATTACAGGGACTTCATTCGAGAATCACACCATCGACAGGTTGCTAAACTTAAGTAGGAATAGCTTCATTGTCATGCTGGGGCCCACCACGCCTTTATCGCCAGTTTTATTTGATTATGGTGTGGATATCCTCGCTGGAACGAAGGTAGTTGAACCTGATAAGACAATTCGTTCCATCAGCCAGGGCGCCATGTTCACACAAGTAGAAGGGGTGCGGCTTGTAACCATGGCTAAGGAGAGAGAATGATAGGACCTCTTGATCCTTTGGGACGCAGTATAGATTACCTCCGGATTTCAGTTACGGACCGCTGCAACCTGCGCTGCATATATTGCATGCCGCCCAAAGGTATCCCCCAGATGCCACATAGCGAGATCCTTTCCTACGAGGAAATTCGGGTTGTCGTCCAGGCAGCGGCCGAGCTGGGCATTCACAAAGTAAGGCTCACCGGCGGCGAGCCCCTGGTTAGGGCTGAGTTCCCCCGGCTCGTTAAAATGCTTTCTCGAGTACAAGGAATTAAAGAATTGTCTTTGACCACGAATGGGACAGTTTTTAGCAAATATGCTCCAGAGCTTAAGCAAGCAGGTTTGTCTAGAGTCAACATAAGTCTGGACACGCTGAAACCCGATAAATTTCAATACATAACGCGTCTCGGAAAACTGAAAGATGCCCTTGAGGGCATGGCAGCAGCAAAGGAGGCCGGCTTCGAACCAGTCAAGATAAACACCATAGTCATGCGGGGCATAAACGATGACGAAATACTGGATTTTGCCAGGATGACCTATGAAGGGTGGCATATCCGATTCATCGAGCTTATGCCCTTCAAGGAGGTAGCAGAGTTTGTACCTTCGGCTGAGCTGGGGCAACATATTAGTCTGCTTGGCAAGCTCGAGCCCTGTGGATCCATAACTGGCAACGGGCCTGCTATGTACTACCGCTTAGCTGGAGCCAAGGGCACTATCGGTTTCATCAGCCCCCTCACAGATGCCTCCTTTTGCTCCCGGTGTAACCGCATGCGGCTTACTCCAGACGGCAAGCTGCGCCCCTGCCTTCTGACAGAAGATGAGATCGACTTAAAGATGCCGTTACGCAATGGTGCTTCTGTGGAGGAGCTGAAATGCCTGATTTTGAAGGCAGTTGCTTCTAAGCCAGAGCGTCATCGCCTGAATGAAGGCACTGCTAGACTGGTGAAGAGAAAAATGTCCCAGATTGGAGGTTGAGAATGAAGTCAGAGCAAATCCATATGATAGATGTTACCCGGAAAGAGGACACAGAACGCCAGGCAGTCGCCAGGGGCAAGGTACAGATGAAGCCCTCTACCTTAGAGCTTATCCGCAAAGGAAAACTGGAGAAAGGAGAGGTCTTAGCTGTGGCAAAAACAGCTGGAATCATGGCCGCAAAAGAGACTCACCGCCTCATACCTCTTTGCCACCCTCTGCAGCTGACCCATATTGCAGTTCAATTCAACCTCCCTGAAAACTGCCGAGGACTCAATTCCAGTGAGTGCTCAGTTGAGATTACCGCCAGTGCTAAGGGAGTGGGGAAAACGGGATTTGAAATGGAGGCGCTGGTAGCGGTGGCTGTAAGTGCTCTAACCGTTTATGACATGTGCAAGGCAGTGGACAGAAGCATGACCATTGGAGAGATTCGTCTAGCAAGGAAGAGTGGAGGCAAGAGCGGGCTTTATGTCGCTGTCGAGTGATGCTGAAGGACAGCATCATATGATTCCAGCCATTTTGAGCAACCTCTGCGTATCCTCATGCAACTCTTTCCACATTTTGAAAATGTTTCCTTTCTCAACCCACAAGGCCTCACCGACATCACTACCCGCTTCAAGCTCACCACCAATTAGTCTGGCCCGATAGTCGATATAAATGACGTGCAGGCCAGTTCCCTCTTCTACTTTGACAATCCTATCGAAGGGGACCAAAGGTGTAACCAGCTCCACCTCCAGACTTGTCTCCTCCTTGACCTCCCTTCTAATCCCCTCTCTAATCTCTTCACCGAAGTCAAGTTCCCCTCCGGGACAAATCCACTTTCCCTGCCAGTAACCACCCCTCTCTTGCCTATGCTTCACCAGAAGGATTCTGCCCTTATCATCCTCAATAATTGCTCCTACCGCTACCCGTATGCGTTGTGACAGCATTCTCAACCTTCACTTGTTTATCTGTTATTGTCAACCAGCATGGTGAGCCTATCTCCATTATTTAAGTTTGTTTCAGAATTCGCTCTACACTATGAGTCGCCTGATTCAGCATAATTGCCCGTCAGGAAGATGTTCGGTTCTTGACTCGGCCAGCACCATCTCAACTACTTCGGGAATCGCCTGCTCTACCTCGGGCGTGCATTTCTCGCTAAAGCTGGTAATGTCTTTTGCCTCCACAGCGAATATCGTGATTTTTTGGGGCATTGCTAGGTTGAGCATGTTTCCTAATTCCAGAGCAGTAGCCAGGTTTATTTGATGAGGTGAGGAAAAATGTTTGGCAGAGGAGAAATCCTGAGGCTCCATGCGGTATATCTGGCCCGCTTGCCCTTTCTCAGTTTGAACAGCATCAATGATAATGACTTTATCATAGCCCACGATAGAGTCTAAGAGGCGAAGGCCAGCTTCACTTGTTTCAGCTACCGCTACTTGGGGGTCATTGAGTTGCTTCCCTACCTCTTGGGCCACCCTAATCCCCGCTCCGTCGTCAGATAAAATAGGATTTCCCAGCCCTAAAACCAGGGTCTTCATTTCAATTTGCGAAAACCTGTTATGAGATGCCCTGGCTCAGTTTCTTAATCTCGTTGCCCTGGGCATCATATATAATGACTTCCAGAGGCAATTGGCCGGGGAGAGAATGGGTGGCACAGGCAAGACAGAGATCGTAGGGACGCCATGCCATCTCGATGCGGTTGAGCAACCCTTCAGTTATCTTCTTACCAGGTTTTATCAAGTCTTCAGCTGCCTTCTTAACCGACATATAAAAAGCGGCATAGTTATTGGTGGTGCCCACGATCAAGTTGCACTTCTTAATAACCCCTCTTTCGTCAGTTATATAATGATGGGTAAGGGTACCTCGTGGGGCTTCAACAATGCCTACTCCTTCGTCAGGCGTCGCCGTCGGTATGTTGCGAATATCCGTGCTTGTTATCTCAGGGTCTTGAACAAGCTCCACCATTCTTTCAGCGGCGTAGAGAAGCTCAATCAGGCGTGCCCAGTGGGTTGCCAGCGTGTAGTGGGCTGGTTTGCCACCAAGAGTGGAATACATCTTTTCATATTCTTCCTGGGCCAGAGGAGTTGTCATACCATCAGCAGCATTCAGTCGGGACAGAGGTGTGGCCCGATAAACCCCACTATCTTTGCCGTCAACAAAACCCTTCCAGCCAACATTCTTAAGATAAGGGAACTTGAGATATGTCCAGGGCTCGACATGTTCCGCCACATGCTTCACGTAGTCTTGGGGGGCATACTTGACAAATTCCTTGCCCTCAGGGTCAACCACGCGAACTTTGCCATCATAGAAGTTAACCTTATTATTTTCGTCAACCAGCCCCATAGAATAAGTTCGGTGGGTAAAAGTATCGCTCAGTATCATGTCCAAATACTCTTTGTTCTTGAGAACCACGTCGTCAAAGACCTTGAGCGACAACTTGCCGAACTCGACCGCCGATCTGGCTATTTCTTCGATTTTCGCCCTTTCCTCTTCATTTATGGCTTTACTCACACCACCGGGTAAGCCAAAACAAGGGTGTATCGGACGCCCACCAATTGTCTGGATAACCCAGTGATTGTCGTGACGGGTTTTGATGACGGCACCTCCCAGCTCCAGCCCTACTTTGGCAATTACTCCAAGGATGTTCCGCTCAGCAGGAGCGGCATCTGGCCCCATAACGAAATCGGGGGCAGCGAGAATATAGAAGTGCGTGGTATGGTCAGTTACATAGAACGAACTGTAAAGAAGCTCGCGAAGCTTCCTGGCAGCGCTCGTTGGTTCAACATGAAACAGGGCATCCAGGGCTTTGGTTGATGCCATATGGTGGGCTTCAGGGCAGACTCCGCAGATACGCTGAGTTATCTGAGGCATGTCCTCAGCTGGGCGTCCCTCAGAAAATTTTTCGAACCCCCTGAGTTCGGGAACCTGGAAATAAACATTAGCCACCCCGCCGCCGTCATTGAGAAAGATGGCAATCTTACCATGACCTTCAAGCCGAGTAACGGGGTCTATCATTATTTTTTTCATCTTATTTTCGCCCTCCTCAGTAGTGAATCGGGCAGACTGTAGCGATAAAAAGTGCCTGCCGGGTCAGGAATATCATCAATTATCCTTTGAATCTCGTCGGGGTCATTAGAATCGATGATAGAGGACAGAGCACTCAAGAAATGCGCCCCCTGGTCAATCACCCCTTCCACTGGTCCATAACAGCCAGTGCAAGGCATATTGGCTTGAGGGCAGAGAGCACCACAGCCGCCCCGAGTAGCTATGCCGTAGCATAGCAATCCCTGCTCAAGTAGACACGTTTCCGGGTCAGGGATTATTTCGTAAGGCCGATAGAATTTCTTGATTTTCTTTTCCCCTCTCTTGCGGGGACATTCATCGCAAACAGCCTTTACCGAGTGACTTATGACGGTTCCTTTCGGTGGCAACTTGTCTGTAACCAAAGCTTCCAAGGCAAGCCAGGTGGTCTTCTCCTCCGGGGGACAACCGGGGACGAAATAATCGACATCCACGGTTTGGCCCAAGGTCTTAACCGTGTCATAGAACTCGGGAATTTCAAGTTCTCCCTCGGGCACCTTGACTTTCGTCTGAGGTAAAATCTTCTTAGGATTGTCAGTCGTCGGGGTTTCGACATAGGCGCGGTCGAAAGTCATCTGCCGATTATAAAAATTAGACAGTCCTGGAATACAGCCTTCATAAGAACAAGAGCCATAAGCAATCATTATCTTCGATTTGGCTCGTAAGAGTTTGGCAATGTGCTCATTTTCCGAAGTTCGAATAGCGCCATTAAAAAGACAGGCATCAATACTCTTATCTGGCATCTTCTCAACATCAGCATACTTGAAATCTATGCCTACCGGCCAGAACACAATATCGGCGGCCTCAGCTAGCTTCAAGATCTTTTCACCTATTGCTAGGGTGGCGATATCACAACCACCACAACTAGCCGCCCAGTAAAGAGCTATCTTAAGTTTAGCCATGTTTCGCCTCCTGAGAATTCTAATTTAGAGGACCTAACGAACTCGGCCCAAGGTCTTTTATGGCTTGGGTAAAATTGTTGGCCACCTCAGCAAATTTTTTTCCTTCAGACGCGGAAACCCACTCCAGCCGGACTCTTTCTTCCTCTATCCCGAACTGCTTCAACACCTTCTTAAGCAGCGTTACGCGGCGCAATGTCTTGTAATTTCCTTCAATATAGTGACAGTCACCGGGATGGCAACCAAGAATCAATACGCCGTCAGCACCAACGCTAAATGCCTTAAGTATGAACAGAGGGCTTACCCTACCGCTGCACATCACTCTGATTATCCTTATATTGGGAGAGTACTGGATTCTAGAAGTGCCAGCCAGGTCAGCACCAGCATAAGAGCACCAGTTACAGCAAAAAGCTGCTATTTTTGGCTCAAACTTGTCCATCTATCCTCCTGAACTAAGTGAAATTGTAGTGCCAATTCACCCTTATTTGCCAGCTTAATAGTCGGATAATTAGTATCATATCTGTCCTCAAAAAGCCAATCCTGTGTCTCTTTCCTAACTAACCCCTCAGATACTCATCTATATCCCTTGCTGCGCGGCGGGCAGCGCCCATAGCGCTTATTACCGTAGCAGCGCCGGTGACTATATCCCCACCAGCCCAAACTTTGTCTTTCACTGTCCTTCCGGTGGTCTCATCAGCCATTACTGTGCCCCACTTGGTTGTCTTCAAATCAGGAGTAGTATGGGCAATAAGGGGATTAGGACGGGTACCCAAGGCGGCTACTACCATGTCCACGTCCAGGACAAACTCACTTCCTTCCTTGGCAACGGGGCGCCGCCGACCGCTCGCATCAGGTTCCCCCAACTCCATTTCGTAACACTCTATCCCGACTACCCAGTTCGATTCATTGCCAATATACCTCTTAGGGTTGGTCAGCAGCTTGAACTGGATTCCTTCCTCCTGGGCATTCTCAACTTCCTCGCGGCGGGCAGGCATCTCTACCTCCGAGCGGCGGTATACAATATAGACTGCGTCAGCGCCGAGCCGGAGAGCACACCTCGCTGAGTCCATAGCCACATTACCACCACCAATCACTGCCACTCTCTTGCTCACCAACACCGGCGTATCATATTCAGGAAACTTGTATGCCTTCATCAGATTAACCCGCGTCAGGAACTCGTTCGCTGAATAGATGCCGTTTAGATTTTCGCCGGGAATGTCCATAAACATGGGTGCTCCGGCACCGGTACCCAGGAAAATGGCATCGTAGCCGCTCGCCAGCAGCTCGTCCAGCGTCATCACTTTCCCCACTACCGAATCCAAGTGAATCTTCACCCCCAAAGAGGCGACGTAGGCAGTCTCAGCCTGAACAATTTCCTTAGGTAGCCTGAACTCAGGGATGCCATACATAAGCACCCCGCCAGCCACATGCAATGCCTCGAAAAGGGTAACGCTATGGCCGAGCTTGGCTAAATCGGCAGCGGCAACCAGTCCGGCCGGTCCTGAGCCGATCACCGCCACCCGTTTACCCCTTGGTCTGGGTGGCTCAGTCCCCGGGTTGAGCGCCCCGCTATTAGCTCGTTCCCAATCAGCCACGTAACGCTCCAAGCGTCCGATGGCAATAGGCGCTCCTTTCTTAGCTAGTGAGCATGCTTCTTCACATTGTGTCTCCTGCGGGCAGACACGCCCGCAGATGCCAGGCAGGCTGTTCTTATCCTTAAGTATCCTTACCGCTTCGGGCATATTCTCATCAAGGACACCCTTGATAAAACCGGGGATATCTATCTCCACTGGGCAACCATCAGTGCAGGGGTGTTTGGGACACTGGAGACAACGGCTTGCCTCAGTTTTAGCTTGCTCGGCGCTGTAACCCAAGGCAACTTGGTTGAAGTTCCTACCGCGCACCTTGGGGTCCTGCTTCGCCATTGGCTCCCTGTTAAGATTCACCTTAGCCATATATGGTGATTAGACCTCCCTTTAAGAATGCTTGGCCACCTCAGCCTGCCACCGCTCAAAAGAGCGTTTTTCCTCATCAAGATAAATACGTTGCCGAGCCGCGAGTAAGTCCCAGTCTACCTGATGTCCGTCAAAATCGGGGCCGTCGACGCAGGCAAACCTGGTTGCGCCACCAACCGATACCCGGCAACAGCCGCACATCCCGGTACCATCAACCATTATCGGATTCAGGCTGACAATGGTCTTCACCCCAAAAGGCTGGGTGGTTTTGGCACTGAATTTCATCATGACGGTCGGGCCAATAGCGATGACTCGGTCAACCTTCTCCCCACTCTCAAGCAATTCCTTCAATGGCTCAGTTACTACCCCTTTGCGACCATACGTCCCGTCATCAGTAGTGACTATTAGCTGGTGGCTGGCATTACGTAGCTTGTCTTCCCAGAAGAGCAAG
>Ga0209427_10001808_pt1 | contig 24886 bp, 20 predicted proteins | sample DeeMarSWOR136_30_FD_187465 | JGI IMG/M metagenome (GOLD analysis project Ga0209427, IMG submission 187465) | Marine sediment microbial communities from White Oak River estuary, North Carolina - WOR-1-36_30 (SPAdes) (version 2) | ecosystem: Environmental > Aquatic > Marine > Intertidal zone >...
CGACATCCATCTCATGTATCAACTCAGAAAAAACCGCCAGGAGAGCCTGCAAAGCTCTAAAGATATGGTAGCCCGGGCTAAAGGCTATGTGGAAGATGTTGAGTTCTCGCCCATGGATTCCACCCGCACCGACCCCGAGTATCTCTACCAGATACTGGAGGCGGTGATCGATGCCGGGGCGACTACGGTCAACATCCCCGATACCGTGGGCTATACCATCCCCAGGGAATTCTGCAACCTGATCGACGGCATCTTCAAGCATGTGCCCAATATTCACCAAGCAGTGGTCAGCGTTCATTGCCATAATGACCTCGGGCTTGCTGTGGCCAACAGCCTGGCTGTCCTCGATCACGGAGTGCGCCAGATCGAGTGCACCATCAATGGCATCGGGGAGCGGGCAGGTAACGCCGCCTTGGAAGAGATCGTGATGGCACTCAAGACGCGCAAAGACCTGTTTAAATACACCACTGATATCGATACCACTCAAATTCATAAGACCAGTCACCTGGTGAGCGAGCTCACCGGGATGCCGGTTCAGCCCAACAAAGCCATCGTCGGTGCCAACGCCTTTCGCCACGAGTCGGGCATCCACCAGGATGGCATCATCAAGGAGCGAATCACCTACGAAATCATCGACCCAACCTCGATTGGCTTAACCGGCACCACTCTGACCCTGGGCAAGCTCAGCGGGCGCCACGCCTTCAGGAAGCGCCTTGAGGAGCTGGGCTATGCCCTGAGCGATGACGAGCTCAGCCGATCATTTCTCGCCTTCAAAGAGCTTGCTGATAAGAAGAAGGAGATCACCGACCGCGACCTGGAAGCCCTTGTCGTCGAAGAGCTTCGAACAATCGACGAGACCTATCATCTGGAGCAGGTTCAAGTCTCCTGCGGCGACCCTGGCATCCCCACCGCCAGTGTCAAAATCAGAGCCCCCGATGGGCAAATCATGACCAATGCCACTTTAGGCACCGGCCCTGTGGACGCCGTGTATAAAGCGATCGACCGTATTATCAGCGTGCCCAACAAGCTCATCGAGTTCAGCGTGAAATCGGTCACCGGGGGCATCGACGCCATTGGCGAGGTCACGGTCAGGGTTGAGAGCGAGGGCAAGACCTATATCGGTCGCGGTGCCTCCACGGACATCATCGTGGCCAGCGCCAAGGCATATATGAATGCACTGAACCGGCTGCTGGCGACGAAGCAAACTTGAAGGAGGTGAAGAGAATGGCGCGAGAGGGAATCCCGCCGGAGCTCATCGAATTCGCAAGGCAAAAATATCGCGCCAGCGATGAGCAGATAGATAAGCTCACTGACACGCAGTGGAGAGTCATAAAGTCTGCGCCGAGCAGGTGGCAATATCGGATGGTGGCCGAGGTGGTCGAGGCCAACAATTGCCTTGCTGGACACAAGAAGGGCGATAAGTATGTCTTTAGCGCCAGCGGCTTCCTGCTACCTGATGAATCTACCGTCACTCGGCTTTGCCTTTGGGCACTTGCCCCCATGCTCCCCTTTATTTACATAGTCTACGATCGCCTTGCCGAAGGTCTGGACGATCCCAGCCCCAAGGGCTGGGACAGCGTGCACTGTCCCGATGTCGGCCTGGACTGTGGTGGCGTAGGGCAGGTCCTGTTTAAGGTTTATTGTGAGAAGGTTCCCCAAGCATAATCTCTTGGCTTAGTAGCGCGGAGATTTCTATTGACCTTAGCGGAGAAAATCCTCGCTGCTTATTTGGAACCGGAGCTGGTCAAGAAATGGGGGTGGTAGCGCATGAGGAAGGGAGAAATTAGGCAAGAAATCGAAACGTCCCTTGCAGAGTTAATTGGCGAAGAAACAATACGGGCAGATTTGCCAGGTTCACAAATAGATGAGATTGTTCCGGATTGTGAAGAATGGATACCTCCATTCAACTTAGAGACATTTAATAGATTACTTTTGTATTATAATCTAGACCCTGTCACGAAAGGGTTTTTTGATCGCTTCTTTGAGGGGAAAATAGAAAATTTGACAGGTTTTACGGATGGCATCAGAAAAATCCGCAAAGTCTCTATGCTGTTATTTGGCAACTTTAAGTATGGATTTAAGAAGCTCGGAGCAGAGGAGAATATTCAAGAATTGCTAGACAGCCATATCGTACAACCTCTGAAAAGATCGGGTAGAGGAAGAAAAGAAATACAAGATATACCAGAAGAATGGGTAAAGTATCTACTTCATAGAGAACGGGAAACAGAAAGGATTTTTGCAGCCTCGGGAAAAATAACGGAAGCTATAAAACAGGCTCGGGAGTGGGGAATAGAAAATGCTACCACATATTTGGCGCTGGCAAAAGACCTCGATGTATATGTAGCTGTTACCATGAAACTTGCGGAAGATGGGGATGACACAGAACTTAGGCAGGCTTACAGATTCATGAAATCCGTTTTTGAAAAGCCGCCAATTGACGGCTTGAATTTATGCTATTTTGACCCTTTGAAATGTTGTCTTGGCAGTCCCGCAGATATAGGCCTTATGGAATGCCTATTATTGAAAAATGCGAAAGTGATGCTTTATTTAGCGGGCAAAGATGATTCTTTTGGTAAAAATGCAGAATTAGCTACAATGCTTGTCCAAGGTAAACCTGTTATTGTTTATGTTCCAGAGGGAGCGGAATTTGAAGACAGAGTTAGGCTTTTCATAGACTATCATCCCTTAAACTTTCAAGTAAAATTAGACACAGGTGTTGCTTACGGGGTAATTGTCGTCAGGAACGATAAGGAGTGCAGGGATGTCATTTACAACATATTTGAAGACCCTCTCAGTCTCTTTCTTAGAAAAACTGGGATAGAAAGAGAAGAGGAGGGCAATTATTACCTCTGTTTACGACTAGAAAATCACGTTAATAAAAGCAGAATAAGGGTCATAACCAAAGACCAATATTTGACGAAGGCCTTTTGGGCTTTCTATTTTTAAATAGCTATGACCTTAGCCGAGAAAATCCTCGCTGCCCACTGTGGCAAAGACAAGGTCAGCCCAGGCGATTTTATCGATGTCAGGGTTGACCTCATCTTGGCCAATGATATTACTGCTCCTTTAGCCATCAAGGAGTTTGAGCGCCTTGGGGCGAAAAGGGTTTTTGATCCCCAAAGGGTGGTAATGGTCCCCGACCATTTCGTCCCCAACAAGGATATCCCCTCGGCGGAGCAGGCAAAGCTGATGCGCCAGTTCGCCCAAGAGCAGGGGCTGATCTATTTTGAGGTTGGAGCGGCCGGCATTGAGCACGTCCTTCTCCCGGAGCAGGGCTTGGTCCTCCCCGGTGACGTGGTCGTCGGCGCCGATTCCCATACCTGCACCTACGGGGCACTGGGCGCTTTTGCCACCGGCATGGGCTCCACCGACATCGCCTGCGCCATGGCCACAGGCGACATCTGGATGAAGGTGCCGCCAACTATCAAGTTCATCTATCACGGGAGGCCGAGGAAATGGGTCGGGGGCAAAGATCTCATCCTGTACACCATCGGCGAAATCGGCGTTGACGGCGCGCTTTACGCCGCGATGGAGTTCTGCGGCCAGGCGATCGATGCCCTGTCCATGGATGGGCGTTTCACCATGAGCAACATGGCTATCGAAGCTGGGGCCAAGGCCGGCATCTGCAGGGTGGATGAAAAAACCCTGGATTATGTTCGACCTCGCGCCCGGCGTCCTTATGTCGTCTTCGAGCCCGATGATGATGCCGAATACGCTGCGGTCGTGGAGTACGATGTCTCCCAGATCGAGCCCCAGGTCGCCTTCCCCCATATCCCCTCCAACACCAGGCCGATAAGCCAAGCAGGTGAAATCAAGCTCGATCAGGTGGTCATCGGCAGCTGCACCAACGGTCGCCTCGAGGACTTAAGAATCGCTGCCGAAATACTAAAGGGCAAGCAGATAAACAAGAATCTGCGCCTGATTATCATCCCCGGCACGCAAGGGGTTTACCTCAATGCCCTGCGAGAGGGGCTGATCGAGACTTTCATAAAAGCGGGGGCGGCGGTCAGCACCCCCACCTGCGGTCCCTGCCTGGGCGGTTACATGGGGGTTTTAGCCCCGGGCGAACGATGCCTTGCCACCACCAACCGCAACTTCGTCGGTCGCATGGGCAGCACCGAGTCTGAGGTCTATTTATGTAACCCCGCGGTGGCGGCAGCGAGCGCCATCCTGGGCAAAATCGCCAGCCCTGAGGAAATAGCCTAGGATTCTGGTAACACCTCTGGATATTGTCGCTCTGCCCATTTTCGTATAAACTCTAGGCGATGAAGTTGCAAGGCAAAGCTCACAAGTTTGGCGACAATATCAATACTGATGTCATCATCCCGGCACGCTACCTCAATGTCTCAGACCCCGCTGAGCTGGCAAGGCACTGCATGGAGGGCATCGATAGCGAGTTTATCTCGCGAGTCCAGCCGGGGGATATCATCTTGGCCGGGGCTAACTTCGGCAGCGGCTCCTCAAGAGAGCACGCCCCCATCGCCATTAAGGCTGCGGGCATAAACTGCGTCATCGCCAAGAGCTTTGCTCGCATCTTCTTCCGCAATGCAGTGAATATCGGGCTGCCCATCTTGGAATGCGAAGAGGCTGTAGAGCAAAGCGACCCCGGCGATACCCTGGAGGTTGAGCTCGCCACGGGGGAAATCGAAAACGTGAGCAAAGGGCTCAGCTTCAGAGCCAAGCCCTACCCCGACTTCATGCTCGGCATCATCTCCGCCGGGGGGCTGGTGGACTATACCAAGCAGAGAATAACAAGGGGGTTATAGTGAAATTCGAGCTTGCCATTCTGCCTGGAGACGGCATCGGACCCGAGGTTGTGGCTGAAACGATCAAGGTCCTCCAGGCTATCAGCAGCCGCTTCGGTCATGAATTCGACCTCCACTATGGGGACATCGGCGGCATAGCCATCGACAAATATGGGGTCGCCTTGACTCCGCAGACCTTGAGCATGTGCCAAAGCTGTCATGCAGTGCTCCTCGGCGCCGTAGGTGGTCCCAAGTGGGATGACCCTCTGGCGAAGGTCCGCCCTGAGGATGGGCTTCTCGGCTTGCGCAAGGGACTCAGGCTTTTCGCCAACCTGCGCCCGGTCAAAGTGTTACCCATTCTGGTCAATGCCACCACCATCAAGCCCGAGATCATCGAGGGCGTAGACCTGGTAGTAGTCCGAGAGCTCACCGGAGGGCTTTACTTCGGCAGGCCAAAAAAGCGGTGGCAAACCTCTCGCGGGCGACGGGCTGTCGATACCCTCTCCTACTCAGAACATGAGATCGAGCGCATCCTCTGCGTTGGCTTCGAGCTCGCCCGAAGCCGACGCAAGAAGCTGGCTTCAGTGGATAAGGCCAATGTCCTCGAATCCTCCCGGCTCTGGCGCCAGCTGGCCATCGAGATCGCGGCAAGGTATCCCGACGTAGAGCTGGAACATTTGCTCGTTGATGCCTGCGCCATGAGGCTCATCCAGCGTCCAGCCCAATTTGATGTCATCGTCACCGAGAACATGTTCGGCGATATTCTGACCGATGAAGCCTCCATGCTCGCCGGCTCCATGGGGATGTTGCCCTCGGCCAGCTTGGCCGGAATCCCCAAGGAGGGTTCCCCTACCTTCGGCCTTTATGAACCTATTCACGGCAGCGCCCCCAGCCGGGCGGGGAAGAACATGGCCAACCCGATTGCCACCATCCTAAGCATGGCCATGATGCTGCGCTACTCCCTGGCCCTTGGGGAAGAGGCGACAGCCATCGAAGGGGCAGTAGGCCACGTCTTAGACCAGGGCTATCGCACCTATGATGTCATGGCACCAGGGATGACGTTAGTGGGCACCAGGGAGATGGGCGATTTCATCAGCGCTGAGATCGTAGCTCAGCCTCCATTATCGCCGCGCTGAGCCTCTTCTTCTTGACAAGGCGAAACACCTTATATTAACATTTAGTCGAGGTCGTGCTAGACGGGGAGCTAGCGGTGCCCTGTACCCGCAATCCGCTATAGCGGGGTTGAATTCCTGCTTGAGGTTGTGCCCTTTTGGGACTGCCTTTAGCAAAAGGTGTTGAGGGTTGGGTCCTGCGCGGCAGAGCGTTATGAACCCCGTCAGGTCCGGGAGGAAGCAGCGGTAAATAGCAATCTCTGGGTGCCGCAGGGTTGCCTAATTGGAGCTGGCTGGTAAAGGTTAGCCAGGAGGGGAGATCGAAAGCAGGTGCACGACCTCATAGTCTGAGTCTAGAAGGAAATTTCAAGCGTGGAGCTGGGGCTAAAGGGTAAGACGGTCATCGTGACCGGCGGCGGCTCAAATATCGGTCGCGCCATCGCATTGGCCTTCGCCAAAGAAGGGGCCGATGTAGTCATCGCTGAAATAGATGAACAGCAAGGGCAAAAAGTAGCTGCTGAGGCTAAGGCTCAGGGAGGCAGTGCAGTAGCAATTAAAACAGACGCCACCGACAACGAATCCGTGCAAGCAATGGTGAAAAAGACATTAGACCTGTTTGGCAAAATAGACGTCTTGGTTAACAACGTTGGCTGGACGTATGACCGATTGTTCATGGAAAAGCCGAGGGAGGAGTGGGAGAAGGAGATAAAGCTCAATTTTTGGAGCATGATAAACTGCACCAGGGCAGTACTGGACAACATGATAGAGCGACAGTATGGCAAGATTGTCAGCATCAGCTCCGACGCCGGTCGCACCGGCGGATTTAGAGAGGCTGTTTATGGCGGCTGTAAGGGCGCTGTCATCGCCTTATCTAAGTCCTTAGCCAGGGAATTAGGCCGTTACGGAATAAATGTGAACGTTGTCAGTCCCAGCACCACTGTCCCGGAAAACAGCGAGCATGTTGGCCCGGAGAGCATGTGGGCACCGGGGGGACTGGAGTTCACGCCCGAGATACTGGAAAAGATGGCAAAGACATATCCGCTACGCCGACTGGGGAAGCCAGAGGACATCGCCAATGCAGTGGTATTCCTGGCCTCGGATGCCGCCAGTTGGATCACAGGGCAGACCCTGAGCGTCGATGGCGGATTTGCCATGATATAATAGTTCATAGGAAAGGAGGAGGGAAATGGCACAAGTGCCCCAAAAAATTGAGACCTGGCAGATGACAGAAGCGGGAGACCCGAAAGCTGGAACGCCGGGGAAACTGACCAGGGTAACCATCGACATGCCCGAGATGAAACCAGATGAGGTATTAGTCGAGGTCGCTGGTTGCGGGGTATGCCATACCGACCTGGGATACTTCTACGATGGCGTACCTACCGTGCAGAAGCCACCTCTCACCTTAGGACATGAAATAAGTGGCACGGTTATCGCTGGAGATGAAGCGTGGGTTGGCAAGGAGGTCATCATCCCTGCAGTTATGCCCTGCCGGAAATGCTTGCTGTGTAAGACGGGAAGGTCAAATCGATGCCTTTTTCAGAAGATGCCGGGAAACAGCATGGGAATATATGGCGGGAATTCCAACTACATGGTTGTCCCCTCCATAGACCTCTGCGAGCTTAGGAATAGACCAAAAGATATCCCACTCTCCCATTTCTCCATCGTGGCCGATGCCATGACGACGCCATACCAGGCGGCACTGAGAGCCGATTTGAAGCCAGGGGACAATGTAGTGGTAACAGGGTGCACCGGCGGCGTCGGAGTTCATCAAACACAGATGGTCAAGGCGCTGGGGGCAAAGACGGTTATCGGGATTGCCAGAAATCCAGAGAAGCTCAAGAGAGCTTTGGAGTATGGCGCCGATTTCACCATAAGCTCCGTGGATAAGAGCCCCAGGGATGTAAGAGATGAGTTCAGGAAGCTGTGCCGGGATATCGGTGAGCCCAACTACGGCTGGAAGATATTTGAGGTCACCGGCACCGAGGGAGGACAGAGTATGGCGCTTGAGCTCCTCTCCTTCATTGGAAAACTGATCGTAGTCGGATTTGGAACCGCTGTAAACAGCTATAGCCTCTCCCGATTAATGGCCTTTGATGCCGAGATAATAGGGACTTGGGGCTGCCCACCTGAGTATTACCCCATAGTTGTCGATATGATTCTGAAGGGGAAGATCGAACTTGAGCCCTTCGTCCAGACGAGGCCGATGAGCACAATTGTGGAGACCTATGAGGAGGCCCACACCAAAGGCTCTCCTGCGAGGAGAATTGTACTTGAACCAGATTTCTGAGCCAAATAAAATCGCTGAAGGGGGTTGAGAGCATGGTCTAGTGGCATAGCTGGCAGATAGCAAAGACCAATTTAAATCAAAAAGGAGGTTTGTAAAATGGCTTTAGAATGGATACCAAGAGCACCAAAGGACAAGCTTTTAGATTTCACCATCGGCGACGAATCGCTTCTCGGCGTGGAAGCGCCCTGCACCACGTATGAGAAGAAGCCGCTGCTTGACCCAAATGGCAACCCGGTTGAAGGTCTTTATGTCGCCTGGATCACCCTGAACAATCCCAAAGCATTCAATTCATATACTCTGGACATGCTCAAGGCCACCGCCATCGCTTTTGATGAGGCATCAAATGATAAGAGCGTGGTCACTATCATCTTCACCGGCTCTGGCGATAGGGCCCTGTGCACCGGTGGTAATGTTCCCGAGTATGCTGAGTATTTTATAGGCAGGCCCTTTGATTGCCACGCCTATATGAATGTGTACTGGCATGTATTCGACGCCGTGTGGAACTCCCCCAAGCCCTTCATCCGCCGGGTCAATGGCCTGAGCATAGGTGGTGGTGAGGAGATAAGTGGTTGCTGTGACTTGAGCATCGCCGCTGACACGGCTACCTTCGGTCAGGTGGGCCCACTGCATGGCTCAGTGGCTATGGGCGGCGCCTGCCAGTTCAAGTCGGTGGTAATGACGATTGAGGATGCGTTTTGGAATGCCATCTCCTGCGAGCAGTGGAGCGCCTACAAGATGTATCGCAAGAACTACATCCACAAGGTGGTCCCGATGCTAAAGCAAGACGACAAGTTCATCAGAAACCCCCTGGTCATCACCGATAAGTATGTTCAGGATGGCGACATTGTCTATGGCGAGTTCAAGACTAAGGAGCTAGGCTATAGCGAGGAGGAGATAAAGGAGGCTCAGGAATTAGTGAGGTCATTGCCACGGGATATGTCCCTATTGGATAAGGCGTGCATGGACATATCCTGGACATTTGCCAATCTATATCCGGGGTGCTTGGCCCAATCACTGGCTATGATCAGAACGCAAAAGAGAATAGCCTATGATAGAGACAAGTCACACATCATTTGGTGGTGGGCGCAGAATGCGTTGCCCGGTGGCGAGTTTGATATGGGTATGACCACTTTCCACACCCGGAAGATGACCGGTAAGGATAACATCGATATCTTGAAGTATCGCCGCCTGGTGGCTGAAGGGCGTCCTATGGACCAAGAGCTGTTTGACGAACTTATGCCCAAGCCCAAGGAATAAATTGAGGGCCAAGGAGCGGTGCTCCGTCGAGCAAACCAAGGCTTTATTACGCCGATTCGACCTCAGGGCTAAGAAAGGGCTGGGACAGCATTTCCTTGTCGATGACGGGGTGTTGGGCACCATTATCGAGGCCGCAGAGCTCAGCCCGAACGACTTAGTGGTCGAGGTTGGCCCTGGCTTGGGAATTTTGACCGAGGCACTGGCAAAGCGAGCGGAAAAGGTCATCGCCATCGAGGTCGATAGCAAGCTCGCTTCTGCGCTGAGCCAAAGTCTGAGCCACTTGTCCAATCTCTCCATCATCAATGCTGATGTGCTTCAAGTGGAACTCAGAGAATTGGGCGTTGCCAACCTCGGCTACAAGGTTGTAGCTAACCTACCCTACTACATCGCCGCTCCCGTTCTGCGCCACTTTCTTGAGTCCCCGGTTAAGCCACAGCGCATGGTGATCACGGTGCAAAAGGAGGTGGCGCAGAGCATTGCCGCCGCTCCGGGCAAGATGAGCATCTTGAGCATTGCCGTCCAGCTCTATGGCAAGCCAACTATCGTTGCTTATGTCCCCGCGCGCAGCTTCTACCCAGCACCGAAGGTCGATTCTGCTATCCTAAGCATCGATGTCTATGAGCAGCCAATAGCTGAGGTGGAAGATGTGGCCCGATTCTTTCACCTGGTTCGTGCTGGATTCAGCGCCCCGAGAAAGCAGCTCAGAAACGCCTTGGCTTTGGGGCTTTCCCTGCCGTCGGAGAGCGCTGCCGCGCTGCTGAATAGGGCCCAGATCAGCCCCAAGCGCCGCGCCGAGACCCTGACTATCGAGGAATGGACTCAATTGTATCACGCCACTGAGGGGCAATATGTTGACCCTCCCTGCCTATGCTAAGATCAACCTGACCCTCGAGGTTCTGGGAAGCCGCGACGATGGCTATCACGAGATCGCCAGCGTGTTCCAGACCATCGACCTCGCCGATTCCCTTTCTCTCCAGCCAGGGGAGGGAATCGACCTCGAGTGCAATATCCCCGATTTGGTCTCGCCGCAAAACTCGGTACTTAGGGCGGCAAAAGCCCTGGCACAGGAAACAGGGTGTGAAAAGGGGGCCTTGATTCGCCTTCAGAAACATATCCCTATCGGTGGCGGGCTTGGAGGCCACAGCGCCGACCAAGCTGCAGCACTTCAAGGGCTCAATGAGCTTTGGGGACTGGGGCTGGAACGGCAAAAGCTGCTCCAATTGGGAGCGGGGCTGAGCTCCGATACTCCTTTCTTCCTTCACGGCGGCACGGCGTTGATCCAGGGACGCGGCGAAAAGGTAACCCCACTCTCCCCTCTCCCAGAGACTTGGCTGGTGCTGCTAACCCCGGCGATAGAGCCCATCCCCGACAAGACGGCAAGGCTCTATGCCCGTCTCAGCCCGTCCCATTTCACCTCGGGGCATTTGACCCAGAGATTCATCGAGCAGCTATGGCAGGGGCGCCGCGCTGACGATTCCCTGTTGTTCAATGTTTTTGAGCCTGTCGCTTTTGACTTTTTCCCTCAGCTTGACTGGTATCGCCGCCAAATGCTGGAGGCTGGAGCAGCTGCCGTGCACCTGGCCGGTGCTGGACCGACGCTCTTTGCCCTGGTGCCAGATAGAATTTCAGGCGAGTTCATGTGCAATCGGCTGGAGGACGAAGGACATCAAGTTTACCTTGTTTCCACCATCAACCCAGGGCCCAAGGAGTAGCCTTTGTCCCACATTTTCCCCAAGATCCGCTCCCTGTGGATAACCGCCATTAACAAAAGGGCGGTGCAAATAGCCGCGCTCGTTTTTCTTCTCGGCATGATTGGCGCCCTGGTCTATCTCTTCCACGACGTCGAGACCATGAAAAAGTTTCTCCCCTACGGCTATTTAGGTGTTTTCCTGGTCGAGCTCATTAGTTGCAGCACTATAATAATCCCCGTCCCAGGTATGCTCGTGGTCTGGCTGGCGGGGGGCACCATGCTCCCCTTCTTCTGGGCTGGGGTCGGGGTTGGGGTTGTGGCTAGCATCGGGGCAACCCTGGGTGAGCTCACCGCTTACTTCCTCGGCTATTGCGGACAAGGGACGGCGAAATTGGAGCAACGGAAGTGGTATCAGAGGGCAGAGAAATGGATGAAACGCTATGGTAGCCCCACCGTCTTCGTCTTCGCCCTGTTGCCCTTGCCCATTGACCTGGTGGGCATCGCCTCTGGCGCCCTAAAGTTCCCGCTGTGGAAATTCACCCTCGCCTGCTGGGCGGGGAAGCTGCCCAAGTCAATCCTTGTTGCCTATTTAGGCTCCATCTCAGTTAAACTCTTCTTTCCCGGCTTATTTTGAGGTAAAATAGCTAAAGAGTAGATAGGAAAAAGAGTGAGCGGTCAAACTTATATCTCCTTAGACCTCGAGACCACCGGGCTCGACCCGGAAAGCGATGACATCGTTGAGGTAGCTGCGGTCGAGTTTCAAGATGGCGACATCGTCGCTACCTTCCACTCGTTGGTCAATCCATATCGCCCCCTGCCCTATCATATCCAGCTACTTTGCGGCATCACTCAGGCTGAGGTCGATGCCGCCCCTCCGTTCTCTGCTTTGACCGATGAGCTGGCCTCCTTGTTAGCAGCCCACCCGATAATTGGACATAGTATCTCGTTTGACCTCGGCTTTTTGGCCCAAAAGGGCATCCAGGTATCCGGCCCCGCTTATGATACCCTAGATCTGGTCAAGATCCTGCTCCCTCAGCTCTCCGAGTATGCCCTGGGCTCGGTAGCCCGAGCTTTGGGCATCCCCTGCCCGATACAACACCGAGCCCTTGCCGATGCCATCACCGCTAAGGAGGTCTTCCTCGCCTTGCTCGATAAAGCCAGCGAGCTCGATCTCCCCGCTATCTCCGAGATAGCTCATCTGACCACAAAGGCAGGCCTTGGGCTCGGTCACCTCTTCCAGGAGATAGAGCAGAGGAGGAGTCAAGCTGCCTTCTCATTCACTGAGCCCCAAGCCGCTGAGATAGAATCCACCGTCACCTTGAAACAGCCGCTTCGCCCCTGCGCGGAGAAAACGCCCTTAGATATAGGAAAGCTGAGTGCCATTTTCGACGACGGCGGTCCCTTGAGTCGCGCCTTCCCCGATTACGAGCGTCGCCCGGAGCAGATCCACATGATGCAGGCGGTAGCCCGAGCGCTGAACAATAGCCAGCACCTTATCCTGGAGGCCGGGACAGGCACGGGGAAGTCCATAGCTTATCTCCTGCCCTCGATCTCCTTTGCTTTACAGAATAACGCTCATGTTGTGATCTCCACCAACACCATAAACCTTCAAGAGCAGCTCATGAGCAAGGATATCCCCGATTTAGTCCAGGCGTTAGGCTCAGCGCATGCCCTCGATGAGCTTCAGGGGGTTCAGGTCAAGGGACGGAACAATTATCTTTGCCTGCGGCGCTGGAATTCCTTGCGCCGCGGCGAGGAGCAATCCCCTGCCGGGCTCAGACTCTTGGCTCGCATCCGGGTTTGGCTGGCCTCAACTCAAAGCGGGGACCGCGCTGAGCTCAACCTCAGCGGCGAGGAAATCCCAATCTGGAACAAGGTCTGTGCTCAGGTCGATGACTGCTGGGCGGGAAACTGCCCTTATCAAAGGCGCGATGCCTGCTTTCTATTTCTGGCCAGAAAAGCAGCCGAAGGCGCCCACATCATCGTCGTGAATCATGCCCTCCTTCTCTCCGACATGGTAGCTGGAGCCAAGATATTGCCTGAATATCACTACCTGGTCATCGATGAGGCTCATCACCTGGAGCAAGAAGCGACCAAGCAGCTTGGCTCTGAGATAACGCAGCGAGAGCTCATCGACTATCTAAGCCGCATCGACCGCAGGCTTGAGGGACAGCACCATGTCGGATTCCTATCCAGGCTCAGGGAGCGCCTGACGCTCAGCACCGTGATCCCACTACGGCGCAGCCATTTGGAACAACTGAGCGAAGATTTGCGCTCCAGGGTGAATACAGCCAGGGCTCAGGTGTCCCAATTCTTCGACATCCTGGGCCGTTTCGTTTGGGACTACGCCGAGGAGCAAGGGGACTATGACCGACATCTGCGCCTAACCCAGAACATTCGAGGCAAAAGGGCCTGGGCTGAGGTGGAGCGCGCCTGGGACGACTTGCACTCGGCGCTGAAGGACATCGCCGATGCCCTGAACGAGCTTTATGTCGGACTGGAAGACCTCCTTGAGGGCCGGCTCCCCGATTATGACAACTTGCTGTTAGAGCTCTCCTCGTTGCTCTATGCCAATGAAGAGCTACAGCGGCGGATAAATTCGCTGGTATCTCATCCTGAATCAAACGACATCTACTGGCTTGTCCTGAGCGGGGAGAATAGATTGCTCAGCCTGTGCACCGCACCGCTCAAAGTGGCAGGCATTCTGCAGAAGCAACTTTTCTCGGCCAAGGAATGCGTGGTGCTCACCGGGGCCACCCTGAGCACGGAAGGGAATTTCGAGTACATCAAAGGGTGCCTTGGCCTCGACGAGGCCGATGAACTCATCCTCGGCTCTCATTTTGACTATCCCGGCTCGGCATTGATCTATGTCCTGGGCAATATCCCTGAGCCGGGCGAGCCGGGCTATCAACCAGGGGTGGAGAAAGCCATTAGCGAGATTTGTGGCTCCAGCCAGGGGCGAACCTTGGCTCTATTCACCTCGCACGCTGCCCTAAGAACCACCTTAGCTGCCATCCGAGCCCCGTTAGCGGCAGAGGGCATCCTCGTTCTTGGCCATGGGGTTGATGGCTCGCCGAAGCAGCTATTAGAGCTCTTCAAGATCGAGCCCAAAGCTGTGCTCCTGGGCACCTCGAGCTTCTGGGAGGGGGTCGATGTGGTGGGGGAGGCATTGAGCATCCTCATCATAGCCAGGCTCCCCTTCAACGTCCCCACCGACCCCATCTTTGCTGCCCGCTCTGAGCTATTCTCCGACCCTTTTAATCAATATACCCTGCCTCAGGCAGCCCTCAGATTCAAGCAGGGATTCGGACGCCTGATCCGCAGCAGAAACGACCGCGGCATCATGGTGGTGCTCGACAGCAGAGTTAAGCATAAATCATATGGCGCTGCCTTCTTCAATTCCCTCCCGCCGTGCACTGTGGTCACCGGCTCGTTACAAGACCTGCCCAGGGCAGTCACAGTGTGGCTGAAAGAAGGTTCCCATGAACCGAGTGCTTGACTATATAGATAGCCACTGGCAACAGGCTTTGGCAGACGTGATGCGGCTCTGCCGTCAGCCCAGCATCAGCGCCCAGGGGGTGGGGGTGGAGGAGACCGCCGAGCTTCTGGCTCAGATGATGGCGGAATATGGCGTCCCTTGCCAAATCCTACCCAGCAAGGGATATCCCGTGGTCTATGGCGAGCTCGGCGGCGATTCCCCAACCACCCTACTCTTCTATAACCACTATGATGTCCAGCCCCCGGAGCCATTGGAACTGTGGAGCTCACCCCCTTTTGAACCCACCGTGGTTGAGGGCAAGCTGCGGGGTCGGGGCGTCTCAGACAATAAAGCGAACATCGTTGCTCGCCTGTTAGCCATCAAAGCCTTCAGCCAAGTTCGAGGGCGACCGCCGGTTTCAGTCAAGTTCTTAATCGAAGGCGAGGAGGAGATCGGGAGTCTCAATCTCCCCGCCTTTGTTGCTCAGAACCGTCAGCTTCTCGCCGCCGATGCCTGCATCTGGGAAGGGGGCGAGGTAAACTGGAAAGGGCAGCCTGTGATCGCTCTCGGGCTCAAGGGGATCCTCTATGTGGAGCTCGAGGCTCGCGGTGCCCGGCGTGATGTCCATTCCTCCATGGCCACCGTCGTGCCCAATCCCGCCTGGAGATTGGTTTGGGCCCTTGCTTCGCTCAAGGATTGGGACGAGAACATCCTGATTCCGGGCTTCTATGACGAGGTTCAAGCCCCGACCGAGGAGGAAATCGAGGCCGTCCAAGCTATGCCCTCGGAAGAGGAGGAGCTCAAGCAGGGCTTGGGGTTGGAGCGCTTTGTCAAGGGTGTCAGCGGCTTCGAGCTCAGGCATCGCCATCTTTTCCAGCCCACGTGCAATATCTGCGGCATCGCTGCCGGTTACACCGGAGCGGGGTCAAAGACGGTGCTCCCGTGCCAAGCCAAGGCCAAGCTGGACTTCCGCCTGGTGCCTAAGCAACGCAGCGAGGATATCATGAACAAGCTGAGGCAACATCTCGATAACCATGGCTTTTCCGATATCACCGTTAATTTCTCCGAGGCAGAGCCCCCGGCACGCACCCCACTGAGTTCCCCCTTCGTCGCCATAGTCTGCGATGCCGCCAGGGAGGTTTATGGCACCGAGCCTGTAATCATGCCCACCTTCGCTGGCACTGGACCTATGGCTTCCTTCACCGAGACCCTTGGCCTCCCCACCGCCTCCTCAGGTGTGGAATACCCTGATTCCAGGGCTCATGCCCCGGATGAGAATATCAGGCTGGATGATTTCATCAAGGGGATTAAGCATATCGCTGCCATCTTGGAGCGATGCAGCAAGCTTAAGGAAAGGAGGAAATGATGTCGGTATTAGATGTCTTCAATCTGGACGGCCGGGTGGCATTGGTCACCGGTGGCGGCAGCGGTCTGGGCTGGGCGATGGTTGAGGCGATGGCTGAGGCTGGTGCTGCTGTTGTCGTGGCCGATTGGCGTGGAGACAGAGCCAAAAAGGCAGCGGAGATGGTCCGTGGGCTTGGGCGCCGCGGGTTAGCCCTCAGTGCCGATGTGTCAAAGGAGAACGATGTAAGAAGAGTGTTCGACCAGATTGCGGCTGTGTTTGGGCGATTGGATATCGCCATCGCCAATGCCGGCATCTCAGGGGAACCTGAACCGTTCCCGGAAATGCCACTGAAGAGCTGGCAACAGGCTATTGACATCGACCTCACTGGCGTCTTCTTGACCTGCCGGGAGGCAGCTAAGATCATGATTCCACAAGAACGGGGCAAAATTATCACCATCTCCTCGATTCATGGTGGCCTGGTTGGGCAACTCGAGGGGCGCAAGCCGGGTTATTCCGCTGCCAAAGGAGGCGTTGCCGGTCTGACAAAGACACTGGCTATCACTTTGGCCCCCCACGGAATCCAGATCAACTGCATCGCCCCCGGGGCCTTTAGGACGTCAATCGGCAGAGGTGTCTTTTTGGAGCCGCAGCCGGACGAGAAGACAAAGCAAGTGATAGAGGCATTCTTGCGCCTGATCCCAATGGGGCGGGTCGGGGAGCCACCGGAGATCAAAGGATTGGCGCTCCTTTTGGCTTCCTCTGCCTCCGATTATATGACAGGGTGCGTGATCCCAATTGATGGCGGCTATACCGCTTTGTAGGCTTCGCCCTGCTTCATCAGGCTATCGAAGATGGCTACTGCTTCCTGGCTAAACTCCGGGGCATTGATATGCAGATCCAGCTCTATCACTTTGATGCTGGGCTCGATATGACTCTTCAGCGTCTCGATAAACGCGCTACGCCCCTCCGGGTCGTAGAATCTGCCCCCTGGTTTATCATACTCGGAAAAGCCCTGTGTTGGGATGAGCAGCACTGTTGGCCCCAGTGCCTTGTTCAGCTTGCGAGCCATGACCTCAGCCACAGAAACCATCTCCTCACTGGTCATTGTCATGCCAACGGTCAGGGGATTATGCCAGGATAGCGTGCGCTCTTTGAAACGAGGAGGGATTGTCTCCGGCGGTCCATACCAACTGAACCAGTTCGCCGCGCCGGGGGCGACAACATGAGGAATCGCCCTTTTGCCTATGGCTTCCAGCCTATCTATGCCGAGGTTAGTGCCATACAAGTAATTCGTCAGCTCAAAGAAGGAGAAGTCCAAAGCGCCGGCAAGCAAACCTTGCTCCACGTACTCCTCAAATGTCGCGCCCCCGATGCCATTGGTGTGGAACACCGCCACCTCATAGCCCCTCGCCTCGAGGAGTGGCTTGACCCAAGGCACGTATTTACACGCCGAAGAGCCCACTGTAGTGACGCCAACTAACGGCTTTTCCGGTATCCCCTTTGCTTCGTAGTTTTCCACCATGCCCGCAATGGCTCCGGCGGCGTTCTCGAGCACCCTGTTTGTTATCCGATTCAGACCCCAGATGTCAGCCACGGTTGGCATTACCGTGAGGTCTTTGCCCACCACCTGGGGAGACAATATAGGCAGAAAAGCTACCGTGGACACCATGAGCTTGGGCATGAGCAAGGGCAACGCCTTCATCACCGCAATGCCCAAAGATGTGCCCATGGAGCCACCCAAAGCGACTATGCCGTCTAGCCCGCCGCCGGAGTGTAACTCCTGGGCTATCTTTACCGCCCCCTCCGCCATCGCTGCCATCGCTTCCCCCTCATCGCCGAGGGCAATCAGCTCCTTTAGGTCTGCCCTCGCCGCCTCAGCGACTTGCTCCCGTGTGATCTCAGCGGCAAATGGCGCCGCCCCCAGGACGCCAGTATCGATGACAATCGCCTTATGCCCTCTTCTCTCTATCAGCTCCTTTAGATATTTGACCTCCTCCCCCTTGGTATCCAGCGTGCCGACAATCGCTATGGTTTTTGTCATCCCTCGCTTTCTCCTCTTTAGTCAGTAAACATTATAGTCCGTCATAGACAAGGGAAGCAAGGGCAGGCTGGAAGCGATTGCTCTATTGACCACCAAGCTTTAATCGGATAACATAGTAAGAGGGAGGCTTGTTGGCAAATGTCCACTTATACTGGTAAACTTCTCCGAGTGAATCTCACTACTGGAGCGACCGCGGTGGAGTCCATTCCCGAGCAAGTAGTAAGGGACTTCATGGGACCGCGCGGGTTTGGCATTAAGTATCTTTACGATGAATTAAAGCCGGGGATTGACCCCCTGGGGCCGGAGAATAAATTGTTCCTCGGGGCCTCAATGCTTGGCGGCACCTTCGGCCAGGGGTTCGCTAAGTGGGGAGTAGCGTGCAAAGGCCCGGCTACGGGAGGCTTCGCCAAAGCTGTCTGCGGCGGCGACTTCGGGGCGCGACTCAAGATCGCCGGCTTCGATGCCATCATCATCGAGGGCAAGGCGGAAAAGCCTTCCTACATCCACATCGAAGGTGGGAAGGCTCAAATCCTGGATGCAGCGGAGCTTTGGGGGTTGGACACCGAGGAGACACAGGATAGGCTGCGGCAGAGGCATGGCCCAAAGACAGTAGCCGCCTGCATCGGACCGGCTGGCGAGAAGCTGGCTAAATATGCTGCTATCGTCAATGACCGGCGCACCGCTTCTCGCTGTGGCACAGGGACGGTGATGGGCTCCAAAAACCTGAAGGCTGTGGCTGTTAATGCTATAGGGGTGATTATTCCCCATGAACCCCAGACCTTCAAGAGGTTATCGCGAGAGCTTGTCGAAAGCCTCAAGGCTAATCAAAGCCGCATGGGATTAACCGAATTCGGCACCACGACTTCCATGAAGAAATATAGCGGGGAACGGCATATGACCCCGGTTCGCAATTTCCGTGAAGGGACTCTGGAGGGTGTTGAGAGGATAACCCATACTGAATTTAACAAGTTCAAGATAAAGGACTATGGTTGTTATGGTTGCATGACCAGGTGCGGGAAAGTTCGTAAAGTAACAGAGGGTCCCTATGCCGGAATCGTAACCGAGGGCCCGGAATATGAGGGCATCTTCGCCCTCGGCGCCGTGATTTACAATACCGACCCCGGTTTCATAATAGCAGGGGAGGCACTTTGCGACCTCTACGGCATCGATATCATCAGCACCGGCGTTTGCATCGCCTTTGCCTGCGAGCTATTCGAGAGAGGGATTATCAGCGCCAAGGACGCCGATGGTCTTGAGCTCACCTGGGGCAATCATGCTGCCTTCTACCCGCTGATAGAGAAAATCGGCAAGCGGGAAGGGATTGGTGAGCTGCTCGGCGAAGGGGTGAAGCGAGCTGCGGAGCAAATTGGACAGGGAGCTGAGAGATATGCCATGAATGTCAAAGGCATAGAGATGCCCGGCTATGAGCCCCGTGCCGTTAAGGGCTATGCCCTCAGCTATGCCGTTGCCAATATCGGCAGCACCCACATGTGGGCTCGCCCCTTCTCGGATTTGGACTACAGGACAGACCCACTTGCTGATGAGGGCAAGGGCGAGCTAGTCCTCCTTGAGGCGACAAGGCAAGCTATAGGTGATTGCATCACGGAATGCGTCTTCGGCAATAGAGGTCTCAACCTTGAGCTGCGAAACCAGCTTCTGGTGGCAGCCACCGGGATTGAAGAGTTTGGCGACCAGGCCTACTTAGATGAGGCAGGGCAGAGGATCCTCTGCCTGGAGCGCGCTTTTAATATCCGGGAGGGCTTCAGCCGCAAGGACGATACCCTCCCCTCTCGCTTCCGCACGGAACCGCTGCTGAACGCAGGGCCGGCTACCGGGCAAACAGTGCGCAATCTGGATGGGCTTATCGACGAGTATTATGATGCCGCTGGCTACGCCAGAAACGGTATTCCCACACCACAAAGGCTGAAGGAGTTGGGATTAGAGTATGTGATAGGCGAAATCCCCGCTTCGCTGCCCTGACGAGGAGGAGGCTTAGCAAATGACGACTTATACCGGCAAGCTGCTGCGCGTGAATCTCAGCACTGGAGCAACCGCGGTGGAGCCCATTCCCGAGGAAGTGATAACGGGTTTCATAGGGCCGCGCGGAATTGGCCTTAAGTACCTTTACGACGAATTGAAGCCGGGGATTGACCCCCTGGGGCCGGAGAATAAATTATTCCTCGGGACGGGGGTGCTTTCTGGCACTTCTGGCCAAGGGTTCAACAGATGGTTAGTGACCACCAAGAGCCCGGCCTCGGGAGCTTGGGCCAAATCCTCATGCGGTGCTGACTTCGGGGCACGGCTCAAGATCGCTGGCCTCGACGCCATCATCGTCGAGGGCCAAGCGGAAAAACCTTGCTATATCTACATCGAAGATCAGAAGGCTGAGATCCTGGATGCGGCGGAGCTCTGGGGATTGAACACCGAGGAAACACAACAGAGGCTGCAGCAATGGCATGGCCCGAAGGTAATAACCGCCTGCATCGGCCCCGCAGGTGAGAAGCTGGCCAAATATGCTGCCATTGTCAGCCACCGGCGCACTGCCGGCCGCTGTGGCGTAGGGGCGGTGATGGGGTCCAAGAATTTGAAGGCTGTGACTGTCAATGCTTCGGGAACCGCAGTCCCTCATGACCTGAAGGCTTTCAACGACGTAATGCGAGAGCTGATTGCAATCTATATCGCTCATCCGCGACGGAAGATGTTGGCCGAATTTGGCGTTGCCAGCAGCGTGCTCAAATATGGGCGGGATATGCAGTTCTCCCCGGTTCGCAATTTCACGCGAGGGAGGCTGGATGACATCGAGAAGATAGGGGCACCCGAATTCAACAGGTTTAAGACAGGGAACTATGGCTGTTATGGTTGCATGACCAGATGCGGCCAGATACGCAGGGTGACTGAGGGCCCTTATGCCGGATTCCAAACCGAGGGTCCGGAATATGAGACCGTCTTCTCCTTTGGCACCGTCCTGTGCAACACCGATCCCGCTTCTATAGTAGCAATGGACGCACTCTGTGACCTCCTTGGCATCGATACCATCAGCGCCGGTGTCTGCATCGCCTTCGCCTGCGAGCTATTCGAGAAAGGGATCATCAGCACCAAGGACACCGATGGCCTTGACCTCACCTGGGGCAACCATCCCGCCTTCGTCCAATTGGTGCAGAAAATCGGCAAGCGAGAAGGGTTTGGCGAGCTGCTGGGAGAAGGGGTGAAGCGGGCTGCAGAGCAAATCGGCAACGGGGCGGAGAAGTATGCCATGCATGTAAAGGGGTTGGAGATACCGGGCTATGAGCCTCGTTCCGTGAAAGGCTATGGTCTCAGCTACGCCGTGTCCACTATCGGCGCCCAGCACAACTGGGGTCGCCCCTTTGATGAGCTCACCAGGACGAGAGACCCGCTCACTGATGAGGGCCACGGGGAGTATATCGCCGCGGTGGCAAGAAGACAAGTTATGTTCGATAACGTTTTAGAGTGCGTCTTTGGCAACTCAGGGCTTACCGCGGAGGCGCGAAATCAGCTCCTGGTAGCTGCCACCGGGATTGAAGAGTTTGGCGACCCCGCTTACGTGGTGGACAGAGTGGGTGAGAGAGTCCTCTGCCTGGAGCGCGCTTTTAACATCCGAGAGGGCTTCAGCCGCAAAGATGACATACTCCCGGATCGTTTTCTCACCGAGCCCCTGGAGGACGCGGGTTTGGCTACCGGTGAGATAATACGCAATCTCGATGGGCTTATCGATGAGTACTATGATGTCTCCGGCTACACCAGAGACGGCATCCCCACGCCGCAAAGGCTGAAGGAGTTGGGGTTGGAGAAGGTGACAACCGATATGGAGAGGTCTGTCAAGGGGAAGCGGGCCACAGGCAAACGGAGGGGAAGGGGTAAGCGATGAGAATTGGGATAAAGGGTTTTGGCTTTGACCCGGTAGAGGCGTTTGGAGCAAAGGAACTCAACCTGAACGTTGAACCTCCCACATTGCAGGCGCTGTTGCAGGAGCTGGCTGAGAAAAATCGAGAGCGAGGCAAGTTTTTCAATCTTCAAAGTGACACTTTCTTTGGAGAATATGAGATACAGGTCAATAACTGTCCAATCTTCGCCCTGCCTCAAGGATTGAACACCGAACTAAATGATGGTGACGAGGTGGCAATCATAGCTGCGCTGGGGGCTGGCTGAGGACTTCAGCCGCAGGGACGATGCCCTCCCGCTTCCTCACCGAAGCGCTGGAGACCGTAGAGCAAAATGCCTAAACTGGTCCTCTTTCTTTGCGTTCTTAACCGCGGCCGGAGTGTGATTGCGGAGCATCTTTTCCGAAAGATATTGCGGGAGAATTATCCCGATCTAACCCCACAAGTTGAGGTTTCATCGGCTGGGATGGTCACCAGAGAGCTACTGCAACTAATAAGGAAAGAGGGCATGCCCATTCAGAGGCCTTTTTTCGGCCTCCCACCCCATGAGAATATCACAAGCTTTATGTCACAGAAAGGGATAGACATCTCCGCTCATAGGTCAAGAGGGCTAAATAGGGTGCTGGCGGAGAAGGCCGCTCTAATCATCACCACATACGATTTTCAAAGGGACGATATCCTGTCTTTATATCCCGCGACCAAGGGCCGGGTTTTCGCCTTCAGAGAATTCGTGGGAGTGGATAGCCTTCCCGCTCTTGAACGTAGAAGGGTTTTAGCCGTGCCCCCGAAAAACCCCGGTGATCCCTTCGCCCCCGAAGATAAGCATGTCGAGGAGATCATCGCTGAAATAGAGGGATACTTGGCCCAAAACATGCCAGCATTCCTCTCCTTCCTATCAATTAAGGGGAAAATCAGAGGGGGCTCAGAATAGCTAAGAGTGCACTTAATGCCGTGTCCTGCCGCCATCAATGACGAGCTCTGAAGTTGAGCAGGTCTTTCAACTTCTCCGCAACCTCTTCCAGGGGCACGAGCTCAGGCTTTTTCTCAGCGCGGCGCTTTATCTCAGCGCTTCGAGATTTTAGCGTCCGCGGGCTCAGCGTCAGCCGGATGGGCAGCCCGAGGAGATCGGCGTCATTGAACTTGACCCCCGCTGATTCCAGGCGGTCATCGAACAGCACCTCAAACCCCTGAGCCGTGAGCTGGTGGTACAGCGCCTCTGCCTCGCTTGCTATCTCGGGCTCATCCAGGCTCAAGGGGCAGAGGTAGATGTGATAGGGGGCGATGGCAATCGGCCAGATGATGCCATTTTCATCGTGGTTCTGCTCGATGGCCGCAGCGAGAAGCCGACCGATGCCGATGCCGTAGCAGCCCATGACAATAGCCCTTTGACTTCCCGCTCGGTCGAGATAGTAGGCGCCGAGCTTTTGGCTAAATATGGTTCCCAGCTTGAACAGATGCCCCACTTCTATGCCTCGTGTGGAAAGGAGCTCCCCCTGACACTCAGGACAGGAGTAGCCCGCCTGAGCCAGGGCGATATCGGCGACGATGTCCACCTCGAAGTCTCGAGGGTAGTTGGCGTTTTTGAGATGGGTATCCGGTTTATTCCCGCCAACGACGAAATTCGACCCCAGGGTTATCGATTCATCGGCGACTTTTTTGATTCCGCTGATGCCCACCAGGGACGCAGAGCCAGCAACCAGCCCCGCTTCTCTGACCTCCTCCTCACTCGCCAGGCGCAGCTCGAAGCAGTTTAGCGCATTTTTGAGCTTGACCTCGTTGACCTCAAGGTCGCCCCTGATGGTGACGAACACAAGCTCGCCATCGGCGATGTAGAACACAGCCTTGAGCGTCTTGCTCTTGGGGACGGCGAGGAAATTGGCCACCTCCTCGATGGTCTTCACCCCGGGCGTTGCTACCTCCTCCAGGGGCAAGAGCTCTTCCAACCCGAGGCTCGGCTTGGCGAAAGAGGCACGCTCTACATTGGCGGCGTAGCCGCATTTGGAGCAATAGATTATCTGGTCCTCTCCGGTCTCGGCGATGACCATGAACTCGTGAGACTCCTTGCCCCCGATGGCGCCGCTATCGGCTGCAACAAGGAGCGCGGAGACGCCGCAGCGGGCGCAGATATTCATATAAGCTTGGGTCATCATCTGATAGCTCTTATTTGCCGCCTCTTCATCGGCATCGAAGCTATAGAGGTCTTTCATGGCGAACTCTCGCACCCGGATGAGCCCGGCGCGGGGCCGGGGCTCGTCGCGAAACTTGGTCTGGATTTGATACAGCAGCAGTGGCAGGTCGCGGTAGCTGTTCACATTGCGGCGCGCGATCTCGGTGATCACCTCTTCATGGGTGGGGGCGAGGCAGAGCCTTCTCTCCTTGCGGTCTCGCAGCGTGAACAGCGATTTGCCGAAGGCGAGGTCACGTCCCGTCTCCTCCCACAGCTCCAGAGGCTGGAGCACCGGCATCAGGAGCTCCTGCCCGCCTGCGTTATCCATCTCCTCCCGGACGATGTTTTCTACCTTTTTCAGCACACGCCAGGCGAGGGGGAGGTAGCTATAGACGCCGGCAGCGACCTGATAGATCATCCCCGACTTCAGCAGCAGGCGGTGGCTGGGCGTCTCTGCCTCCGCCGGCTCCTGCCGCAGCGTTTTGCCGAAGAGTTTAGATAAGCGCATTTATCTCAAACTCCGTATGAAATCGAAATCAGAGTCCTGAATGTATTGCCTTGTGCTCACGTCCTCTTCCTTTTCGGGTTCTCGTATTGTTTCCAACGCCCTATTGAAAACATCCGACAATGTTTGACTATGCCGAATATCCTCAGCATACAAATCTATCGCGGAAAGCAAATCATTATAGAGCACAGGCAAGCTAATGAGTAATCTATTAGTCCCTTGTGTTTCCGTCATTATAAGATGTTGCTCACGATTTACATCAAAGGTGTATTCGAAGTCCAACGTCATTCCGTCCTTCAGTTTAAGTCTTTTAGCGGTAAACCTATGAATCCACCCATGCCTAAGCATGACGTAAAGTAA
>Ga0209427_10001809_pt1 | contig 24881 bp, 19 predicted proteins | sample DeeMarSWOR136_30_FD_187465 | JGI IMG/M metagenome (GOLD analysis project Ga0209427, IMG submission 187465) | Marine sediment microbial communities from White Oak River estuary, North Carolina - WOR-1-36_30 (SPAdes) (version 2) | ecosystem: Environmental > Aquatic > Marine > Intertidal zone >...
AGCCCCAAAGATCACTAGGCTGCATGGATCAGGAATGTTGACCGCACACGTCGTGGCCCTATGGATGATCGGTTCTGTCTTCGTCTGAGAAAGGGTTTCCTTCGATTTCATCCTCTCACTCTTGGGGCCTTATTTTTTAAGTCGGTGTTTCTTTTGATTGGCTTTTAAAACCCGGTGGCCTCCGAATTCTTGCCGGAGGGCTGCCAGGACCTTGTCGGAAAAGGTATCTTTTTCACGGGAGCGAAACCGTTGGAAAAGAGAAGAGGCAATAACGGGAGCAGGCACCGCCGTATCAAGCGCTTGCTGTACGGTCCAGCGTCCTTCGCCGGAGTCTTCAACATAGCCTGAAATGGATGAAAGATTGCTGTCCTTTTTAAAGGCATCCTCTGCAAGCTCAAGAAGCCATGATCGTACCACACTGCCCTGGTTCCAGAGATGTGCTATTTTTGAAAACTCCAGATCCTTTCCGTAGGGTGAGGCTTTCAAAATATCAAAACCCTCTGCGTAGGCGGCCATCATGCCATATTCGATTCCATTATGAACCATCTTGACGAAGTGGCCCGCTCCTGTCTCCCCGCAATAAAGATAGCCTTCCTTTGGGGCGAGGGTCTTAAAGATGGGTTCAAGATATCGATAGATTTTTTTGTTCCCGCCAATCATCAGGCAATATCCGATCTTGAGGCCCCAGATGCCACCGCTTACCCCCACATCGAGGTAATGGATCCCGAAGGATTTGAGTTGCTGCTCATGGCGGATATCGTCTTTATAAAAGCTATTTCCACCGTCCACAATGATATCGCCTTGGGTGAGCCGGCCTTTGAGCACGTCGATATGTTCGTCCACCGGTCTTCCGGCAGGGAGCATGAGCCAGAGGATGCGAGGAGGCGTTAGTTTCTTCACCAATTCTTCGATGGACAGGGCGCCCCGGGCCCCTGCTTTCACGATTTCCTTGACTCGATCCGGTGTGCGATTATAGGCCACGACCTTGTGGCCTCCTTTAAGCAATCGTCTGGCCATGTTCATTCCCATCCGTCCGAGGCCTATCATTCCTAACTTCATGGACTCCTCCTTGGTTGGGCCGGTGCTTTAAATAGAAGTGACTCTCTCTTCATAGCAATGTCCTTCAATAAGGAAAAGAAAGAATCTGAAAAAGACTTAACCCCTTCGCTCTCCAACTGTTCAGTGACCTGGCTAAGCGCCACGCCCACGGACTGCAGTTCTTGAGGCAGCTTTTCTGCCTCCTCGAGGCGGTCTTGAATGGTGATCTTCGCCTGGCCATGATCTTTAAATGCCATCAGTGTCGTTTCAGGTAGCGTATTGACGGTTCCATGGGCGATTAACTCCTCCACATATTTGATATCGCTGTACTTAGGATTCTTCGTCCCCGTGCTTCCCCATAAAAGTCTCTGGGTACGGGCGCCCCTTTCTTTCAAGGAAGAAAAGCGCTTACTCGAAAAGATATCCCCGTATTTTTTGTAGGCAATCTTTGCGTTTGCCACGGCCGCCTGCCCTAGGAGACGTCCGATCTTGTCCTTCTCGGCCCTCGAGGCGGCGTTTGAGATCTGGACGTCGAGGAGTTTATCGGTCAGCGTATCCACCCTGCTGACAAAGAAGCTGGCGACAGAGGCGATGTCGCGAATGGACTGACCCGAGCGCGCTCTCTTTTCAAGGCCTCTGAGATAGGCCTCCACCACCTCTTCATATCTCTTCACCGCAAAGAGAAGCGTCACGTTGACATTCACCCCTTCGCCGATGAGCTGTTCAATCGCAGGAAGTCCCTGCTGGGTTGCCGGGACTTTGATCAGAATGTTTTTTTTATCAATTGTTGAAAAGATACGTTTGGCCTCCGCGATCGTTGCCTGCGTGTCATAAGCGAGGTCTGGAGAGACTTCGATGCTGACATACCCATCCAGACCTTGAGTGGCCTGATAGGTTGGCCAAAGCATTGTTGCCGCGGTCGATACGTCTTCGAAAGCAAGACCCAGAAATAACTCTTTTTCATCCCTGATCCCTTTATCGAGCATTCCTTGAAGAGAGACATCGTAATCTGGACTTCCTGAAATGGCTTTCTGAAAAATCGTTGGATTGGAGGTGATGCCGCTCAGACCGTCTTCCTCGATGAAACGTTTCAGTTCACCTGAGTGGATCAGTTTCCGGCTCAGGTTGTCGAGCCAGATGCTCTGCCCAAGTTCTCTAAGATCAATCAGTGGATTGTTACTCATTGTTTACCTCCTTCATGTACTCTCTCTCTATTTCAAGGACCTTCGCCAGTCTCCGGCGATGTCTTTGGGCGCCTGAAAACGAGGCGGCGATCCATGTGCTGACGATGTCTTTTGCGAGTTCAGGGCCGATGACTCTGGCCCCCAGGCAGAGGACATTGAGATCGTCATCCTCAACCCCTTGGTGGGCAGAAAAGGTATCATGGCAGATGGCGGCGCGGATCCCCGGGAACTTATTGGCAGCCACAGAGGCGCCGACGCCGCTTCCGCAGATCAGGATCCCTCGTTCCGCTTTTTTAGACAATATTTCTTGTGCTACGGCGCGGGCAAAATCCGGATAGTCTACTGGCTCCTCACTATTTGTTCCAAGGTCCGCAACCTCATGTCCGAGTTTTATCAAAAATTCCACCAGTGGGGTTTTTAAATGAAATCCACCATGGTCTGCAGCAATAGCAATGATCATTTTTTATCGGCTCTTCTTTTTGGTCAAAAGATCCTTGATCCTGTTTATAATATGATCCGATGTAAAACCAAACTCTTTCAGGAGGATCTTTCCCGGCGCAGAGGCTCCAAAATGATCGATACCAATCGTCTCTCCCTCTCGTCCCACATATTTATGCCAGCCATGAGTGACCCCTGCTTCAATAGACATCCGGGTAGTGATTTCGGAGGGAAGGACGTCATGGCGATACGCTTCTGGTTGATTCTCAAAGAGTTCCCAGGAGGGCATGTTCACGAGACGAACCCTTAGGCCTTCCGCGCGAAGCTTTTCATAAACCTCGAGCGCGAGATGGACCTCTGAACCTGTTGCGATCAGGAGGATCTCCGGCTTTCCGTGGGGTGAATCGGCCAGTATGTAAGCCCCTCTTCGGAGTCCGGCTGCAGGATTCAACGTGCTTCTGTCGAGGGTGGGGACATTCTGCCTTGTCAGGATGATCGCTACCGGACCCTTTTGATTCTCGACAGCCACCCTCCATGCCTCAACGGTTTCGTTGGCATCAGCGGGTCTGATGACGATCAGACCCGGGATTGCCCTTAAATTCGCAACGTGTTCCACAGGCTGATGGGTGGGCCCGTCCTCGCCAATCCCAATGGAGTCGTGGGTAAAGACATAGATCACATGTAGTTTCATCAGGGCAGCGAGCCTGATGGCTGGCCTCATATAGTCTGAAAAGACAAGGAAGGTGCTTCCGTAAGGAACTAACCCTCCGTGTAAAGCCATTCCGTTCAATATGCCTCCCATGGCATGTTCGCGGACGCCGAAGTGGATGTTGGCTCCTTCGTATCCCCAGGGACCGGAGACCGCCCCCTGGATCTTCTCATCTCCATTCCCCGGGTTCTGGAAGTTGCCTTTGCCTTTCAACGCGGTGTTGGTGGAGGGATTCAAATCAGCCGATCCCCCGATGAGGGATGGAAGATGGGAGGCGATGACATTGATCACCTGGCCACCCGCTGACCGCGTGGGGATTCCTTTTGTATCTGGAGAGAATCGAGGCATCTCTTTATGCCACCCCTCCGGGAGCGAGCCGTTCATCCACTGATCCCACTCCTTTCTGAGTTCTGGGTAATTCTTACCATAGGACGCCATCTTCTCATCCCATTCGGCTTCCAGCTGAGCCCCACGGTGGATTGCTTTTCTGAAATGTGCCAGAGCTTGCTCCGGAATATAAAACGTCGGCTCCAGGGGCCAACCGAGGGTTTTCTTGGTGGCGATGACCTCTTCTTGGCCCAGGGGGGAACCGTGAGCTTCAAACGTATCCTGTTTATGAGGGCTGCCGAAGCCGATATGAGTTCCGATCGAGATGAGGGAAGGTCGAGCCGTTTCGTTCTGGGCCTTGAGGATAGCCTTTGCGATGGCCTCGCAGTTATTTCCATCATCGACCGTCTGGACGTGCCAACCATAGGCTTCAAAACGTTTGCAGACATCTTCGGTAAAGGTGAGTCTCGTTTCTCCAGCCAAGGAAATGTGGTTATTGTCGTAAAGATAGATCAACTTGCCTAGTTTCAGGTGTCCAGCCAACGATGCGGCCTCGGAGGCGACCCCCTCCATCAAATCTCCATCACTGACGATGGAATAGGTGGTGTGATTGACCATCTCATAACCCGAACGATTAAACCTGGCTGCCAGAAAACGCTCGGCCATGGCCATGCCAACACCGATTCCAAACCCTTGGCCAAGGGGACCGGTGGTACATTCCACTCCCGGCGTTTCTCCACATTCAGGGTGTCCAGGGGTCTTGCTCCCCCATTGTCTGAATTGGTTCAATGCTTCCATGGATAAATCGTATCCTGTGAGATGCAAAAGGGAGTAAAGGAGTGCTGAGCCGTGGCCGGCTGAAAGAATGAAACGATCACGATCAGGCCATTTGGGATTCTTTGGACTGTGTCTTAGGAATTGCGTCCAGAGCACATAGGCCATGGGAGCTGCCCCCATGGGCATTCCGGGATGACCTGAATTTGCCTTCTGGACCATATCGACGGATAACATCCTGATCGTATTGATACATAGTTCATCGAGATTCATGTCGATCGATTGCCCCCTAACTCTTTTATTTTGTCCACAAACTTCATATAATTTTCTTCAGGAGCGCCTTTCAGAAAAATCCTGCTCCCGACACAAACGGCATCCACGCCGAGATCCATGAATAATTTCAGATTATCAAGAGAGATTCCACCATCCACCGAAATGACTTTATCTGGGAAAATCTTTCTTACCTTTTCAATTTTCCCCAGCACTTCGGGTTTGAAAGGGCTTCCGTAAGCACCCGGATCGACTGTGAGAAACAGTAAGGTCTCAACGTGTTCTGAGACGTCTCGGAACTGGTCAAGCTGCGTTTCCGGATTGATGGCCATTCCCGGTACCATTTTTCTTTCTTTGATCTGGTTAATACAGTCCATAGGGTTGACATCCGATTCGAAGTGAAAGATCACCTTTTTGAGTTGAGGATGATGGACGGAGGTTATCTGGGCGAGAGGGTTCTGCACCATCAAGTGGATTTCGAAGAAAAGAGCGGTATCGATCCGATGGATGTTTTCTAAGGGAAAACTCTTAGAGGGCACAAAGATCCCATCCATGACATCGATTTGAACATATTTGGTAAATGATTCGGCTTGCCTCAGCATCCTGAGACAATCGTCAAAGGTCTCTGCAAGAATGGCTGGTACGATTTCCATAGGATCTCATTTTCCCTTTCTTCATCGTACTAAGACGCTAAACGTTGGGTATTAGAGAACATTCAAGGTGAGAAAAGAATTCTGTTCTCGTTGACCAAATCATTATAAATAATAGCCCATGGGATCACAACCATTTTTTCCTCACTCTTTTTTGTAATTGATCAGAAGGTGTGAAAAATTGGTCTGGTCTTTTCCTCGCCCTTTCAGGACGCGTCTCTTTCCAAAACTTTAGAATTTGTAGCCGCAATCTTTAGATTGCGCTTTGTTACGCAGGCTAAAGCCTGCGACTACGAGCCTGCGACTATAAAGTTTTTCCAAGAGCCCCGTCCTTACGGGCGAATGATCGTTTTCCCCAAAAGTTAAATTCTTCCTCGGATTCTCACTCTTCCGTGGAAACTTACAGGAATCGGACAGGCCTGCCTGCCCGATTCCCGCATTTAACCCATGCTTCAATCGGGCATTATCCTTTTTTCAATTAAATTTTATTCCCCTATTGAATCTGTTATAATTCATTCCCTATCTGCCATTGGGTTGGGTTTCGTCACCATGCGAAAGCGATTACTCAAAGGGATTGCGACCCTCTGCCTCCATCATCATCGGAAAGTCCTTCTCCTTTTCGTCGTCATCTTCGGAATCGCTTTCATCCTGACCGGAAAACTCCGCTTTGATCCGGATTTTCTCAACCTCTTTCCCGCGGAGAGGGGTCCCATCAAACTTTATCTGGAGAATCTGAAAGAGGCAGGGACCTTCGATTATCTCTTCCTCCTCCTCGAAAAGGGAGAAGGGATCGAGTCCCGACAATTGATCGAAGCGGGAAAAAGGATGGGGGAGAGCCTGAGAAGGATGGAGATCGGAGGAGAAAAGACCTTCACGTCTGTGCGTTATGAAAAGATAGAGGAAGCGGATTTTGAGGGGATCAAACCGATCCTCTCCCTCTTTCTCGCCCATCCCTACCTCTTCCTTGATGAGGAGGACCTCCCTAAGCTGAAAGAGAAGTGGGATCAGGCCGAAATTGCTCGGCAGGTCCGGAAAATGAAGAGCGTTCTGGTCAGCCATGCTTCCTTTGCCATGAAGGATCTGGTGCCAATCGACCCTTTTGAAATGCGCTGGTTCCTGATGGAGAAATGGCAAGCGGGGATGAAGGGGATGGAGTTCGATGAGTCGAGTAACTTCTTCCTCTCGAAAGATCAGAGCTCTCTCCTCATTATCGCAGAGCCCGTGCGGCCCGCCACAGACTTTTCATTTTCGAAGTCTCTGATGGAAGCGCTAGAGAAAACTGCCTCCGCTATCCAATCTGACTTCGGAAAAGGGATAAACATTTCCTTTACGGGCGCCCATCCGATCGCTCTCTCTGAGGCCAGCACCCTCCGTTTCGACATGCAGAGTTCTTTCCTCTCCTCTCTCGTCCTCGTCTTACTTCTCTTCTTTTTTGCCTACCGGAGATGGATCACGCTCCTTTTCGTAGGCTTTCCTATCTTTGGAGGAATCCAGTTGACCATGGGGGTCGCCTTCGTAGCCCTGGGCAGCCTCAATATCCTGACCAGTGCCTTTTCAGCTATCCTGGTTGGTCTGGGGATAGACTTCTCGATCCATCTCTACGATCGCTACCACCATGAGAGAGCCCTGGGCGCTGATATCTCCTCCGCCATCGAGACCACCCTGACACAGACCGGTGAGGGGATCTGGACAGGCGCCTTCACCACCATCTTTGCCTTCGCCATCCTCTACTTCTCGCGGGTCCGGGGGATTGTGGAGTTGGCCTTTCTTGTTTCGGTGGGGCTTTTCTGTCTCCTGATCTGCACGTTCTTCGTCCTTCCCTCCTTCCTTATCTGGATTGATGGGAGGAGGAACCCCTATTCTTATCGATCCCTTCAAACCTTGGGTCTAGGAAATCTCTCCTTCGTTCTTGAGAAGAAAGGATCTTTCTTCCTTTACGGATTTCTCGGGTTGACGCTCTTCTTTCTTTTCTTTGCCCTTCGTATCGAGGTGGAAAAAGATTTCAGAAATCTGAGGCCAAAGGAGATTCCGTCCCTTGAAGTGATGGAGCGCATGGTCAAGGCCTTCGGAGGGAAGAGGTTGGAGGCCCTGGCCATTCATGAAGGGAAAGATTTGGACAAACTTCTTTTGAAAGAGGAAGCACTGGTTAACATACTCGAACAATACCAGCAGGAGGAGAAAATCGAGTCCTTTACCTCCCTGTCCAAATTGATCCCCTCTCCTGAAAAACAGAAGAGGATTGCAGAGACTATCCGGGAGTCGATCGACCTCGGAAGAGTAAAAAAGGACTTCAGCAAGGCCCTGGAGGAGAATGGATTTGAAATAGAGGCGTTTCAATCCATCCTTCAAAACCTCGAAGACCTGAAGCGGGGAAAGGAGAACATCTATCCGCCGGAAATACTTCTCGCCTCCCTTGATCAAGGGCTTTTCAGAAAAGGATGGGAACGCCTCCTCACCCAAAGAGGGAATACCTATCAAATGGTGTCTCCCGTCTACTATCAAAAGGGGCGACTCTCTCTTGAACACCTGGAGAAGAGCCTTCCGGGTATTTTTGTTACGGGGCGGGAGAGGGTAGAATCGGAGATGCTCCGTATCGTGAAAGAAGATCTTTTCATTCTCACACCTATTGCCTTCCTGATGATTCTCTTCTTTGTCTTTTTTCATTTTAAGAAGTGGGGAACAACCCTGATGACCCTCACGCCCTTGACCATGGGTCTGATCTGGATGGTGGGCGCCATGTCGATCTTTGGGATCCGAATCAACTTCGTGAATGCCGTCGTCCTTCCCATGATCATCGGAATGGCCATCGACAATGGCGTTCATTTGATGCATCGCCATCTAGAGAGGGATGGAAAGGATGTGGGCCATGCGATGCGTACCACCGGAAGGGCGATGGTCATGTGTTCCCTCACAACGATGCTCGGATTCGGTTCCCTGGTGTCTGCAAGGTATCAGGCCCTTTCTACGATGGGATGGGTGACCATTTTGGGAATGGGATTCTGTCTCATTACCTCTCTCTGCTTTCTGCCAGCCCTCTTATTTAGCAGGAAGGAGAAAAATGACAAAGGCAAAGTCTTATGATGCCATCATCATTGGGTCTGGAATGGGCGGCCTAACGGCTGCTGCGCTTCTAGCCAAAAAGGGGTTGAGCACCCTTCTTCTCGAGAAGGAGAAACAGGTGGGCGGATATGTTGTTTCTTTCGGAAGGGGTGAGTTCACCTTCGATGCCACAGGCGCTTTTGTGGGTGGGTGTCAGGAAGGGGGGGAGTTTTATCACATTCTCAAAGAGATCGGGGTCCACGAAACAATCGATTTCATCCCCGTTGATCATATTCGAAATATCTATCCAGGATTTGAGGTCCATCTTCGGCGAGGCGGATTTCAATCCTACATGGAGACACTCCTTGACCTCTTCCCGGAAGAGGAGGGCGGATTGAGGGCCTACCTCTCCTTGGTGAAAAAAATCGGAAGGGAAGTGAAATCCTATTCGGAAGGGACCCGGACCCAAAAGATCTTCTTTCCCTTTTATTTCTGGAACCTCATCCGTTTCCGGCAGACACATCATGGGGTTATTTTAGATAGGTTCTTTAAGGGCGAGGAGATCAAACATGCCCTTCATACCCTGCCCGCCACAGAACCACCATCGAGACTCTCTTTCCTCTTTGTAGCCACCCTCATCAGCAAGGTCTTGATGGAAGGGGTGTTTTATCCAAGGGGAGGAATGGGCAGAATGCCCGAAGCCATGGTCAATGCTTTTCTCCAAGCAGGAGGGGAGCTGTATCTTCAGACAGAGGCCGATCAAATTCTGGTCAAGAATGGAAGGGTTGAAGGTGTGGTTACAAAAGAAGGGAAAGTATTTCAAGGGCGTTTGATCTTATCGAATATCAATCCAAACCTTTTGCTCACCATGCTGCCCTCTGGGCTGCAGCCCCCTCTGTTACAAAGAACAAGGCGCTTCGAATACTCTCTCTCGTGCTTCATCCTCTATCTTGCCACCTCTCTCGATTTGAAAAAAATGGACTTTCCTTATTTCACCTATCTCCGGTTGCTCTACGATCTAGAAGAGGAAGATCGACTCTTGCGAAGGGGTGAAGTGCCGAGGAATCCAACCCTGATTGTCTCCGTTCCAACCCTTTTAGACCCCTCCCTGGCTCCTCCTGGTCAGCACCTCTTAAAGGTCCTGACTTTGGTCCCCTATGCTTATCGAGAGAAATGGGGGAGCGTTGATCAAGAGAAGTATCGTCAGATCAAAGAGGAATTCTCTCAAGAAATTCTTCACCTCCTGGAGTTGAAACTGATTCCTCATTTGAGGGAACATCTTCTCTTTTACGAGGCAGCCACTCCTTTGACCTTAGAACGCTATACAGGAAATGAAAAGGGCGCGATGTATGGCCTTGCCTCGACCCCCGGCCAGATGGGGCCTTCGAGACCTCCGCATCAAACTCCCATCCCAGGCCTCTTTCAGATAGGGCACTACACCCGACCTTCTCATGGCATTGTGGGCACGAGCCTCTCAGGATTCTTCTGTGCCAGGAGCATCCTTAAACAGTTGCATAGAGCATAGAGCAGAGAGTATTCTCCCCGTCTCGCTATCTCCCTATCTCCCTATCTCCCTATCCCCCCATCTGATATTTTAGGTGTGGGGTTGAAATTCTCAAAAGGGACATTTTACAATTCCTCCGATGGAAAAGATTGACTGCCTCTTCCTCCACGTCCCCAAGATGAATAATTACTATCGACCCATCAATCAATATATCTGGATCAACCTGCTTCCGATGGGACTCCTCGGATTAGCCGATGCTCTTCATCAACAGGGTATCTCAACAGAGGTAGTTCATCTGGGAGTGGAGTGGATTGAAGATCCCACTTTCTCCATCCTCGATTATGTTCGGCAGAAGAATCCTCGAATCGTTGCCTTCGATCTCCATTGGCATCATCAGAGTTTCGACGTGATGGAGTTGGCCAAGAAGATCAAGGCCGCTTTTCCGGAGATCTTTATTCTTTTTGGAGGATTCACAGCCAGTTTTTTTCATGAAGAGATCTTAAAGAACTTCGACGCTGTCGATGGCATCATCCGTGGTGAGGCGGAGGTTCCCATGCTGGATCTGGCCCGTTCCGTGCTCGGGAAGGAAGAAGACCTCTTCGCGATCCCCAACCTCACCTGGAGAAGAAAAGGCAGAATCCTCGTCAACCCCCTCTCCTACGTGGCATCGGAGCAGGACCTGAACAGGCTCTCCTTCAATAATTTCCCCCTGCTGAAAAATTACCCCACTTATATTCGGTACATCGGGCAATTCTTCTATGTGAAGGGTTTCTCCAAAGAGAAGAATTTCTGGATGTGTTCTCTGAAGTCGCCCATGTATGATCTTACCGTAGGCAGGGGTTGCCCTGTCCAATGCACCTGGTGTAGCGGCAATATCCCCTCTCAGAAAACGATCACCGGTAGAAAAGAGGTAACCTTCAGAGGAGTGGAGGATGTCCTCCAAACGATCAAGGAGGCGCTCTCCTATGGGTATGAAACCTTCCACATCTGTTTCGACCCCCATCCAAAAAAGCCCGATTACTTTCTCAGTCTTTTCTCCCGCATCCGGCAGGAGAAGGTCAAGATGGAATGTTTCTTTGAGTCTTTTGGACTTCCCACGGAAAGTTTCATTCAATCATTCAAGGAGACTTTTCCCGGGCCCAAATCCCTCGTCGCCCTTTCGCCAGATGTGGGATCCGATCGGCTCAGAGAGATTCATAAAGGACACTCCTTTACGAATCAGGAGTTAATGAATTGTCTTGACCAATTGGAGAAATACCGGGTCTTCTGTGATGTCTTCTTTACCCTTGGTGTTCCCTTCGAAAAGGAGGAGGATGTACAACAGACCCTTCAACTCCAGAAGAAGATCCGGGGCCGCTATTCGAATGTCAGAGGAATACGGACGTTTACCATTGAGATGGAACCCGGAGCTCCTTGGTACCTCGATCCCGAGGCCTTTGGAATAAAGTCATCCGTTCGAAGTTTCATGGACTTCTATCATTATCATTCCGCGGAAGAAAACGCTTTTTCATCTCTGGGATATTGGATTCCAAACAGCTTCTCAGGGGTTGAGGATGAGAAAGGTTTTGAAAAGGCATTACAGAAGATCAAATGTCGCCATTTTTGCTTCATCCACCCAAATGCCCGAAGATCATCCAGCCCCTTCTGGGGGAGGCGCCTCTGTGATTTTTTAAGTCTGTTCTGGAAGGTGAAGGGGTTGACCGGAAAGAAGGTTTTTCTGTAAGAGGTCCAACAGATTTGTCATTCCTTCTGCTTCCGCAGAAGGAATGACAAATAAGCATTGGCAGGCTACTACACCTTTTCGATTTTTTCGCTAACGACCCGTTTGAAGGCGCTCACCACTTCGGGGTCGAACTGCTTCCCGGATTTAGCCACAATCTCTTCCAGAGCTTGCCAGGGCTGCATGCCTTTGCGATAGGGGCGGTCGGTCGTCATGGCATCAAAGGCATCGGCGACGGCAACAATCCGAGCCCCCAGAGGGATTGTTTTCTGAGCTTCTTTCTCAGTCCCTTCAATGGTGTCGATGAAATACTTGTGGTGGGCTACCACAATGGGCACCACTTCTTTTAGCACCGATCCTACAGAGGTAAGGAGGTGGGCGCCCTTCACGGTGTGAGAGTCCATTAATTCTTTTTCCTCTGCGGTCAGTGCAGCGGCTTTCCCCAGGACTTCCGCACTGATTTCTATTTTTCCGACATCATGAAGCAGCCCTGCGGCACGAATATTATCCACCTGAGCACGGGGTAATTCCATGGCAATGGCGATCTCCCTGGCGTATTCCGCGACACGCACGGAATGACCCTTCGTATACCGGTCTGTCGATTCGAGGTATTTGGCGAGGATCTCGACGATGCCGATATAGGCATTTTTGAGATCCTGAAGCCGGTGCTCATTCTGCTCGTAAAGGGTCCCCACCGTCACACTGGCAAGGAAGAGAAAAACGCTCCAGGACGAAAGCTTCACAATGTCGTGCCATAGCACCGGGTCACTGAAGAAACGATGGGGGAAGAGCATCGCACAGATCAATACATCGAGGATGGAGAGAAGGGCGACCAGGATCCCGATCCGGCGTCCGAGAAAATAGCTGGCCACGAGGACGGGAAGATAATAAAAGTTGAAGATGAGAGAGACTTCTTGGATGAAATAGGTTCCCAAAAAGGCCACGACGAAAATGATGGCCACCAGGAGCTTCTCAAAATGTTTCATGATGAACTGCTTAAGTTCTTCCATGAGTTTTCCCTCGTCTATTTCTGCAGGCAACCATTAGATTTCTAAACACTCATTCGCCGCTGCCCTCTATCTAAAATCATGATATACGGTAACTCGGACATCTGTCAAGGAAGGAATTCGATCGGATGAGAAGACTAGGTCTGCAGGGGAAAGGGGATGGGAAGTTGAAGTCGATAGATGCTGTCCAAGACCTGAGTGGCCATGGTGATTGAGGTTACCATAGAACCGCCTATTTTTCAAAGTGCGAACGGGAAGGTTTTGGTCCAATGAGATTTCTGAAAAAGCCGAGAAATCTCTGATTACACTGATTAGGATCGGATTGCACAGATAGAAAATTCAGTAAGAATTAGAAAATCCGTGTCATCCTCTTTTGAAATCTGTGTAATCAAGAGAGCGTGAAGTAGTTTTTCAGCGCTCTCTCCCAATAAAATCTTGACAACCCATGATATTGTGCTAACCTTTTTTAAGGTCATGTGAAGCATCGAGGAGGAAAGAAGATGGAGGGGATTCCTCTCACACCCAATGCGTTAACCGTACTCGAAAAACGTTACTTGCAGAGAGACTCTTATGGGAAGGCCATCGAGAAACCGGAAGAGATGTTCTGGCGGGTGGCAAAGAATATCGCCCAGGCCGATCAGCTCTATCCCCCTCGAACGGACCTCCCGTCTGTCGAAGAAGAATTTTATGGCTTGATGGCTTCCTTGGACTTTCTTCCAAATTCGCCCACGTTGATGAACGCGGGAAGGGAACTCCAGCAACTCTCCGCCTGTTTTGTTCTACCGGTGGGGGATTCGATGGAGGAGATCTTTGATGCAGTGAAACAGATGGCCTTGATCCAGAAGAGCGGCGGCGGGACCGGATTTTCTTTCTCCCGGATAAGACCCAGAAATGATGTGGTCGGTTCTACCAAGGGTGTCTCCAGTGGTCCGGTGTCTTTCATGAGCGTGTTCGATGCAGCCACCGAGACGGTGAAACAGGGAGGAACCCGGAGGGGAGCAAATATGGGCATCCTTCGGGTGGATCACCCGGACGTCCTCGATTTCATCCAGTGTAAAGAAGGGGACCGCCACTTCAACAACTTTAATATCTCCATAGCGGCCACCAATGAATTTATGGAAGCCGTGAAACGGGATGAGGAGTACCCCCTCAGGAATCCAAGGACGAAGGAGATGGTTCATTTTCTCAATGCCCGTCGGGTCTTTGAGAAGATGGTCTACTATGCTTGGAAGAATGGAGATCCAGGAATTATCTTCATCGATCGGATCAATCAGGACAATCCCACCCCTGAGGTAGGACCGATTGAGAGCACCAATCCCTGCGGGGAGCAGCCCCTCCTTCCCTATGAATCCTGTAACCTGGGGTCCATCAACCTTACCAATATGGCCAAGAACGGGAGCCTCGACTGGGACAAACTCGGTTCTGTCACGGACAGGGCCGTCCACTTTTTGGATAATGTCATTGACATGAACCGTTACACCCTTCCCCAAATCGAGGCCATGACCAAGGCCAATCGCAAGATCGGTTTGGGAATCATGGGGTTTGCCGACCTTTTAATTCGATTGGGCATTCCTTACAGCAATCCGCAGGCCCTGGAGTTGGCAGAGAGAGTGATGGCCTTCATTCAGGAGAGGGGGAGGAAAAGCTCGAGAGCGTTGGCCCTGAAGAGAGGGTCTTTCCCCAATTTCAATTCGAGTCTTTTGAAGGGACGTTGGGATGCGATGAGGAATGCCACCGTCACCACCATTGCACCAACGGGAACCCTTTCCATTATCGCGGGAGTGTCATCCGGAATTGAACCGATCTTCGCACTCGCCTTTGTCCGTCATGTCTTGGATGGGAAGGAACTGTTGGAAGTCAATCCCCTCTTTGAAGCCATGGCCAGGAAGGAAAATTTCTATTCGGAAAATCTGATGAGGGAGATTGCGGAGAAAGGTCATCTCAATCATCTTCCTGGGGTGCCGGAGAGGATCCGAAAACTTTTTGTCACCGCCCATGATATTCTTCCCGAAGACCACATTCGAATGCAGGCCGCTTTTCAAAAGTACACAGACAATGCAGTTTCCAAGACGGTCAATTTCCCTCATGAAGCCACCGTGGATGATGTAGAAAAAGTCTATCTGTTGGCTTATGAACTGGGTTGCAAGGGAGTGACCATCTATCGTGACCGGAGCCGGGAGAAACAGGTTCTTTACAAAGGAGTGGCTTGCACCCAAGATGATCCGTTGAAGGAGGAGACCTTGTCGGTCCTAGAGATCAAACCGAAGGCTCGCAAAGATGTCATCCACGGGTCCACCTGGAAAATCCGGACCGGCTGTGGGAACCTCTATGTGACTGTCAATGAAGATGAGGACGGTAAGCTTTTTGAAATCTTCAATCAGATTGGAAAAGCAGGAGGATGTGCTGCCTCCCAATCCGAGGCCATTGGGCGTCTCGTCTCTCTTGCCTTGCGATCTGGGGTTGACCCGGGAGATATCATCCGGCAGTTGAAAGGCATCAGTTGCCACACACCTGTCTGGTATCGAGAGGGAAAGATCCTCTCCTGCTCCGATGCGGTGGCCAAGGCGATTGAATGGCATCTTGATGAGAAGGGACAAAAACCGAGAACGGATCTCGCAGCCGTCGGGGAAATCCGCGCCCTGCTGCCGGAGAGACAGGAACAGATCCCTCGGGATACCTCCTTTTCCATCTTTCTCAGAGGTGCCTGCCCCGAGTGTGGAGGCCCCCTCATCTTTGAAGAGGGCTGTGTGAAGTGTCTCTGCGGTTATTCGGACTGTGGGTAAGATGGCATAGAGCATGGGGCATAGCGCATAGCGAAACTGAAAAGGACGGATTGAAGAATGAGGGCGTGGATCGTAATCATTTTTATTCTTGGACTCTTCCTCCTTCTTGGATCCTCAGCGGATAGCGGCGGACAGAACCAGCTTTCCGAATTCCCTTCCGGGCAGAAAAAAGTTTTCGTCTATACGGCCACGAAGTTCGGTGTTCCTATTTTCAAAGGGACCATTCAGATGGAAAATGGCTCCTCTGACCAGGGAAAGTCTCTCCTTCAGATCCATGCCTCCTTCCACTCTCTCCAATATCTGGGGCCGCTCTTTCGGATGAACAATCGCTTTACCTCCATCATGGAGAGGGACACCCTCTCTCCGTTGCGATATGTCAAGGAAGTCGATCAGGGGGGGCTTCTGATCGAAAATAAAAACTATCTCCATACCCTCTTCTTCGATCCTCTCCACCAAAAGGTGGTGGTTGAAAAGAAGGAGAAAGGAGAGAGGGAAGAGATGTTCCTTCCCCCCTCCACCTATGATCCCCTCTCCATGTTTGCCCGATGTTACTTGAAGGAAGAGCTTCGTCCAGGCCAGGACATTCGAATGTCCATTTACGATGGGGTGAAGGTAAGGGAGATGGTTTTTCATTCGAAAAGGGAGAAGATAAAATCAAGAAAGTATGGAGAAGTCGAAGCCGTCCGTCTGGAATCCACGACCTCCTTCTCCAGCTTTGGGGATAAGGAAGGGATCATTCGGATCTGGTACACGGAAGATGGGGAAAGGACTCCCGTGTTAATCGAACTGGACCTTCCCGTCGGGGATGTCAAATTTGAACTGGAATCGGTTGAGAAGGGTTGAAGATGACCGAAAAAAGCAAGATTCAAAAGGCTTTGGAAGAGGCCATTCGATTTGAAGTCGACGGTCGGGAATTCTTCCTCCAGGCGGCTGAAAAGGCGGAGACTTACCTAGCCCAATCGATCTTTAAAGTGCTTGCCGAGGAAGAGCTGGGCCATATCCAGAAAGTCAAGGAGGTCCATCGGCGGTGTCTCTCTTCTGAGAACGAAGTTTTTCTCTCTCCCATTTCTGAAAAAAGCCACCTTGAGAATGTCTTCCAGCAGGCGAAAAGAGAGATGGACCCGAAAATCCTAATGAAAACAGGAGAGCTGGAAGCGGTCCGGTTGGCTCTTCAGCTCGAGATCAAGGGGCACGACTTCTATAAGCTTTTAGCCCAGGAGGCGAACAGTGAGGTCGAGAGGGCCTTTTACGACCAGCTGGCACAGGAGGAATCGGTCCATTTTTCAGTTTTGCGCCAGATGGAGGAGGCACTCATCAATGCAACGAGTTTTGGATAAGAGAGGCAAAAGCTTTTGATTGCATTTAGAAGAGGGGAAGGGTTAGCCTCTGATCAATAAAGAAAGGAGTTCGTCATGGCACAGAAGAAGGGGAAGAAGAAAGGTTCGAAGGCAGTGGCGAAGAAGGGCGTGAAGAAGGGTGACGTTTATAAATGTAGCGTCTGCGGACTTGCTGTAAGAGTGGATGAGGTCTGCGGGTGCGTTGACATGTGCGATATCGTCTGCTGCGAAACACCGATGAAGGCCAGGAAAAGGGCCTAGACTCTCAACACCAGCGCAACGTTTTTTTCATCTGATGAAGATTCCATCCAACCTCTATAGACCCTTTCAGGGATCGAAGGGCTGAAATGCGGGGTGAGAAGATGAAAGCTCCTTATCGAGTCCAAGTGAAAGTTCTTGAACAAAAGGGAGAGTGCAGCTTCGGCCATCAGGTGGGAGACCGGGTGGAGTTCGATGGGGAAGGTATCGAAGGAAGGATCTGCTGGCACTCCCTCTGCAGCATGATGTATAAGATTCATGGATTCCTTTACGGGGCGAGCTACCCCTGGGTGGAAGAAGAGGAGGTAGCTACCCATCCTTGTCCGGATATCAAAAACCCTGTGATCTACGATCTACCAAATCAAGCGATTCAAAACAGAATAAAAGAGAGAGGCAGATGATGGAAACCCTCACCGCCGATATCCTCGTCATCGGCAGCGGTTTAGCCGGGATGGTCTCTGCATTAGAGGCTGAGAAAAAGGGGCTGAAGGTCCTCCTGGTCGGGAAATTCACCATTGGAATGGGAACCAATTCCGCCATGGCGAATGGAGCTTTCACAGCAGCCAACACCCATTTTTCTAAAGAGGAACATTTGAAGCAGACCTTAGAGGCTGGGAAGGGGTTGAATGAGATCCGACTGGTCAGGACACTGACTGAAAAGGGGCCCGAGGCCATCGACGGATTGAGACAGGAGGGTGTCCCATTAGTAGAGAGAGGGGTGGGATATATTACGGATCGGCCGGAAGGTGCTTCCCAGCTGGCCGGTGTGCTTCTCGTCAGACCCCTGGTCGAGAGATTGAAGAGAAGTTCCGTCCAGTTCCTCCCGGGACTGGTCATCTTCGATCTGATCGTCGAGGAGGGAGAGGTCCGGGGAGCCTTTGGTTTCTTAAGGAATGGAAAGCCCTGTCTGATTCAGACGAGAGCCACCCTTTTGGCAGCGGGAGGAGCGGGGGCTATTTATAGCAGAAATGACAATCAAAGAAGCATCCTCGGAGATGGATATGCCTTAGCCCTTCGAGCCGGCCTACCTCTTTTCGATTTAGAGTTCGTCCAATCCTATCCCTTTGTATTAGCCGAGCCGAGGCTGTCTACTTTCATTCTCCTGCCCTCCTATCCCAAGGAGGTCCGATTATTTAATGAGAGAGGGGAGGATCTCTTTGAGAAACTTAGCATCGGAAGGGATCTCAATCGAGCCGTCGTTACAGAAAGAGATCGGGTCTCTCTTGCCCTTCATCAGGCCTCTCGAGAAGGAGATGTCTATTTTGATCTTACCCAGGTGTCCCCTGAGAAGTGGGAACAGTACCCCCTCAATTTCCTCAAGAAGTCAAAATTTCCTTTCAAGGATCGGCCCTTTCTGGTTGCTCCCGCTGTCCATTTCTTTATGGGAGGAATTGAGATCGACGAAAATGGGAGAACCGCTCTTTCCGGACTCTTTGCCGCCGGAGAGGTCACGTGGGGAGTCCACGGGGCTAATCGGCTGGGTGGAAATGCCCTGACCGAGTGTGCTATTTTTGGATCGATGGCAGGAAGATCGGCTGCTGAAGAGATCCTTCAAAAAGGTGGCGGGCAGGATCTGTCCCATCTCCTCTCCGAAACCTCCTTGAAACGGTGGGAGAGAAGGGCAGGGAATTACTTGAAGCGAAAGAGAGGGGCCTTTGATCCCCCGGGAGATCTCTTGAAGAGTTTAAGGAATTTGGCCTGGAAATATGCCGGGCCTTCTCGAGAAGGGTGTTCGATGGAAGAGGGCTTGGCTCAACTGGTTTCCTTGGAGAAAAGGATTGAGAAGGTTTTCCCCGCCACTCTGAAGGATCTTTTTAAAAAGAGGGATTTAGACAATGTCACGCTCACCCTTCGAGCTATTTTGCAGGGAAGTCTACTTAGAAAGGAGAGCCGGGGAAGTTTCTTCCGTAAGGATTTTCCTGATCAGGATGACACAAACTGGATGAAGAACACCTGTTATCGCCTGGTCAAAGGAGAACTTCAGATCACCCATCGTCCTGTGAAATTGGCAGATAGTCAATAAATCCTAAACAGATTACTGCAGTATATCAGCGTACCAGAAAATCAGGATGCAGGATACCAGGGCACCAGGATATCAGGAACGGGAACAAAGGGAAACTTTTATAGCCCTGATGACCTGATAGCCTGATACCCGCCACCTGATACCCTGATAATCATGTGTTAAGGTTATGCCCATCACCACGAAAAAAGGAGACAAGGGGTTCACAAGCCTTTTAGGTGGAAGGCGTGTTCGAAAATTCCATCTCCGACCCGAGGCCTATGGGACCCTGGATGAACTGAACTCCTTTTTGGGAATGGCCAGGGCTGTCTCGAAGGATCGAAGGGTAAAAGAGACTTTACTGGCCATTCAGAACCACCTTTATCTCATTGGTTCTGAACTTGCCCTATCAGGGAAGGACAGGAGACTGCTCAAGAGAGAGATCACCCAGAAGGAAGTGGATTGGTTGACTAGCCTCTCCACCGATTTTGAAGCGTCTCTCAATCTGGAGCCGAAATTCATCATCTACGGAGAGACCTTTATCTCCAGCATTCTGGATGTAGCCCGAGCCGTTTCGAGAAGGGCAGAGCGTAGAGTGGCTGAGATGAAGTCGAAGGGGATGCTTACCCATCCAAGAATTCTTGAATATCTCAACCGCCTCTCCGATGTCCTTTACCTGCTGGCCCGTTATGAGGATAAAAAGGCAGGCATGAAACCGAAGCACCCCATCTACTAATATGCGCAGCCGTCGAACCTCTTATCGTTCGGAACGTAGCACAAAGTAATAAATCTAAACTTTCTACTCACAGTCCTCTGCGCGTTGCAGCTTTCTACAAGGTTATCTTCCCGAGATTTAGAACGGAAGTCTAGAAACTTCCTCTAGACTCCCAGTTAAAAATCAGGCAGGTAAGGCAGACTCCCTTTAGCCTAAGGCTGTTTTTTTATTACAAAAATCTATCATATTCTGGTATGATGGTAAAACTTTGAGTTAGATTCGAACAGGAGCCCATGGTCTCCTTTGAGGCAATTTCGCTCCGCTTAAGCAATCCATTTTCTAAGAAAGGGGGTGATGATGAGAGATTTTGGGAAGTTAAGAAAATTTTGTTTTTATTTCTTAAGAGGAAGGAGGACATTTCTTATGTTTAAGAAAAAAGGAATGGTATTCTTAGCGTCAATCGTTTTGCTGGCCGTTGGCTTTTCACTCTTTTTCTTGGGAATAGAGGTGACCGCTCAGCAGAAGAGGAAGCCAGTCTCACTGGTCGTCGCCACAGCAACGACTGGTGGAACCTACTATCCCATCGGTGTGGGTATGGCATCCCTCTGGAGCATTAAATTGGCTTCAAAGGAGAATATTCAAGTCTCGGCCATTACCTCTGCTGGATCGGGAGAGAATATCAACATGATGAAGGGTAAGGAGGTGGATCTTGCGATCTTGCAAGGGCTTTTCGGTAAGATGGCTTGGAATGGCATCGGGATTTACAAGGATAAGCCCTATAAGGAGTTGCGCACGATTAGCATGCTCTGGCCCAATGTGGAGCATTTTGTGATTATTAAGAGTAAAGTGAAAACGGGCAGTGTATCCGACATCAAAGGCCTTCGGTTTTCCATCGGTAGAGCCGGGAGCGGAACGGAGCGGTCCGGGCTAACCATCATGGAAGGTCTGGGAATGAAGAGGGAGGATGTGAAGGGTGAATATCTGGATTATTTTGGGTCAGCCACTGCGATGAAGGATAGAAAAATTGATGGGGCCAACCTCTGTGCGGGTCCACCCGTGGCCGCAGTCACAGATGTCTTTGCTGCACCAGGAATGGAAGCAGCGATTCTTGAATTCACCGATGAGCAACTAAATGCCATTAATGATAAGACAGCTTATCCTGGTTTCCGTTACATCATTCCGGCCAATACCTATCCAGGACAGGCCAAAGAAGTTCGGACCATCGCCCAACCAAATTTCCTTGGGGTAAGGGCAGATATGGATAAGGACGTTATCTTTCTCCTTACAAAAACTCTTTTTGAGAATCCTGATTATATGAAGGCTGTCCATAAAATGGGAACTTACATAAAACTTGAGGATGCGCTCAGCGGCTTACCCGCTCCTCTGCATCCGGGAGCTTATCGATATTATAAGGAGAGGGGATTGACAATACCAAAGAACTTGGTTCCGCCTGAAGGAGATTAAGGGAGAATGCGGGGCATGGCTTTACCATGCCCCTTTTTCTTTCTGGGGAGTGAGCGAGGAGAATGGCATGGGAAAAGAGGAGAAGAAAGAGGCGATCAAGGGTCTAGAGGATAGAGGTGAAGTTACCACTTCCTTTCGAGAGCTTTCCGGAAAGTGGTACGGGGTCGTGTATATCATAGGAATTATCGCCTCCCTTTTTCACATCTGGGTGAACACCATCGGGGTCATGCCGGGGATTTACCGTAATGCGGTTCACCTCGGCTTCATCCTGACCTTGGCCTTTTTATTCTATCCCACATTCAAGAAAAAGCCTCAAAAGGGGTTTGCTTTTGATGTCTTCCTCGCCTTGTTAGCCTGTACGGTCGCCATCTATATCCTCCTGTTCGAAGAAGAGCTTCACCTGGACAGGGGGTCTGTACCAATCATGAGGGATTATATTTTTGCGGCTATCGCTATCATCATTCTTCTCCTGGGGACCTACCGGGCTGCAGGGTGGATCATACCCGTCCTCTCTATCATCTTCCTTGCCTATGCCCTTTTTCTCGGCAAATATATCCCTGGCGTCTTTCATCATAGAGGCATCAGTCTAGGAAGATTGCTCTACCGCATGTATTTGACCGATGAGGGAATATTCGGCATCGTCTGCACAGTCTCTTCTACCTATGTCTATCTTTTTATCCTCTTCGGAGCCTTTCTGCTCAAATCAGGGGCTGGAGACTTCATTATCAAACTGGCTCGGGCCCTTACTGGCCGTCGAACTGCCGGCCCTGCTAAGATTGCCGTCATTTCCAGTGGATTTATGGGATCCGTTTCAGGGAGTGCCGTTGCGAATACCGTTGCGACAGGTTCCTTTACAATCCCGATGATGAAGCGGATGGGTTATCAACCCGCCTTCGCTGCGGGTGTAGAAGCGGCAGCGTCGACAGGAGGTCAATTGATGCCCCCTGTGATGGGTGCTGGAGCTTTTATCATGGCGCAGTGGACTGGAATTTCTTATCTCCATATCATCGCTGTCAGCGCTATTCCAGCGGTGATGTATTTCCTCTCGGTCGGTTTTTTTGTTCATATCCGTGCCCTGAAAAGAGGGATAAAGCCAGAGACCGACGAAGAAATTCCAAGGGTTAAAACGGTATTGAAAGAGGGGGCGGTCTTTCTCATTCCTGTGGTCTTGTTGGTCGTTCTCCTGATCAGAGGGTTTACTCCAACCTATGCGGCCTGTGTGGCAATTCTTTGCATCGTCGTGGTGAGCTGGGTTCGGAAAGAAACTCGCATGGGGGTGAAAGATATTTTGGATGCCCTCTACATAGGGGCAAGAAATAGTGTCTCGACGGCCGCCATTCTCATCTGTGCCGGGATCGTCATCGGGATTGTGGGGATCACAGGTGTAGGCGTGACCTTCTCTGGAGTCGTGATCGATCTTTCTGGAGGTCATCTCTTTTGGGCCATTGTCTTGGTGATGTTGGCCTCCCTCGTCTTAGGCATGGGGTTGCCTGTGACGGCCTCCTATATCTTTTTGGCCGTGCTCGCAGCTCCTGCTTTGAAGGAATTGGGAATTTCATTGCTTGCGGCCCACATGATCATTTTTTGGTACAGCCAGGATGCCAATGTGACGCCCCCGGTGTGTCTAGCCGCCTACTCGGCGGCAGGGATTGCAGGATCGAAGCCAATGGAAACTGGGCTTGCCGCATGGCGTCTGGCCAAGGGACTCTATATCATCCCTCTTCTATTTGCATACACGCCATTACTCTTCGAGGGTCCAGTGCATGAGGTTCTGATTACTGCCGTCAGTGCGACCTTGGGACTTTTCGGTTTCACTGCTACAGCGGAAGGATACTTGCTTCGCAGACTCCACTTTTGGGAGAGAGGTTTAGTAGGATTGTCAACTTTAGGGCTGCTCTGGCCAAACATGACTTATAGGATCTTGGGTTTTTTGGTTTTCGCTTCTATATATTTTGCTCAAAAATGGGCCGCCAGGCGACAGACAGTGAGCATCACCTGATAAAATAAATCAGAGGTCGATGAACAAACTTTTGCTATTGCAAGTCATGATAATTGTTACCTTGACTATTTCCCCAGCATGGGCTCAGAAGGAAGTTCAGTTGTCCATTGCTACAGGGGGGACGGGAGGAGTCTATTACTCATTGGGCCGAGTAATAGCTGATATTTTATCTCAATACATTCCCTATGCGGGTATTAAAGCAGAAGAGACAGAGGGTATGGTAAGCAATTGCCTCATTGTAAATGCGCGAAAAGCAGACTTGGCCATTGTCAGGGCAGATATCGGATGGGATGCGTTTCAAGGGACAGGACGATTCAGGGAAAAAATTCCATTGAGAACCGTGGCCGTTCTTTATCCTAATCATATGCACATTGTGACCATCGATGGCACAGGCATTGAAAAGGTGACGGATCTGAAAGGCAAGAGAATTTCGACCGGAGCGCCAGGAAGTGGAACTGAAGCGAAGAGTCTGAGGATTCTGGAGGCGTATGGATTGAATCCAAATAAAGACGTTGAGAGAGAGAGATTGGGGCCGTCTGAGTCGGCGGCTGCTTTAAGGGATGGAAAGATGGATGCCTACTTTTGGGATGGAGGCCTTCCTACCGCATCTGTGACAGACTTGGGAGTCACCCCCGGGATAAACATTAAACTCATCGGGCATGAAGATGCAATTCCTAAGATGAGAGAAAAGTATGGACCGATCTACGTGAAAGGGGTCATTCCTGCTAAAACGTATCCTGGACAAGATGTGGATGTCCCGATTGCAGTGGTTTGGAATCTCTTGGTTTGCAATGAGAAAATGAAAGGGGATTCGGCTTATGATATCGTGAAGGCTCTATTTGATCATAAACCAGAATTGGTGAAAGTCCGGAAAGAGGCAAGATACTTGGGTTTGGAACCTCAAGCAGCGGGTGGTTCTCCCATTCTATATCATCCGGGGGCCATTCGATACTTCACTGAGAAAGGGCTTAAGATTAAATAAGTTTGGAATCCAAGACCAGATCCTTCCTTGCATGAATCGCTATGTTCATTTAAGGATGCCTTCCACGTTTGCTCCTCTTCTGAAGAATGAATGCACCCACGAGGATAAAAAATCCTATCACATTTGCTCCCAAGTGAGGAAGGAAAAGCCCCAGAGCGGCAATTCCCAATAAAATCTCATCGACAATGTTGTTGTCTTTGAACAGATACCCAGTCGTTACAGAAGACAGGGCTAAGAGGCCCAGGGTCCCGCTCATGACGGCAATGATTACCTGGGGTAAGGGGCCGTTCAAAAGCAGAGGTCTGTAGGCCATTAATATAGGGATAATGTAAAGACCAATAGCGACTCGGCAACTTGCGAACCCAGTCTTCATCGGGTCTGCTCCCGCGACACCAGCACCAGCAAAAGCTGCGAGCGCCACCGGTGGGGTGACATTTGAGGTCTGGCTATACCAAAATACGATCATGTGTGCTGCAAGAATCCACATTCCAAGCTCCATGAGGGCTGGCCCCGCGAGAATCACTAAGACAATATAGGAAGCCGTGACCGGAAGCCCCATTCCAAGGAACAAGGCAGCAATTCCAATAAGAAGAATGGCGATGAATTTTATTCCGCCTGAGAAGGAGAGTACAATGCTCGAAAATTTTAATCCCAGACCCGTAAGGGTTACCATCCCTACGATGA
>Ga0209427_10001810_pt1 | contig 24869 bp, 21 predicted proteins | sample DeeMarSWOR136_30_FD_187465 | JGI IMG/M metagenome (GOLD analysis project Ga0209427, IMG submission 187465) | Marine sediment microbial communities from White Oak River estuary, North Carolina - WOR-1-36_30 (SPAdes) (version 2) | ecosystem: Environmental > Aquatic > Marine > Intertidal zone >...
ATGTGTGCCTATTCATTCCTGGGTGCCGGTCACCTGATTCTTGGCTCCGATTATCCCCATGTGATCGGAGATATCCGCGAGGCCATAACCTCTATCGAAGACCTGGACATCCCTCAGGCAGATAAGGAAATGATATACTCTGGAAATATGTTGAGGTTAATGAATGAGAAGAATTAGACAAGGGTGGCAATTTGCCATTTAAGAATTAAGTTGGGGTTTAACTCATGGAAGTGACCAATCTTTCTACCGACGTACTCATTGTGGGTGGGGGCCTAGCAGGTACCAACGCCGCCATGGGTGCTGCTGAAAAGGGTGCCAGCGTAGTTGTTGCTGATAAGGGTAACATAAATAGGAGTGGCGATGTGGGGGGTGGTGTAGACCACTTTCTTGCCTATTTGAACCAGGACCCTGAATGGGATACACAGGATGCCTTCCTGAGCTATGTGGAAAAGATTGGCCGAGGCACCGGACACCTCTCCATCATCGAATCCGTATTTTGTGCAGAACTGCCCGATGCCATTGAGCGCATGGCTCGAATTGGAAATCCCCTGACTCAACCCGATGGCTCCTTTTATAGGACCGGCTCCATGGGTCAACCAGGCACCTACTGGATCAACTTCAATGGAAAAAGGCTCAAGCCCTGTTTGGGTGAAGCGGTCAGAAAGCTGGGCTGCACTGTCCTGGATAAGGTCATTATGGTGGACCTTTTGACCCACCAGGGTGCAGTGGTAGGGGGCATCGGTTTTCACATTCGCACTGGGAACTTCTATGTTATCCATGCCAAGGCAACAATTATCGCCACGGGGAATACGAATCGCCTGTATGAAAATCCACGTATCAATCCCTTTAACACATGGCTCTGTCCTTTTGATACGGGCGATGGACAAATTATGGCCCTTAACGCAGGCGCTGCTCTGACGAACATGGAATACATGAGAATGACCCTTTTGCCCAAGGGCTTTGCAGCACCCGGCTTCAACGCCCTCGTGGGTATGGGGGGCCGTTTTCTCAATAGTTTGGGGGAGTATTATATGGAGAAAAACCACCCCATGGGTAACCGCGCGCCGCGCTATGAGGTGGTCTTTTACACCTTGGAGGAGCTTCGAAAGGGCCATGGTCCCATCTACATTGACTGCCGTCACCTGAACGATAAGGATCTGGCCCACCTCAAGACCACGCTGGGCTATGATAAAGACACCCTTCCGGACTATCTTACTCAAAGGGGGGAGGACTTGGGGGCAAAACCTGTGGAGATCACCGTTTCAGAAGGCATGCAGGCCGGTCCCACCGAGGTCACAGGAAGCGGGGTCAAAATAGACAAAGATTCAGCGAGCACTGTGCCAGGACTTTATGCTTGTGGAGATGCGGCGGACCACAACCGATGTGCCCATGGCGCTGTCACCGGAGGGTACAAGGCGGGTAAGTCGGCCGCTGATTATGCCCTTGGCCTCAAGCATGCTGATTCTGTACCCCCATCCACGAGCCGTGAAGAGATCAATCGATTCATGGAGCCATTGAACCGTACCTCAGGGTATCCGTATCGTCAGATTGAAGATGCAATCCGTAAGGTTATGGCAGAACACGTTGGCCCCATGCGCAGTGAACAAGGGTTGAAGATAGGGCTAGATAAACTTCAACGCATTGAGCAGTATCTGGATGAAATGAAGGCAGATGACCTTCATGAGCTCATGCGCTCCCACGAGACCCGGTCCATTCTCTCTGTAGGCAAGGTCATGGCCCACACAGCGCTCTTCCGCACGGAAAGCAGGAACAAGCCTTATCACCACAGGCTGGACTTTCCTGATACGGACAACAGGAAGTGGTGCGGTCTCGTGGTTGTTCAAAAGAAAGGGCATGAATTTTCCTGTTCTTTTGAGGCTGTTCCTTAGCGTCTTGATGAGAGAAGCTGTGGCTACCTGCGCGGGACCTGCAACAACGCTCGATACCTAATGCTTAACGAGAAGATTAGGAGAGAAAAAATGCCACCCACCTTTGACATGGAAAAATGCTCTGGCTGCGGCACATGTGACGATATATGCCCAGCGGACGCCATATACATGAAAACCTCTGATGACGCGGACGTCCCTTATTTGAAATATCCTGAGGAGTGCTGGCATTGCGGATCCTGTCGACAGGACTGCCCGGAGGGAGCCATCGAAATCCAATTTCCTCCTGACATGTTAAGCATATGACCCCCTGATCCACCATCAGCCATAATACCTTGCTGGTGACCAGGAATACTTCACTAATTTCTTATGAGGCTGTCGGGAAACGCCCATCTGCTGCGTTACTCTCGTCCCCCGCCCTGTTAAATTCTCGCTACGCGAGACGGCGGAGCCGATTTAACAGGGCAAGTCATTGCGGCGTACTTCTATGTACGCCTCATTCCTGGGGATTTGTCCGCGCTTCGCTTGAACTCCCCACCCTGCGGGCGGGTCCCCAGTTTCGGAAGCCTTGCAGCTGGACATTTCCCATCAGCCTCTTAGAAGCCGGTTTTTCGTTTTTCGACAGTCTCTATGTCAGCCATGATTCCCTAATGAGACAACAGTGCATCTGGATTACCCCGTCTTTTTTGTCTTTCATTTTGGGGAAACCAAAATGTTACAAAACATTTGGAGGAAAACTTCATTTATATACGTTGCTTGGTGCAAATCATAATGTCTAAGACTTAAGAATTCCCTTTGTGCCACCCCTTGCTTTGAAAAGATTTGTGTGTTAAAATTTTGTTTGATTGACGTCTGTTGGCTCAACGCGTTAGAATAAGGGAGAAGATATGAATTGAGGTTCCTCAAAAACCCCGTCTCTCGAAATGAGAGCGGGGTTTACTTTTTAGGGACGGGAACACGATCACCAGAACGGATATGGATCACGATCTCAAGAGACCCTCGCAACGCAAAATATGATGAACGATAAGCAACTCTATGACCTCATAAATACAGAATCTCCAGAAGACGTACTTGACGAGGTTCAAATCATCCTCAATATGATAGCACCCGACTTGGACCAGGACCCTGTCACAGAGGCATTCCATACCATAGTTAGGCTCTATGGGGGGAAGTACCCAGGCTTCAAGGCCTGCAACACAGAATATCATGACCTCCGGCACACTGTCGAAACCTTCCTCGCCATGGCAAGGCTACTCCACGGGGCTCAGCTCAACGGAGAAGGCTTTACTGAGCCACATATTGCACTTGGCCTCATTGCCGCCCTTTTCCATGATGCAGGATATATCCAAGAGGACCATGACCAGGAAGGTACTGGCGCCAAATATACCATTCACCACGAGCAACGAAGCGCCCATTTATTGGAACGCTTCGGTCCGGAATTTGGCTTGTCAAAGGAGGAAATTGCTGCAGGTCGGATCATGATCCTCGCCACAGATATCAGCATAGATCATTCCAAATTGACGTTCCCATCCGCTCAGGTCAAACTCCTTTGCCAGATGTTAACGGCCTCAGATCTCATGGCCCAGATGGCTGATCGGTCTTACCTGGAAAAACTTCTCTTTCTCTATCACGAATTCAAAGAAGCCGATGTGGGTGGGTACGACAGTGAGTTGGACCTTCTCAAGAAGACGATCACCTTCTATGAATTTGTCACAGAACGTTTAGACACCATACTCGATAAAGTGGACAAATTTATGACTTCACATTTCGTCTCGCGGTGGGACATCTGTGCGAACCTTTACCAGGAGGCCATTGAAAGGCAGAAAAACTATCTCCACCAAATTCTCGATACGCCAGGTTTAGACCCACGGGATCAGCTGAAACGCGCTGGAATCGTTGAGAAAGTCCGAAAAAAATATAAAAAAAAGGATTGATTTCTTCCCACGCCTTTTGTATTTCAGTGATCAGCCCTTTGTCTCGATTACAGGAAGATATGCCGATGCCATTTCGAATGACAAAATCTCTCACCGTTTTTCTGATGTCAGCCATTTCTGCCCTCTCCTTGGCCGGGTGTGCGGGCGTCGGGAAAACTTTGGAGCCTCCTCGGGTAACCCTTGCCAACATTCAGGTGGAGGAGGTCAAGGCCTTTGAAACCGTATTTCAGATCGAACTGCGGCTATTCAACACAAATGATATTCCTATGGAGATAAAAGGTTTAGATTGTGAACTTGAACTCAATGGCCGGAAGTTCGCCTCGGGTGTATCAAAAGTGGAAAAGGAAATCCCCTCTTATGGAACAGATACCGTCCCAATAACCCTATACTCCTCCGTGCTGGAAATGGTTAGAGGAGTTCTGAATCTCCCGGGCAAAGAGAAACTCCCATATAAAATATCAGGACATGTTCGCCTTGGCGGAGGCCCTCTCGTCCCATCAGTTGTTCCTTTCAAGTCTGAGGGAGCGTTCTCTCTGCAAGGACTACGTGATTCCACTCGATAACATTCCCTGAACCCCAATTAATGCATTCGAAACATAAGTGGTCTTATTTATCTGGAGAATCTGTGGGGTTGACAGGAGAAAGAAACCGGCCATGGAAGGAATAAAAGAAAAATTCACGGTTGAAATTACAGAGACTGGCGTTGATATCCTCGGCGGGGAGGGGCAAGTTCTGCACTTCTCAGCTGTTGAGGCCTTGATGTTGCTTGACATCCTCAGGAATGAAGAAGCGGAATTGAAACGTATAGCGGAGGAGTCCACACCCCTTCCCATCAAAATCAAAGTTTAGGGACCATGGATCCTCTTTTATAACAAATCTGGCAAGCCCCATTTTCAACTCCTTTTCTCTCTTTTCTTTTTGCCGCCCAATCCATCATGATCAAAGGGGCGCTCCCCTTTCAGCCGTCGCAGCCCCTTCAGCAAAATGGGCTGGGAGGACATGAGACGGGAACGATTTCTTTTAAATGTATATGAGAGAAGAAGACGAATCAAACCTATTTGACGTTTTTTGATTTTTATTGAGTCATTTTATAGTATTTTGTCCAATTCTTCTGCCGTGATTCGGCTTTTGGTCATTTTTAATTTGAATTGTGCCTTATATACCGTGTAAAATGAGAGGTTAATTTATCATTTAGCATGATGTGAATTTAAGCCCCTATTACGGTAAATGACATGAGCCAAGATGACAAGAGGAAGAATCAAAGGATTAAATCACCCAATCTTTTAGTCTATCTCTGTCTTGATGAGCAGAAAAACGAGGTCATTCAAGGAATGGGAAGGACTCTCAATGTGAGTGAAGGCGGAATCTTGCTGGAAACACACGTGCCTATTGATCCGCGACACACGGTGCTTCTGACCATAGCCATGGAAGAGGATCTGATGCATTTCAAGGGAAAGATCGCACATTCAAGAGAGAGGGAAGATGGCAGGTTTGAATCTGGGGTGGAGTTCCTTGAAATGGATGAGAGGAAATGTCGGTTTTTAAAACAATATATGATTATTTTCAAGGGCCAAGAAAATACAACATCAGATTAAAATGCTTAGCTTACGTGAGCAGCATTTTCTGATGAGAGGATTCAATGTCTGATAAAGAACACATAAAAACCCTGGCAAGAGAGGCAGAAATTTATCGAGGTCAGGGCCTTTTGAGTGGCGCCAAACAGAAATACCAGGAGATTCTTCAATTCGTCCAGAAACATGACCACTATTCCAAGGACAAGAAACTCATAGATGCCGTCAACAAGAAAATCAGGGCTATAGAAAAAAACCTGTCAGAGGTGCTAGAAGCGCCAGAGAGGCCCGAGGTTTCTGAAGATGTTCAAAATCTCATCCAGAAATTGTTTGCGTTTTCAAAAGATCAGCACACATCTAAAATGGAGGGGGCCGTGGCCCTGGCCAAATTTGGCCAATATGAAAAGGCCTTAAACGAATTCAAAAGGCTCCTCAAGGAAGGCATCCTACCCCTTGATGCAGCAAAGAACATCCTTAGGTGTCATCTCACCCTCTCTACTCCAGACGTGGCGATTGTTCAATTTAAGCGATGGATGTCTCGGGGCGACTTTGCGCCAGGCGATCTGAAATACCTGCGCGGCTTTCTGCAGAAGTACCTAGAGAAGAGGGGTATCGAAGCCGCCTTACCAGAGGTGGTTGAAGCACCGCAGGAAAGAGCAGAAAGGAAGAAGAAGAAAAAAAAGAAAGAAGAGGAGGTCCTGGACATTTCCTCCGTGGGTGTTCAATTTCAGAATGGTCCCCTAAAGGGGAAAATGGAGGAATTCGAAGTCACCTTTCAGACGGGTAACACCATCAGCGTGATCATCCCTTCTGACCGGAAGGATCTTCTTGGGACCCTGGAGCCAGGCCTCCGGCTCAAAGATATGCAGTGCTATTCCCTCATAGCTGTATTCAACGGCAGCGGCGTCGTTTCGAATAAGTCGGTGATTACTTCTGGGCCTAAAAGAGGGCACTACACGCTGGATATTACCATCGATGGGTCATAACAGTTGCATCAGACAGAGTTCATGATTTGGATGGCCGATGGGTTATGCAGGCGCATAAGGAATACGGAATCTCATTCTCAAATGGCAGTTTTGGAGAGGACTTGAGCTAGGATTTATGGCTGTTTTCAACGCAAAAGATAGGATCATTGAGTGCAAGCTTGTCTATTATGGTCCAGGGCGAGGCGGGAAGACCACGAATTTGGAATACATTTTTAAGGCAGGGCAAAAATATACGAAGAGCGATATGGTCTCTATCAATACCAAAGGGGACCGAACCCTGTTTTTCGACTTTCTTCCCATAGGATTGGGGAAAATTAGGGGTTGCGATGTGAAAGTCCAGCTCTATACAGTCCCTGGGCAGCAAAAGTATAGTTCCACGAGAAGACTGGTTCTCAAGAATGTGGACGGTGTGGTCTTTGTTGCCGATTCCCTTGAGATTCGCAGGAAGGCAAACGTTCTGTCCCTGAAGGATTTACAGCAAAACCTGGCAGCCCAGAATATGGACATATTCAAAATTCCTTTGATCATGCAGTATAACAAGCGAGATCTTGCGGAAAAGGGGATTCCCATCTTGCCCGTAGAGACCATGGAAGGAGATCTCAACAGTAAACTCAATGCCCCCTCTTTCGAGGCAAGCGCCATAAGGGGACAGGGTGTGGGGGAAACCCTGAAGAAATCTCTGGTACTTACACTGCGCAGTCTCCAGAGAGAACTAAAATGGACAGAATAGAGGGTCCAATAGTCTCATATGCCTGAAAAAACCACACTGACTGGAAACCTGGCTTTTATCGCCCTGGCAGATGTCTTCCAAATTCTTGGAGGGAACAACAGTACGGGCGTACTGCGCATAAAAAGTCAATACACCCCCAACCCTGGACTCATATACTTTGTGAACGGGGATCCTGTGAATGCCTCAACGGGATCTTTGCAGGGGATAGAGGCCATTTACGCACTGTTCGGTTGGACTGAAGGAAATTTCGAATTTGATGAACAGGCGATCAACATCGGGCATGTGGTCAAACAAGGCCGGATGGAGATTGTCCTGGATGCCTTACGAATGCTTGACGATGGGGTGATAGAGAAAGTGGGTCCCCCCTCCTTCGATGATTCAATGGCGCTGGAAACGGGTAAAGGTAAAGAGAGCAAAAAAGGGGGTCACAAGGTCGTTACAGGGCCATCATTGGATTACTCTCATATCCTCGAGGAAGAAGATTACCGGGATGGAGAGAGATTGATAAAGGAGGGAGGACATGGTAAGTGGATTTGGGTCATATTGGAAGGTACAGTAAGTATATGTAGGGAAACGCCCTCGGGGCCCTTAACCGTGAACAGGTTGGGACAGGGATGCTTTATAGGGACTGTCACCTCTTTATCATTTCTGGAATATGCCCGAAGTGCTAGCGTCATTGCGGAGGGCAACGTACGCCTCGGTTTGATAGACACGGAACGTCTTTCCAGGGAGTATACATCGCTTTCGCCAGAGTTTAGGGCGCTGCTTATCAGTGTGGATGGCCGGCTGAGACAGGTCACAGATCGGGTTGTGGAGTTGTACCTAAAAAAGAACAAGGGTAAGGAATTAACCAAAGGGAAGAAGGTCATCATGAAAAGCGGTTCCTCCAAAAAACAAGGATTCATCATAAGTGGGGGAGAAGCCTGTGTGGTGGGGAAAAGCAAAAGAGGCCATTTGCCCCTGTTGACGCTAAAAAAAGACGATGTCTTTGGGAATTTTCCGTTCTTGCAGATGGGTCACGAAACTCGCTCTGCTTCTGTGATGGCCACCGATGATCTGAAAGTGAGCAAGCTTGATGTGGACGCGATCCAAAAAGAATATGACAATCTTTCGGGAACCTTCAGAAACCTGATTTTCAATGCGAGCACCTGTGTCTTTTCCACCACGAAAAGGGCCTACCGGCTCCACGAAAAAGGATAGTTTTCAGCACTGTCCACACTCAGGCCACACCCTTAGCCCCCTCCCCTAAATCCCAGGCAAAAAATGGGTTTCGTTTAAACCCAAGTTATGGGGCCGTGCACCTGGCAAACAGCAGATGATGCCTTGATGGTGAATCAGGGGTTTGTTCTTGACTCGAATCATGATGTCATCTATGAAAACCGAGTCATAAGCGGGAGCATATGGTGACCCTTCGTTTTGTGGCGGTTCCAAGAAAGCGCCAACGGACGGGCCGGGTTATATCGTTCTAAACGGAAGGAGGAAGGCATGCTGCTTACAAAAGATGAAATCAAGAAGGCACTGGCCCGTTGGAATAGGGCCTGGGATGAGCATGACCTGGATGGGGTCATGGCCCTTTTTCATGAGGATATCCTATTTGAAAACTTTACAGGGGGAAAGGCAAAGGGAAAGGAAAACCTCCGTCGGGCATGGGCCCCTTGGTTTGCAAATCATGGTGGTTTTCGATTCATAGAAGAAGAGACTTTTGTCGATGAAGATGACCAGAAAGTCCTCTATCGATGGGAGCTCCACTGGCCCTCATTTGAAAAGGGCTACGAGGGGAAGCCTGAAGTGCGACGAGGCGTGGATGTAATCCATTTCCGTGACGGTAAGATCATAAAAAAGCTTACGTATTCCAAGACCACCTTGGAGATCGAAGGAGAGAGGATTCCCCTTTCTGCATAGGTGACACCTATATTTCAGAGAGAAAGGAATAAATGAGGCCCATAAAAACTGTCCTTATCTGGATCTTTGTTGTGGGTTTGTTGACATTCAACAACTCCTGCACGACTCTGAGTTTGCGTGAAACACCCATCGTGAAGGTCGTCAGGGAGTGTGCGCCGGCGGTGGTCAACATCAGAACCGAGAAGATGGTTGATTTAAAAGAATCTCAGGGGTGGGGAATGTATGGGGAAGAATTAGATAGCTTCTCACAAGAATATTTTGAAGAGTCCCCTTCTGAAGGAACACTCATATACAAAAGCATAGGATCAGGTGTTATTGTAGACAATAATGGGCTCATTGTGACGAATGCACATGTGGTTCAAAAGGCGAAGGATATTTATGCGGTGCTCAATGATGGCACCATCTTGCAGGCAGAAGTCATGGGAATGAACCAGAACGACGATTTGGCCATCATCAAAGCAACGCTTCCTTATCCGGTCAGAGAGATAAAATTTGCAAACATTAATGAGCTGATGATTGGGGAGACCGTCATAGCCATAGGAAACCCATTCGGACTGGAGAACTCTGTCACTGTAGGCGTTCTAAGCGGAAAAGAGAGAGCCTTTTCAAGTGAACACTGCGCCTATGTCTATTCAGGACTCCTTCAGATTGATGCCCCCATCAATCCCGGCAATAGCGGCGGCGCTCTCTTAAACCTTGACGGAGAACTCATCGGCGTAAATCTGGCAGTCGTTCAGAGTGCTGAGAGCATCGGTTTCGCAGTCCCTGTAGACAAAATAGTGAACTTGCTAAAGATATATAAGTAAAAATCCCTCCTTCCCACCTTTTCACCAACCCGAGAGCCTCTTTGGCCACGACGACAGCCTCCCAAAGGCAGATTTAGGGTTGTTTGCCAAAAACGGCTATGGTATGGAAATCTTACAGGGAGACTGTCGAAAAAAACAGTTTCCAGGAGGCTGATGGAAAATGTCCATATGCAAGGCTTCCGACATCCCGAGGAATGAGGCGTACATAAAAGTACGCCGCAGTGACGAGGGATGAGGGTAACGCAGCAGATGGGCGTTTTCCGACGGCCTCAAGGGAGGTTTTGCAGAAATGCTTTATGGAGGCATGAATTTCCCCATCAAGCCCGTCTTAGAGGAAATTGAGGCCATTGCTAAGCTCGGATTTGACTATATGGAGTTGGCCATGGACCCTCCTCAGGCTCACTACAAGATGGTAAAGCAGCAGCAAGATGAGATACTGAGGGCCTTAGAGCGATACCATATGGGGCTCATTTGCCATCTTCCCACCTTCGTCTCCACAGCCGATCTAACGGATAGCCTAAGGGAAACGTCGCTGAATGAAGTATTGGAATCTCTTCAGGTTGCGGCCGATCTTCGATCCCTCAAGGTTGTTTTGCACCCAAGCTACATAAGGGGGCTCAGCCTTTTGGTGATGGATCAGGCAAGAGAGCGTGCCTGGATGAGTCTTGAGGCCACCGTGGAAAAGGCTGATCACCTGGGCCTCTCCCTTTGCATCGAAAACATGTTTCCCCTGACAAATTCGCTTGTGGAGCCTAAGCACTTTGTACCCGTCTTTGAGCGCTTTCCCTCACTCAAAATGACCCTCGACACAGGGCACGCCCACATACAAAGCAAAGGCAATAAACGGGTGCTTGATTTTATCAAGAGGTTTGGCAACCGAATTGAGCACGTCCACGCCAACGACAATTTTGGCAAGGAGGATAACCACCTTCCCATCGGCACAGGAACGGTCGATTTTCCCAAGATTACGAAGGCCCTTAAGAAAATTGGTTACGATAAAACCATTACCCTTGAAGTCTTCTCGCGGGACAGAGACTATCTGAGGATAAGTCGAGAAAAGTTGGCTGCCATGTTTTCTGCATTTTGAGATGTCTGGTAGTTTTAGCTTTACATTTTTCGTAGTCAAAAAAGTTCGTAAGGTGCTTTCCCGTTTCTGAGGATCGAACCCTCACTTGATGATTCTGCCTAACCTAGCAGCTACATGAAAAGGCTTCGCACACTTTAGAATTCTATAGCGACTCCTGAATGATTGCCTCTCCTGCCTCAAGGGCCTTTGCATTGATCTCAAAGCGTTTCTGACTGAGCGTATTGGAGAGGTTTTCACGAAACTCCTCAATACCCAAAGGAATCAGCTTCAAGGCGAGAAACGCCCCGACCATGATCATGTTTGCGAGAATAGGTAAACCCATTTGAATGGCCTTATCCGTGGCATCGATGGAATAAGTCTTCCTGGAATGGCTCCCAAGGGCCTTTCTAAGCTCCTTGAAATCGGGATAGAAAGCATTGCCAGTGGTCACATCGACTGGATATATGGGACGGGTATTGACAAGAACAACCACATGGAGATTCCCATACACCCCCAAAACCCGGAGGGCTTCCACCGGTTCCAATGCCACGATGAAGTCCCCTTTTGCCCTAGGAATTAGCGGGCTCAACTGTTTTCCTCGAGCAATTCGAATGTGACTCATGACAGAACCTCCGCGCTGAGCCATCCCATAAGTCTCCCCGATCGTCACGAAATAGCCCTTGCTGACCAGCGACTGCCCGATGAGCTGAGAGATGAGGACATTTCCTTGACCTCCGACTCCGGTGATGATGAGATTATATGCCTCGGTACGGAATCCCATCTAGCTTTCCTTCTCTCTCAAGATCGCCTCTTCAGGGCAGATATCCACACATAGTCCACACCTGACGCATAGAGCTTCATCAATCGCGGCTACTTCTAATTCCTTGTCCCAGATCAACCCGGGGCACCTAAAAACCTTGGCGCACAGCTCGCAGCCGATGCACTTCTGCGGATCGACGCGTACTTTGTAGAGTGGCTCTTCTTCCCTCTGTTTAAGTAAAGCACATTTCCGGCGCATGATAAGGACCTTTGGCCCCTTCTGATCCTTGAGCATCTCCAAGAGTCTCTTCGTTGTGCCCCTAAGATCGAACGGGTCTGTTACCTCCACCTTCGCGCCAAAATCTCGGCAAATGCTTTCAATATTGAGCGGTTCCACCTTATCACCCATGGCATTGATGCCCACCCCTGGATGGGGCTGAAATCCGGTCATGGCAGTAGCGCTATTGTCTAAGACGACCATGACGAAGTTCGATTGATTGTAGTGGGCATTGGCAAGAGCGGGCATCGCCGCATGAAAGAATGTGGAGTCTCCGCAAACCGCGATAACGGGTTGGTCCAAACCAAAGCGATCTAGCTTGCCAAATCCACTAGCCAGGCCAGCTCCGCTTCCCATGCCTAGATTCGTTTGTAAGAGGTAGTAGCCAGCAGGCCCCCGAGCGAGGGAATAACATCCAATGTCTCCGGTAACGAATCCACCTCTTTTATCAGTTTCAAGGGCGTTTTTGATGCTCCAGAAAGAAGCCCGATGAGGACAACCAGAACAAAAGCCCATAGTCCTTTCAGGGACCAGCGTGTTCGCTATCTCCCCTATCGTTTTTGTGTAGCTTCTGTCCCTTGCCTCGTATCTTATGTCCAGAATACTTGAGAGAGCATCAATGACACGGTCAGTATCCATCTCACCTACGGAGGGTACATGCTGAGATCTCTTGCCATAGAATGCCTTTGGACCGATTTTCATTGACTCATAGGCAGCAATCTCCAACACATTACATTCTAAGAACGGATCCACCTCCTCAATGATCAAGAACTTCTCGGTTCTTTTCAAATGCTCAACGATGGTCTTCGTGGGAAGGGGCCAGGAAGTCCCGATCTTGAATATCCCCACCGCATCCTCCAGTCCCATAAGATTGACCGCCTCCTGACTGTAGAGCAAACCACTTCCGCAAGTGAAAATCAAAACATCTGGACGTTCCGGGCCATAGTACTGGTTGAATTTGGAGGTTTCAAAGATCTCCCCCAATTGCGCCAATTTACTATGGAGCCATTGGTGCCGTTGATTCACAGGCTGAGTAAGTCTTCTTGTGCTCGCATCATAGTGGGCCTTTACGTTGCTTTTAGGGAGTTCGCCTAGTGTCACGTTACCTCTTGAATGGCTTATCCGGGTTACCCCTCTCATCATACAAACACATCCAATCTCTTCAGAAATTGTAAAGGCCCATGTGGTCATGTCCTTTGCTTCCTGAAAAGTGGCCGGTTCAAGCAGAGGAAGATCGGCAAGTTTCGAATAGGCTCTGGAATCTTGCTCGTTGGGACTCGAGTGAGCTGAAGGATCATCGCATGTAACAAGAACAAGCCCCCCATTCAACCCCACCATGTTCAGATGAAGCAAGAAGTCCGAAGCGACGTTCAAACCATTTTGCTTCATTGCACAAATGCTTCTCAGCCCGGAAAACGATGCGGATGCGGCAACTTCGAGTGCCACCTTTTCATTCACCGACCATTCAACGTAAAGATCCCTAGCCTTGGCCACCTCTGCAAGGCTTCCGATGATCTCAGAGGAAGGGGTTCCTGGGTAGGCTGTGCATACTTTGACACCTGCCTCCAAGGCTCCCCTTGCGATGGCTTCGTTTCCCATAAGCAAAAGTTCTTTTTGGGGTTCATCCAGATCGATTATAGGCATCCTTATTAACTCCTTTTTCCACTATTCATTAAGATGATAATCTTGCCCAAAAAGATGATGTTTTGAGGCCAAATTAGACGGCGAATTGAAATGCTTATGGCGGATTATTGCTAGAGGCTCGCGGTCCTACCCCAGCAGACAAGCAACGATTTGCGCAAAGCGTTATGCTGAATTTGTGAAGTCTGTTTCATACCTTATAGGAGCTTAGTTTACCGCTCCATGGTTGGCTTGCCACGCCTTTCTTGGGCACGGACCACGCTGCCCTTCAGCATGTCGCTTTCTATTTCTCCTCCCATCTCTCTGGCTGTCGTCCGATAAATACCGACGGCCATGGTTGATGATTCGGCCTCAGCCCGGGCGGTGTAGACCCGCTGACGCATTTCGCGGACTTTTTCCTCCTGCGGCGAACTCAGATACGCCCAGTCGGTCAGGTGACAGGCCAGGCGGAGGTCTCCCGATGCGAGCAGTTCTTGGGCCCGCGATACAAGTTTATCCGCCCCACCGGCAAGGCGAACGATCTCCTCCGCCTGCGCCTGTTCAGGCGCAGGTTTCAGGTGGGAGGGCATTCCGTCGTACCAACCGCCATACAAGCGCCATATGTTGCGTGCGATGAACTCCGGTTCGTCATAGACCGGATGGAGGTAGGGTTTTTCAAGCAGTTCCTGAGGGGCCTTTACGGTATGAATTACAGTATCTAGTGACGCCCCCTGATTCATCAGCGCTACGGTCTGCTCGTGAAGGGATTCCAGCAATGCCGATGTGTCCTCCAGCGCCTGCCGGACACGATCTGTCCCTATGATGGGAACCCCATGTCCAGGTGCGAGTATCGCCGGATGGCAGGCTGCCATCTCACGTAAGCCTATGGCCCATTCCCTTGCGAAGCGATGGACCTTTTGTGGGTTACCCGCGTTGGGTACAGTCCAGATGAAAAGATCTCCTGTGCACAGGATCCCGGGATCAGGGAAAAAGATCCAGGTATGGTCGTCCGTCTCACCCCGAGTGTGCCTAAGGTGGGCCTTGACTCCGCCCACCGAGATATCCAGACGATCATCATAGGTGATGTCTGGATAATAAAACTCACCGGGAAACGTTGGCCTTCCGTCACCTCCTCTGAACTGACGCACGTTGATGATGCCATTCCATTCGACCGATTCTCGATAGCGCCGGAAGCGCTCGGGCATAGCTTTGTGGGCAATAGCCTTTGGAGCTGGCCAGCCTTTGAGTTTGCCCTCTTCAAGGTAATCCGATACTCCGAAGACATGATCGGTGTGGCCGTGCGTAAAAATGGCGGTATTCAACGGCTGTTGTGTCACGGATCGAACGGCTTCATATTTGAGTTTTGTGTCCCAACCCGCAGCCGGATCGACCAAGATCAGGCCCTCTCCCGTCTCCACGATAATCGTGTTGGCAAAACCCCTATGAAACCAGACGCTATCGGCGATCTGCTCGATCGTTCGGGGCCCACCCCAGGGATGGTGAGCGTAAGTATCTGTTTTTCCATTCCAAAGCGCCTCTGCGAGTTCCAATATTTCTCCCATGTCTCACCTCATTCTAGACTGGTCGTCACGTTGTTCCTGAACTCCGCACAAGATTCCCGTACTATCAAGCCCGTCTCCAGACAGTACTGCCGCACCTCAGATTTATCATTCTTGATCATCTCCGCGAGCGCTCTCATCGCTATGCGTCCCATCTCGTAGCCAGGAATCCTGATTGTTGTAAGGGGCGGGTCGCTGTAAGCGGCAACATCAATATCGTCAAACCCGGCCAAGGAAATGTCTTCAGGAACTCGCAGGCCCCTCTCTTTGATTGCGTTCAGGCCCCCGATGGCCAGCCAGTCGCTTGCCGCAAAAACAGCTGTGGGTCTTTCTTTCAGGCTCAGAAGCACACCCATGGCCTCCTTGCCGTCAATCAGGGTAGGCTCTCTCTCAATGACCTGTGATGGATCATAGGGGATGCCATGATCCTCCAAAGCTAGTTTATAGCCTTCCAGTCGTTTCTTCGCTCTATTCATCTTAGAACATGGGCCAATCATCAGGCCAATACGCCGATGTTTGAGACTGATCAGGTACTCGGTCATGGAGTAAGCAGCCTTAAAATTGTCGTACCCCACATAACTCATGCTACTGTCGTCCAGCCTTTCAGAGGTCACAATGCAGGGAATTCCACTTTCAATTAGGCTCTTAATAAAACGCTCTTGTCCAAATGTGAAACCCGCGAGAATCAATCCAGCGACCTGGCGCTCCCGAAATCGTTGCAGGAGCTTCCGTTCGGCGCTGTTGTCATAATTAGAGTGACCGATCATAATTGAATAGCCAAGCTCTTGTGCCTTTTCCTGAACCCCTTGAATGGAGTCACCAAATACCGAGTTTCTGGTCGTTGGAACAATCATACCAACGACCGTGGAGTTTTTTCGAGACAAGTCACCTGCGGTGGCATTGTAAACATATTGGTTTTGTTTGCATATATGCAACACCCGTTCGCGGGTTCCCGATTCGACCAAATTTGGAGAGTGGAAAACTCTGGAGACTGTTGTGGCAGACACTCCGGCCAATAATGCTATATCCTTCATCGTTACTTTACGCATACCCTTATCCTAATAATTGACAGTGAAGACCGCCCGCCTAAGAGTGGCAACGAAACCGTCTAGTCAGGCCAACTGAGCTGGTGCCACAACGAGATTGACGGACGAAATCCGGTAATTATGAAATCGATTTCATCATATGCACCTCCAATACCTTTGTCAAGATATTTGATAAGCAAGTTTAATTTCAACAGAAATCACGAGCAAATAATCAATGGTTTTTTTCAAATTCTTCTCTTACGGCTGATTAATGTGGTTTTCAGCGAAGGCTGGAGAATTGTTGAATAGACTGCAACTCTCTATATTCAGGCCATTCACTCCAAAGACGATTTGAAAGATTCCAAAAAAAACTTGACAAATATTTCTCAAAATGGCATCGATATCATCATTTATAGGTCGGCACCTTTAATGCACATTTCCTTAAAGAAAGGAGGATTAGTCATGAAGAGGGGGAGATATCTTATCTTGGCTTTTGTCTTGAGCGTTTCAATAGTGTTGATCGGATTTTCTTTTCCATCCAAGGCCAGAGCAGATGAGCCAATAAAGCTGGTCCTTTACTGGTTGTTGGGGAAAGAAACGCTTCAATACCGTGGTTTGACCATCTTCATGGATGGTGTTGAAAAGCGAACCAATGGCCAGATCAAGTTTAAGAGGTATTGTTGCGGAAGCTTAGGAAAGGAGACTGAAACGCTTGAGAACCTTCGGGCTGGCAGCATCGACTTCAAATGCTCCGGCATCGGATGGTGGGCACGGTATCACAAACCCATTGATATGATCCAGTTGCCCTACCTGTTTCAGGATTACGACCACGTTTACAAGTTTGCGATCAGTCCCCTGTATGAAAAACTCACTAAAGGACTTGAGAAGTACAATATGAAGCCAATCATGCAGTTCAATGCAGGCTTCAAGGATCTCAGCAACTCGGTAAAGCCCATCCATTCATTGGATGATGTCCCGAAAGGATTAAAGATCAGGGTCCCACCTATGCCCATGAACCTTGCCGCCTGGAAGGCATTTGGCGCATCTCCCGTTGCTCTGAAACCGGTGGAGTTGTACATGGCTCTTAAGACCGGAGTGGTGGATGCACAGGAGAATGGGCCAAATAATACAAAAGATATGAAGTTGTACGAGGTTCAAAAATATTTTAGCTACATCAAATACGCATGGATGGGCCCCTTACTGGTCATGAACCTCCAGAGATGGAACACCCTACCATCGGATATTCAGAAGATCATCAAAGAGGAGGCAGCAAAGGGGGCCAAATATACCTTTGACCAAGGGAAAAAAGCGAACGATGATGCTCTTCGATGGATGGAAAAGGAAAAAGGGTTAATTGCGGATTGGAACCCAGACCGGGAAAGCTTCAAAAGAAGGGCCGAAAAGGTCTATAGGGACTGTGAAAAAGAGCCCTGGTATGATGCGGAGCTAGTGAAAAAGATCAAGGCCCTGAAGTAATGTCTTTTCAAGAAGAAGGGGGCGAGGCTAAATAGGAAATAACCCGGATTTCATGGAAAAGCTGAGGGATGGCTTAGTCCCTTTCTTCCTTCGTTTAGAATTCAAAAAGGAGGGGTTTAAGTAAAGAGCTGTGCCCTTTTAAAGGAATAAGACTTCCATAGCCGGTGGTCTTTGGCACATATGAAAAGCGGGAGACACCAAAAAAATGAGCAAAAAGAAGATTCACGGAGTAATACCTCCTCCGATTGTTCCCTTTACTGAAGCGGGGGACGTAGATGAGAAGAAACTGCGAGAATACATTATCTGGCTAGTTGGTAAAGGGGTTCACGCGCTTTACTGCCTTGGAGGCTTTAGCTCAGGGCCTCTCATGAATGTAGAAGAGCGAAAGCGATGTGCTGAAATCATCGTCGAAGCAGTTAATGGGAGAGTTCCTATCATTTGCCACATTGGTGCTCAAAATACCCGGGATTCTGTGGATTTGGCTAGGCATGCTGAAGAAGTTGGAATGGATGCGGTGGCGAGCGTTCCTCCACCTTACTACAAGCATGTCCCTGAAACCATCAAAGCCTACTATGAGGAACTCCTTGATGCTGTGAGCATCCCCCTTTTAGCCACTAATTTTCCACGCGCTGTGGGCTACGAAATCAATCTGGACTTGCTTGTAGAGCTTGCTGAGCTAGGATTGGCAGGAATTAAGGATACAAGTCAGAATCTTGTTTACTTTACCAGAGGCATGGACTTGATCAAGGACTTTAATTTCATCTGGATTAGCGGAACCGTCCCTTTCATGTTTGCGTCTGTCATGATGGGAGCAGTTGCCTGTGTAGCTGGTACCGCAAACTATTTTCCTGAATTTACAACCTCTTTGTGGGATGCAATCCAAGATAGAGCATATGAAAAGGCTGCTGAGCTTCAGAGGAAGGTGACCCGGTTGGTCTCCCTTCAAAACATGACCATTGACGTGGTTGGTGCCCACGAGATGCTTCGGTTGAGGGGGCTCGATTTTGGCCATCCCCGTCCTCCTCTCAAGTACCTCACGGAGGGACAGAGAGCAAAGCTGAAAAAAGGCCTGATGGACTTGGGGCTTCTTTGAGGCCATGCAATCGATGCGTTTGCTGTGCACGAAGACCAACCCCAACTCATATGCCATTTATCTAAGGTTAATTGTACCCAATGTCTTGGGCCATTCTAAAGGCATTTCCTACAGGGGAGCTGAAAACCCATGCCAAGAGACATTTTAGGCTCAGGAATTCATTATGAATGGGTAGGGATCGTAAGGGCTATTCATAATCATAGGTTTTTTTCTTCAGGGTTTTCAGGAGAAAAGTATCACATCCATTTCTGAAGCCTGTGTTAATGTCCCTGACTTCAAGACCCGTGTGTTCCGATTCTGACTATGTCCCCATTTTCGCAAAAATTTTCGGAGAACAAGAGGTGGGTATAGAGAATAGGGTATTGGGGCTTTTTCATTCTGTTAGCCGATACGGGGATTTGGTAGCGAGGATCATCTGTTTTCCCACTGCGCTCGCCTTCTTCATAGTTCTATTAGTGCAAGTACTCTTTCGATATGTCTTAATGCGTCCCATTGAATGGTATCTGGAAGTCGTGGGAATTACCTATATGTGGTCCCTCTTCATGGGCATCAGCATGGCCTTTAAGGCGGGTAGCCACATTCAATTTCAATTTCTTTTTAATAAGCTAGGGGCGAAAATCCAGAGATACCTTTCTTTCATCTGCCAGTTCATGGCGCTGGTTTTCTTCATTTTCATGGCGATTTACGGAGCAAAGCTCTGCATAACTGCCAAAGATTACATCTTGCCAACAATCGAGATATCCCAGGGATGGAAATTCCTATGCGTTCCTATCAGCGGTGTGATTCTCGTCTTTCATACCATGGACCTCATTGTCGCGAGTATTCTAGACATAGTTTCCCGCTCAGACAGGAGAAGGGATTTCTATCGGAGAGATTAATGTCACCCATTGTAGCGATATTGTTTGTCATTTTGGCATTGACGAGCATTCCATTGGCCATTGCTTCAGGTATTGCCTCTGGTATAACCTTAGAATTTTTTGGTGATCTGCCCAATTCCTTATTGCTGTTAATGCAACGCATGGTTTACGGCGTCGATTCTTACGCACTCTTGGCCGTGCCGCTTTTCATCTTTTGCGGAAAACTAATGAACACGGGTGGAATCACCGACCGCATTTTTGATTTTGGACAGGCCTTGGTAGGACGCATTCCGGGTGGTCTGGCTCATGCCAATGTTGTGGCTAGTATGATCTTTGCAGGGATGAGCGGGGCCTCCATTGCAGATGCAGCGGGCCTAGGCCAAATCGAGATCAAGGCGATGACAGATAAGGGATATAAGCGAGACTTCTCCGTAGCGATAACGGCCGCCTCCGCGACCATTGGTCCCATCATCCCTCCGAGTATTTCAATGATCATCTTCGCAGCTATCGCAGAGGAATCCATCGGAAGGCTATTCTTGGGCGGCATCATTCCTGGTGTCTTAATGGGGCTTTTTTTAATGGTTGAGATCTATTTCATGGCGATAAGGCGGGGGTACCCCATAGACCAGAAGACAAATCTAAGCGTAATTTGGCAGACATCTAAAAAGGCATTCCTTCCGAGTCTGACGCCGATTATCATCATAGGAGGGATTGCGGGGGGCATATTCACGGTTACCGAAGCTGCCGCGGTGGCTACCTTGTATGCGTATATACTGGGAGCATTTGTATATAAAAGGCTGAAACTAAAAGAATTGCCTGTACTTCTCCTGGACACCATGAAGACCACGGCTGTCATGATGTTCATCCTTTCTACGGTTGCCGGCATCTCATGGATTCTGGTTACTGAAAATATTGCTGATTATGTTGCAGAATTCATTTTTTCCCTGACAAAAAACCCTTTGCTTATTCTCTTGATGATCAATATGTTTCTTTTTATGTTTGCTTGTGTTCTGGAGGCTATCCCAATCATGGTGCTGACCATACCCATCTTCTTTCCTTTGATCAAAATGGCTGGAATTGATCCCGTGCACTTTGGGGTAGTCATGGTACTTAATCTTAGTATAGGGCTCATCACGCCCCCGATCGGGATGATTCTCTTTGTGATTACAGATATCAGTGAGTTGCCCATCGAGAAACTGATGAAGGCCATCATTCCATTCATCCTCCCACTCGCCTTGGTTTTGATTTCCATTATGTTTTTCCCAAGCTTGGTTCTGACTATTCCAAATTGGCTGATGCCGTAAGATTTTTAGCTGTTAGTGCAGAAAGAAAGGCAAAGTAAAACAAAAAAATATGCAGGGTTAACGCCGTAAGAAGCGCACATAGTATGGTTTCCTAGATAAGGAGAAAAAGAAAATGCCGTTTGGATATAATGGAAAAATCCTCAGGATAGATCTGAGCAGGAAAGATATAGACGTGGAAATGCCCTCCGAGTTGTTTTATCGAACATACATGGGGGGAGGGTGCCTATCACTCTATTATCTGCTTCGTGAACTCAAACCTGGAACCGATCCATTAGGCCCCGAAAACCTCCTGGTCTTCGCATCCAGTGTCCTTTCAGGGATACCCATGTCCGGGATGTCCAGATATACCGTAGCCGCTCGCTCTCCCCTCACTGGAGGATTCGGAGAGAGTGAAGCCGGTGGTTACTGGGGGCCGGAGCTCAAGCACGCTGGCTTCGATGCCATCATCATTAAGGGAAAATCTGAAAGGCCGGTCTATGTCTGGATACACGACGAAGAGGTCGAAATCAGGGATGCTGCTCATCTCTGGGGATTGGATATTGGGACGGCTCAGCAACGTATTCAAAAGGAACTTAACGACAAGCTCATCCGCGTGGCCCTTATCGGTCAGGGTGGAGAGAACCTCGTTCGCTATGCTTGCATAATCAACAACCTGGCACATGCCAACGGTAGGACGGGGGTGGGCGCAGTGATGGGTTCCAAGAACCTGAAAGCAATAGCGGTGCGCGGAACGAAAAAGCCTGAACTTGCCGCGCCGGGAGGACTACGAGAGATCAGCCAGTCTCTCGTCGAGGCCATAAAAAAACATCCCAATACCCAGATGATCCACAAGCTGGGAAATACGACTTTCATGACGAGGGCAAATACAATAGGCTTTCTCGCTACACGGAATTTCACGCGCAGTCAATTCGAAGGCATAGAGAAGATCTCCGGCGAGACCATGGAGGAGACCATTTCCATTGGACAGGGTACTTGCTACGCCTGTACCGTCCGCTGCAAGCGCAAAGTGAGGACAAAAGGGCGCTATGAGGTCTCATCACTCTATGGCGGACCAGAGTATGAAGACCTGGCCTCCTTGGGATCGTGCTGTGGCATTGACGACCTCGAAGCCATTGCCAAGGGACATGAGCTGTGCAACCAATACACTCTGGACTGCATTTCAACAGGCATGTCCATCGCCTTTGCAATGGAGTGCTTTGAGAAGGGACTACTAACACTCAAGGATACGGAAGGGCTGCAACTGAGGTTCGGCAACGCTGAAGCCATGGTTAAAATGATCGAACGCATAGCCTTCCGGAGAGGGCTGGGAGACGTTCTGGCGGAAGGGGTCAAACGAGCCGCTCAAAAAATAGGAGGGGAAGCCCAGAAATATGCCCTCCATGTCAAAGGCCAGGAGCTTCCGGCCCATGATCCCCGTGCAAAATTCGGGGTTGGGTTCGGGTATGCAGTCTCACCAACAGGTGCTGATCACCTTGAGGCGTCACATGATCAATTGTTCGGGCAGGTTGGACATGGGACTGAGGCCGTGGCCCCTTTAGGTGTGCTGGAGCCTGTTCCTCCTCTTGAGAGCGGTCCCCAAAAAATCCGTCTCTTTAGGCATGCTCAGCTTATCTGGAATCTATGGAACTCCTTAGGTATCTGCACCCTGGTCGCCCAGCCACCCAGTGCCTTAACTCTGGATGAGATGGTGAAGACCGTTCGGTGCGTGACAGGTTGGAATACGAGTCTATATGAACTTATGCAATTGTCTGACCGCTCAATGGCCATGGCCCGTGTCTTCAACCTGCGAGAGGAATTTGGTCGCGCCGACGATACCTGGCCTGAGCGGCTTTTTGAACCGCTTCCCGATGGCCCTCACAAAGGGCAGACCTATACAAGGGAGGACCTTGAAAGGGCAAAAGATATCTATTACGAAATGATGGGATGGGATCTGGAACAGGGAAGGCCTACGAGAGGAAAGCTGATCGAGCTCAGCCTAGAGTGGCTTGTTGAATGAAACTCAGCCCAACAAACTGCAAGGTGAGTTATAGGGAAATATACTGAACCCCACTGGCATATCCCTCTGGCCAGGGAAAAGGACCCACAATGACATCCTGTTGAGAAAAAGAAATTTTAATAGGCGATAATATTGGAATTATCGGCAAGGAGACGATGGGTTAAAAATGGATAGAGGTTAAGACTATGGTTGAAATATTCGTCAATTTAAAGAGGTTTGATGTCCCCAGGAAGTTTGGAGGTGTATGTCCCGAATTAGATCCAAACAAATGGATTGAGTCTGTTATTAGAAAGACGATTGAATTCGGGTTGGGCAAATCCGATAAAGCGCACTTGACTTTCCTACTCCCTGAATCGCTTCTTCTCTCAGCAATGAAAGAGATGAGACGTTACCCTCAATCCGAAACGGAAAACCTAGATATAGGCTCCCAGAGTGTATTCCGTGAAAACATTGCACCGGGTGGAAACTTCGGGGCATTTACATCAAATCTTCCGGCCGCAGCCGCAGCACATATCGGTTGTGCCTGGACAATGATTGGTCATTCCGAAGAGAGAAAAGATAAGTTTGAAATGATTGCCGAATATGATCCATCAATCCTTGGCGAATCAGAGAATATGAAAAAGGCAAATCATGCCATCAATACAATACTCAACAAAGCCGTGTTCAACGCCCTTGAATCTGACATCCATGTGCTTTTATGTGTAGGGGAAACAGCAGAGGAACGCGGCGAAGGGGATTTTGCTCAACAGAAACCGAGAATCATGGAAGTCCTCGGGTCTCAATTGGAAATTGGCCTTAGGGGTACGGATCGGTTTTATCCTTTAAAGAAGATTGTCATCGGGTATGAGCCAAGATGGGCGATTGGACCCGGAAAGACCCCTCCGGGAGCCGATTATATCGGTTTTGTCTCAAACTACATAAAAGAGAAGGTAAAAGAATTATTTAAATACGAACCCCCGGTTGTCTATGGTGGAGGCCTAAAGGAAGAAAATGCAAAGGAGATATCAAATATAGACACAATCGATGGGGGTCTCGTTGCTCTTACAAGGTTTACGGGTGATATTGGCTTTGAACCGGAGGGATTAAAGGCAATTATTGAAAAGTATCTTGAATAATCTGTGGCGCGATCATACCCCGATAACCGTCAACCCAGATCCAAAGTGATAAAGGTAATGCCTTCAAAATCTGAAAAACACGTGCAATCAGGTGAAAAGATGACCCAAAAAAAGATTTACGGCATTATTTCACCTCATATTGTCCCTTTTACACCTGACGGTGAGGTGGATGTAAACAGGCTCGAAGAATACATCCGTTGGTTGGTAGACAAAGGTGTAAACGGCCTTTTCCCCTTAGGCAGTTATGGGGGAGGGCCTCTGATGAACCTGGAGGAAAGGAAACTGTGCGCAGAAATCATCACTGAAGCAGTAGATGGCAGAATTCCAATTATCTGCCATATCGGCGCTCAGAGTACCCGTGATAGCATTGAGCTTGCGCAGCATGCAGAAAGAATCGGTATGGATGCCGTCGCCAGTTACCCTCCCACATATTACAGGCACGTCCCTGAAAACGTAAAGGCCTACTATCAGGATATCTTAAATTCTGTGAGCGTTCCGGTATTTGCTTACAACTACCCTAAGCTTGTTGGATATGAAATTGCCATTGATCTGCTGGCACAACTCGCAGATATGGGAATTGCAGGCATCAAAGACAGCAGCATGAATCTTGTCTACCTACAACATGCCATGAATGCGGTTAGCCGGCCTGATTTCATTTGGGTCAGCGGCAATCCGCCCATCATGTTAGCAGCATACATGCTGGGCGTCGTTGCTTGTGTGGCGGGAACAGCCAATGCCTTCCCGGAATTCACTAGGACATTGTGGGATGCCATTCAACGAGGGGAATACAAAGAGGCCAGAGAGTTACAGAAAAAGGTGACAAGATTGGTAGAACTAATAAACATAACGACCGATGTGATCGGTATTCATGAAATACTGCGGCTAAGAGGTTTTGACTTTGGCGGCT